>ENA-UOIV01002361-UOIV01002361.1-human-gut-metagenome-genome-assembly--contig:-C59-NODE-2361-length-13172-cov-7.057483_pt1 | contig 13172 bp, 13 predicted proteins | sample MGYA00242333_ERZ723880 | MGnify/ENA metagenome assembly ERZ723880 | reverse complement strand
TCCGGGCGGACCGACATCCGCCCGGAGCCTTACACGAGGTTTATTTTCCATCCAGAAGCTTGTTGAGCTCATCCATAAAGGTACCGATATCTTTGAATTGGCGGTAAACCGAAGCAAAACGGACGTAGGCCACTTCATCCACCTCCTTGAGCTTCTGCATCACCATCTCCCCGATCACGGCTGAGCTCACTTCACGCTCCATATCGTTTTGCAGGCTCTGCTCGATCTCCTGCGCAATCTCCTCCAGCTTGGACAGGGGGACGGAGCGTTTTTCACAGGCCTTGAGCATGCTTCCAAGCAGCTTATCCCTGTCAAACGTCTGACGGCTGCCATCCTTTTTGATCACCACAAGAGGCAGGCTTTCCATTGTCTCATAAGTAGTAAACCGCTTGTGGCACTCCAGGCACTCCCGGCGGCGGCGGATACTGGCCCCCTCGTCCGAGGGGCGGGAATCGACGACCTTACTTTCCAGGTTGCCGCAAAACGGACACTTCATCTTGGAATGACCTCCTCTGCAATGTGAAATTTTACCGTTATAAATACAGGCAGTTCTCCAGCGTCAAGCACCGCCGGAGCTCTTCCCGACCGGCAAGCGGCCAAATATTCATAGATAGCGTGGTCCTGTATCTGCTTTGCGGCTATTATATCACACAATCCAGTGTCCTGGTATTCTTTTTTCTATTTATATCCTTTTTTATCTCCTGGGCTGTATAAACTCCGCTTCTCCATGGTAATACTAGGGGCGTAACAGGCGAAAAGAGGTGAGTTTTCATGAACGAGAACCAAAACAACAGCCGCAGCAACGCCAAGAACCGTAAGGATCAGGGCCAAGCCCAGAACAAAAAGAAGGATCAGGCCCAGAACAAGAAGAATGACCAGAACCAGTTCTAAGCAAACAAGAGCCGGAGCGCACTGCTCCGGCTCTTGTTGTATCCATGCCCGCCCTTCCGGCATAGGATAGCCCGGAGGTTATGAGTATGAATATGTTCCCTCGCAAATCAATCGATGCTTCCGACTTTGCCGCATCCCTTCGTGATGCCGAAGCTTGCGTTTCCAGCGACTGCGGCTGCCAACCCATAAGGTGCTGCGTCCCTAATCCCTGCTGCAGCTGTCCCAGATGCTGTATCGGGCCAACTGGCCCCACCGGTACCACGGGCGCAACCGGTGCAACCGGCGCTACTGGGCCCACCGGCGCCACGGGCACCGCAGGCGCTGCCGGCGCTACCGGACCCACCGGCGCTACGGGTGCCACGGGCACCGCAGGCGCTACCGGACTCACCGGGCCCACCGGCGCTACGGGACCCACCGGGCCCACAGGCGCTACGGGTGCCACAGGCGCTACGGGACCCACCGGGCCGACGGGTACCTGCACCTGCTCGTGCCGTTCTCGAGGCGAGTTGGTGCTAAACGGCGGTATGGAAGCTTTTACAGATACTGTCCCCACCAGTTGGACCGCAAATAACAAAAATCTAGTTTCCCAGGTCGGCCAACAGGGCCGGGTGCATTCCGGGAACCTGGCCGCCAACCTGGTCAACGGCGCCGTTCTCTATCAGGATATCGCCGTAGACGCCGGGTGCTATCACCGCTTTTCTTTCTTTGCCAGGGGAGAAGGCAGCAAGGTTAGCGTTACTGCCAAGGTAATCTATCTGAATGCACAGGACCAGCCGACTCAGGGCCTGCTTATCCAGGTACGGCAGCAGGATATGACCAACAGCAACCGGGATTTCGCCTACTACCAGGGAATCACTATCGCCGCGCCGGCCGGAACCGTGAAGGCAAGGATCGAGTTTGATGTCAGCGCGGACGGCGGTCAGAGCATGGATCTGGACGACGTATCGTTCTCCTTGGCCTGACAGCGGCCCGGAGAGAGCCCGCCTCTTCCCGTCCTTTTCTCGCCCGGCACTTTCCGGCAGTGAGCGGGGGCTCCCGCGCCTCAAACGGCGCGGGAACCTCTTTTTTACAGATGGACGCACGGCAGCGACGCGCGGATCAGCAGCCCGCCCTCAGGGCCGCTCTCCGCTCCTACCGTCCCTCCATGCGCCTTCATGATGCTCTTGCAGATGGACAGGCCCAGACCGGACACTTTCCGCCCCGGGTCTGTGGTGTAGAGCGGCTCAAAAATCTGCTGGAGCAGCTCCGGGGGTACGCCTTTTCCGTTGTCCCAGAACAAAAAGACGACCTGCTCTCCCTCCCTGCAGCACCTCAGGCGCAGTTCCAGATGCCCCGCCCGGGCATGTTGGATGCTGTTCCCAATGAGGTTTCCAAAAAAGCGCCGCATATGCTCCCAATTGCAGATGATCTGCTCTTGCGGACACCTGCACTCGATCCTGAACAGCACGTCGGCATCCATCAACTCCGACTCATATTACATTCGGAGCTTTTAACAGAATGCCACCACCGTCATCAGCCCCATGGGGGCCGTGTCCCGCAGCCCCACATCCAGATAATCGTCGAACTCGTCCACAATGGACTTGAGCCTCAGTGCTTTTTCATAGACGCTGTCCAGGTACTGCTGCCTCTTTTCGGGCGAAAGCTCTGCTGAGCGAAGGCGCTCGGAATAGCCGAGCACAGAGGTCAGGGGCGTCTTGATATCGTGGGAGATAGAGGCGATGAGCTGGTGCTCCGCTTTCTCCTTACATTCCAATACGCCCACCAGATCGGCAAAGGCATTCTGGAGTTTCCCGATCTCATCCTGGCGCTCGCTCCGCTCGGGGCGGTCCCCCTTCTCATAATAGCGGCGCATGGTTTTGCGGAGCCGCACAATTGGAGAGAGCATCAGCAGATACATCAAGACCGCCACTACCGTGAATACGCCGATATTCAGGCCGGACAGGCCCCTCAGGGCCTTTTTCTGCAGATCTGCGCTCAACTCATTGCGCTGGATGGCCCGGCTCCACACATACACATGGACGCGCCGCCCTTCCGACAGCGCGGCCTCCTGCTCCCCGGAGGCCAGCAGCCGTGTCCCCGCCTCACCGGCAGGCATCCGCTCATAGAGGAGCGTCCCGTCCGCATCGCGCACGATGCAGTAGAGCGCTCCGTCCTCCAAATAGTCCTCCAGTGCCGCAAAATCCCCGCCGTATCCTTCCAGGAAGGCCCCCACACGCTGCGCGGCTCCGTCCGCCGCTCTCATCACCCCGTCATAGGTGTTCCCTGCGTAGTCCCCCAGATAGGACAGGAACCATCCGCACATCAGCCCCCAGCTCAGCACCGCCGCAGCCACCAGGGCCAGCAGCAGTTTCCGCGACAGATGAGAACTCAGCCAGCCCACCCCGGAAAACCTCCGCCCCTCAGCTCCGTCTGTCATCGCTCTCCTCCTCCGCAAATCCGTTTTGGGTGACAAAACGGTATCCTGATCCCCACACGGTCTTGATATAGCGCCAGTCAGGGTCCAGTTTGGCCCTCAGGTTCTTGATGTTGATGGCCACCGTTCCCACGTCTCCATACTCCGTCCGCCACACATCGTGAAAGATGCGCTCCCGTGAGAGCGTCTGTCCCGCGTTTTGCATGAGGTAGGCCAAGAGCTCAAACTCCCGGGTGGACAGTGGGACCTCCACGCCGTTTCGGGTGACCCGCATCTCCTCCGGCTCCATACGGATCCCGCCGATCTGGATCGGTCCCGCCGATGCCCGCCGGGGGTCCGAGCGCATTTGCCGGCGCAGGTGCGCCTGTATTCGAGCCACCAGCTCCTCCAGTACAAACGGCTTGGTCAGATAGTCGTCCGCCCCCAGGTCCAGGCCCGCCACAATGTCCTTCACGCTGTCCTTTGCGCTGAGGAAGAGAATCGGGCAGCTCACCCGGCTGCGGATCTTCCTGCACACATCCAGCCCGCTGAGCCCCTTCATCATAATATCCAGAAGGATCAGATCGAAGCTCTGCCCTTCCATCAGGCGGACGGCCTCTTCTCCCGAACGGGCCGTCACCACATTCATCCCATTTTCCTCCAGCACGTCGGAGACCAGCAGAAGAATGGACACATCGTCGTCCACCAAAAGTATATTTCCGTCCATTTCCACGCCCCCTTTTTTCTAATGATACCACAGTCGGATCGCGGCGGACCATAAAGAATCATTAAGATAAAACCGTTTATTAAGAATTATGAGAGTTGGCCCCATCCCGTTGACTCTCCGGCGGACGGAAACTAAGATAAAATAGCTTCCGGCGGGGCCCTGCCGCCGCCAAAATCTCTCCGGGAAGGTGACTGCTTTGCTTGAAAAAATCTCCCGCGCACTGACACGCAAACCAAAGCTGGTGGTATTGGTCGCGGTCCTGCTGCTGATCCCAAGCGTTTTGGGCGCCGCTATGACCCGCATCAACTATGATATCCTCTCCTATCTCCCTCAGGACCTGGACTCCGCCAAGGGAGAGGCGCTTCTGGAAGAGCCCTTCCACATGGCGGCCACCACCATGCTCATCGTGGAGGGAATGCCCCCTGCGTACACACACCAACTGCAAAAGGAGGTGGAACAGGTCCCGGGGGTGAGCAATGCCATCTGGCTGTCCAGTCTGGTCGGCATCCAGATCCCTGAGGAGATGCTTCCCGAGGATATCCGTGACATTTTCTTCTCGGGCGATGCCACAATGATGATCGTCCAATATGAACAGCCCGGCGCCTCGGAGACCACGATGAAATCCATCGAGCAGGTCCGGTCCCTGTGCAATAAAAACTGCTTTCTGGCCGGCTTCTCCGTCTTTATCAAGGACACCAAGGACCTGATCTCCAAGGAAATGCCGCTGTATGTGGTGATGGCCGCCGTGCTCTCCATCATCGCCATGTGCGTCACGATGGAGTCCTGGCTGCTGCCCGTGGCCCTGATGCTCAGCATCGGCCTGGCCATTCTCTATAATTTCGGCAGCAACATCTTGTTGGGGGAGATCTCCTTCATTACCCAGGCCATTGCAGCCGTCTTGCAGCTGGGCGTCACCATGGACTACTCTATTTTCCTCTATCACCGGTATGTGGAGGAGGCGCCTCACTACGAGGACCGCCGGGACGCCATGGCCGTCTCCATTGTCGCTGCCTTCAAGTCCCTCTCCGGCAGCTCCCTGACCACCATCGCCGGCTTTCTGGCGCTTTGCTTCATGCGTTTGACGCTGGGGCGGGACCTGGGCCTCGTGATGGCCAAGGGCGTGGTTCTGGGCGTGGCCACCGTGGTACTGGTGCTCCCCGCTATTCTCCTTCTGATGGACGGCCCGATCCGCAGATACCGCCACCCCGCTTTGGCCCCAAACATGGGCCGTCTCAACGCATTTATCGTCCGGCACAGACACTTTTTCGTGGCGCTCTTTTTTCTTCTCTTTTTCCCAGCCGTCTACTCGAACAATCATACGCAGGTCTACTACAAGCTGGACCAATCCCTTCCCCAGGATATGCCCTCCATCGTCTCTACCGATAAGCTGAAGGATGAGTTCAACATGGCCTCCTCCCACTTTATCGTGATGCGCGATGATATCAGCCGCGCCAGGATGAAGGAGCTGGAGGAGGCCATCGATGAGATTCCCGGCATCACCAGTGTGGTGGCCTATGACAAGCTGATCAGCGGCACGATTCCCGATTTTTTTATTCCCGATGAGATCAAAGACCTGTGCAAACAGGACGGTTATCAAATGATGATGGTCAATTCGGGGTATGTCACCGCTTCCGACGCGGTATCCCAGCAGCTCTCCCAGCTCAGCGCTCTGGTCAAGTCCTACGACCCGGAGGCCTATATCACCGGCGAGGCCGCTATGACCGACGACCTCATCACCGTATCAGACTCCGACTTTAAGCTGACCAATTATTTGTCCATCATCGCCATTCTTATCCTCGTGGCCTTCACCTTCCGCTCCATCTCCATCCCCATCCTGCTGGTGTCTACCATCGAGCTGGCCATTTTCATCAACCAGGGCATTCCCTACTTCTCCGGCACGGTCATCGCCTTTGTGGCCCCCACCGTGATCGGCTGCGTGCAGTTGGGCGCCACGGTGGACTACGCCATCCTGATGACCACCCGCTTTCAGGAGGAGCTGCAAAAGGGCAGGGACCGGAAGGAGGCCATCCAAATCGCGGCCACCTCTTCAGACATTTCCATCATCACCAGCGCCCTGGTCTTTTTCTGCTCCACCCTCGGGGTAGCGCTGATCTCCACAATGGACATCGTCAGCAGCATCTGCCTGATGCTCTCCCGCGGCGCCGTCATCTCCGCACTGGTCAGTATCTTCATCCTTCCCTCCGTGCTGGTCGTCTTTGAGCCCATCATCGCCAGGACCAGCCTCTGGTGGCGGACACCCAAGCCGCCCAAGGCCCCCAAGAACCCACAGCCCGGCAAGCAGGCCCTCTCCCCCGCCGGAAAGCATTGAAAGGAGCCCATTCCCATGAAAACCACTCATCAACGTATTGGGGCGCTGGTACTGGCCGCCGCAGTGAGCGCAGCGCTGCTCTGCCCCCCCGCTCTGGCCGCGGGAGCCCTCTCCCCCGTCTGTGACGAGTCCTATTATGCGACCCTCGACTATTACGGCGGCCTGATAAACAGCAGCGTGGTCAAGAGCTACCAGACCAACGGCAATACCGAACTCACCGACTATGGTACTTACGATGAGATCATCAACCTCACCGACGACCGGGCCCCCACCACCCAGGACGGCGCCGTCACCTTCGAGTTGGGCGAGGATGGGCCGGAGCGTTTCTACTTCGAGGGGAAAACGGAGCAGCCTTTCCGGGATCTGCCCTGGACCCTCACGCTCTCCTATAAGCTCAACGGCGCTCCCGCTCTGGCTGAAGATCTGGCCGGCAAGACCGGCCTGGTGGAGATCGATCTGGACGTGCTGCCCAATCCCGCCGCCCCTGCATACAGCCGGAACAATCTGGTCCTGACTGCTGCGACCGCCTTCAATGCGGACGATATTCTCTCCCTGGAGGCGCCGGGCGCCGAGGTCCAACTCATCGGCAACCTGCGCACCGTACTCTTTATGGTCATGCCCGGAGAGGAGCAGCACTTCGCCATCCGGGTGGGCAGCAACGATTTCTCCTTTCCCGGCATGGTCCTCTTGGCCGTTCCCGCCACGCTCGGACAGTTGGATCAGATCGCCGACCTGCGCGAGGCCAAAGAGAAAGTCGAAGACTCCTACGACGCCATCAACGACAGTCTGGACGTCATTCTGGACACCCTGGACGGCATGAGCGGCAGTCTGAACACCACCGCCAACGGCCTGGACCGCCTGAATGACGCGCGGCGCACCATTTCCGGCGGAAAAGATCATGTCTATCAGAATGCCGACGCAGCCCTGGCCGATCTGGACACCCTTTCCGATGCATTGGAGCCGGCAGCGGGCCACCTGGCCTCCGCTTCCCAGGCGCTGACCGAGACGACGCAGACGCTGACCGACCTCACCGAGAATGCCGTGGCGCTGAAACCGGAGCTGGAATCCACACGGAAGATCATCCAGCAAATCCAGTCGGACACAAGCTCTCTGCGCGAGCTGATAGACAGCGTGGAGTCCTATAACAAGTCCGCCTCCGTGATCGCCTCCAACCTGGAAGACGACTTCTATTATATGAGCGATCAGATGGACGACCTGCAAAGCAGCCTGAGCGCCCTGGAGAACACACTGAGCCGGATCAGCGGCATGTCCACCGTCGACGAGATCACCATAGAGGGTATGTCCATCTACGAGCTCCGCGAGAGCGCCGCCGCCACCGCCAACGCCCACCAGCTCTATCTCCAGAATGTCCCGGAGGCGATGCGGGATCAGGTCACCTTTCAGGTTTTCCTGACCAGCCCGGCCGTTGGACTGGACGCGGCCACGGCCGCGCAGATGAACGTTCTCTGGAACCAGATGGAGAGCGATCCGGACTTCTGGGATAAGCTGGATCAGGCCGATACGGTCAACGAAGTCATTGACGGCGTCAATGGGAAGATCAGCGAGGTCAACCGCCTGCTCAAGGGGATCGCAAAGCCCACCTCTCAGGTCGTGGGCGACCTCCAAAATCTGTGCTATTGGCTGGGAGAAGACGGTCTCTCCGGCGATCTGGAGGAGCTCTCCAAGCTGGCCGCAAGCCTTTTGAAGGATGGAAAAGCCCATGAAGGGGCTGCCTCCTCTCTGCTCAACAGTCTGGATGAGCTGGGGGACCTGGCGGGCCGGGTAACTAAAAACGCCGACACCGCGCTGGACCTCCTCCAATCCCTGGACGGGACCCTGAATACCTATGAGCCACAGGCACAACAGGCTCTTTCCGACGCGCAGGCGCTCACCGACGCCGCCACGTCCGGTCTGCGCAATTCCACGGCCTTTCTCCGCTCCGCCGAATCCCTCCTCAAGGACAGCGGCGGGGATCTGGACGAGGGCGCCCGACAGGCCCTGTCCGGACTGGCCGACGCGCTGCGGCGCTCCACCACCGGCCTGTCGCAGACGGACACCATCCGCGCGGCCAAAGCCACCATCACCAGTCTGATCGAGGACGAGTGGAACAGCCATACCGGCGGGGACAACAATCTGCTGCTGATGGACGCCGATGCCGCCCCCATCTCTCTTACCTCCAGCAAAAACGCCTCCCCCAACAGCATTCAGTTCATCATGCGCACCCAGGAGATCAAAGTGCCGGAGACGGCTTCCGAAGATGCCACATCGGTGGACACTGCCTCCCAGGGGACGGTTTGGAGCCGCATTGCAGCCATGTTCCGGGATTTCTGGCATATGCTCACCGGAGTATTTCGCCGGGGCTGACGGTTCCTCTTTTCTGTCCCAGCCTGCAGGAAGGGCGCTGCGTACCGTGTACGCAGCGCCCTTCCTTGTTTTCATTCTCAACCGGCTCCGGGACAGGAATCCCGGGGTGCCGGGCGTATGGCCCATATTCAAACGGGCTCCAGATCCTTAACCATGACAAATTCATCGATCCCGGGCTTTACCGCATCGCGGAGCACACCCAATCTCCAGTAGCCGCGCGCCTGATAGAATTGTTGGGCGCTCTCGTTGAAATCGCTGACCATCAAGGTCACCCGCCGACTGCCGGCCTCCCGGGCCAGGCGCTCCAGATGCTCCATCAGGAATCCTCCCACACCGCGCCCTCGGAATCCATCCCTGACTCCGATCAGGCTCAGATAGGGATACAGGCCGCAAAAGCCTTTCATGACGATCCGCATTGCCCCGGCAAGCTCGCCGGATTCGCTTACCGCCAGATAGAGCTCCCCCTGCTCCGCCGCCCGGTGCAGGCTCGCCTCCAGGCGTCCCGGGTCCTGAAAATATCGCTCATAGATCAAGCTGTTCCGAAAAATCTCCTCGCAGCCCTCCGGGCACTCTGGTCCCGCCTGTTCCAGCTTTAGCTGCATGCCCCGTTCCCCCTCGCCGGCAGAGATATTTTCCCCATAATGACCGCTTCCGACGCGCCTGTCACACTGGGGAGGGTATTCGTGCGCTCCCGGACGCAGCAGTCGGCCAGCAGGGCGAAGGCGACGGCTTCCTTTGCGTCGCTGCTCCAGCCCAGCTCCTCCTGGGTCCTCACCTTTACGCCGTGAGGCGCAAAGCGCCTGGTCAAGTCCCCGAGCAGGGTGCTGTTATAGCTTCCGCCCCCGCCCACGATGAGCTCTCCGGCGCGGTACCGCCCCAGCACGTACCGCTCGTAGGCGTCCACGATGGACCAGGCCGTGAGATCGGTGACCGTCGCCACCAGGTCCGCGTCGGAAATAGGGTGTGTCTTCCGCCAGTCCAGTATCTTCGCCGTATATTGTGTCCCAAATCGCTCCCGCCCCGTGGTCTTGGGCAGCGGCCGGGCATAATAGGGCTCCTGCTGGAGCCAGGCGAGCAGCTTCTGGTTCACGGTGCCGCTGCCGCCGAGGCGTCCGCCCTCGTCAAAGGTCTGTTTTCCACCGGTAACGGCCGCCGTCACGGCATCAATGATCATGTTTCCCGGACCGGTATCGAAGGCATAGACCTCCTCCGGCTTTGCCTTCGCGGGCATCACGGTCATATTCCCGATCCCCCCGATGTTCTGGAGCAGGATCGTCTCGTCCTCTCTCCGGTATAGGAGATATTCGGAAAAGGGTACCAGAGGAGCGCCCTGTCCTCCCATGGCCATGTCGGCCACCCTGAAGTCGGACACGGTGGGGATCCCGGTGCGCCCGGCGATGACCGCCCCCTCGCCGATCTGGACTGTGTAGCGGATCGGATACCCATCCTTTTCACAGATCTCCGGCTGGTGCCAGATGGTCTGCCCATGGGAGCCGATCAAGTCGATATCCCCCGGCCTCAGCCCCGCCTTTTCGATCACGCTCCGCGCAGCGGAGGCGTAGAGCTCTCCCAGCAGGAAATTCATATACCCCACTCGATCCACCGTGGCTGATTGGGGCTGGAAAAGGCGGAAGATCTGCTCCCGCACCGCCGGAGGATAGGGGCGGTTCTCAAAGGCCAGCAGCTTTACCTGCGGCGCGGCGGCGCTTCCCCCGATCTCCACCACAGCGGCGTCCACCCCGTCTACCGAAGTGCCCGACATCATGCCCACCACCCGGCGGACTGCTTTCTTCTGGAGCTCTCGCAGCATCAGTGCACGCCTCCTTGCTCCGCTTCCCGGATCGCCTGGGCCAGACGGCCCTCACAGCGCTCCAGCAGCGCCCCCGCCGACGGTGCGTCCAGGCCGCTTTTGATCATCAGGATTGCAAGCTTCACATGTCCGCCGGCTGCCTCCAGGGCCTGTCCTGCGCACGCCGGGTCCACGCCGGTGGCGTGGATGATGAGACGTTTGGCTCTGTCCTCCAGCTTCCGGTTGCTGGCCTTCAGATCGACCATCAGATTGCCGTATACCTTGCCCAGTTTGATCATGGAGCAGGTCGTCAGCATATTGAGGACCATCTTCTGGGCGGTGCCGGATTTCATTCTCGTGGACCCCGAGATGACCTCCGGCCCCACCAGGGGGGCTATGGTCACGTCGCAGAGCGCCTCCAGCCTGGAGTGGGCGTTCGTGCATACCCCGATGGTTACGCTCCCCCGCTCCTTCGCCCGCCGCAGCGCCGCCAGAACGTAAGGCGCGCTGCCGCTGGCGGTGATGCCTACCACCGCGTCGGTCTCCCCTACCTCCAGGCTATCCGCCAGGTTCCTTCCGTCGGCCTCGCTGTCCTCACAACCCTCTACTGGGCAGCGCAGAGCGGTATCCCCGCCGGCGATATAGCCCTGCACCATTTCCGGAGAGACGCCGAAGGTGGGCTGACATTCCGAGGCGTCCAGCACGCCCAGCCGTCCAGAGGTCCCGGCCCCCAGATAGATGAGACGTCCCCCTTTTTTGAAGCATTGATAAATGAGGTCCACCGCCCGTGCGATGTGCTGCTGCTCGGCGGCCACCGCCCCGGCCACAAGGGCGTCCTGGCGGTTGATCATGGCCACCATTTCTTCGGTAGAGCAAAGGTCGATATTCCGGGTGTCCTCATTGATCCCCTCGGTGGACAGCCCCGCCAAATAATCGTCCATCTCACCACCTCCAATCTGTTCCTTTTCAGACTATCGCATCCATTCCCCGCTGTCAACAAGATTTCATGTTCTTTGTTGAATTTTTGAAATTTAGTTTTAAAACATATGGACTTATACTGTCGTTTTTGCTATACTGGATAAAAAACAATGGGGAGCTCCACTATGGGTTGTACACTTTTGATCAAAGAATGTCTGGACAGCCTGACAAGCACGGAACAGCGGCTGGCCGCATATCTGCTGGACCACACCTCTGAGGTCATCCATATGAACGCCAAGGAATACGCCGCAGCCTGCACCTCCTCCCCTGCGGCGGTGGTCCGTTTTTCCAAACGGCTGGGCTTTAAGGGTTTCACCGCGCTCAAATTGGACTTGGCCCGGGAGTCCGGACAGGGAGAGCTGGATGATTTCCAGGCCGCCATCCGTGACAATGACGATATGGAGACCATTGTCCGAAAAGCCGAGCGCATTCATCTCCAAAACACCTCTCTCACCTACCAAATGCTCAACGTCTCCATCCTGTCTCAGGCTGTGGAGGAGATCTGTGCCGGCAGGCGCATCCATCTCTTCGGTGTGGGTGCCTCCGGCCTGCTGGCCATGGATTTTCTCTATAAATCCTCCCGCATCGGCATTCCCGCCACCTACCACTCCGACGCCCATACCAATCTCGCTACCGCCTCACTGCTGGGGCCGGAGGACATCATCATCGCCATCAGCTACAGCGGCGAGACCCGCGAGACTGTGCTGGCCGCCAGAGCAGCCAAAGAACACGGCGCCAAGGTGATCGCCATCACCCAGGCCAACCGCAACACGCTCGCCCGTCTGGCCGACTATCCCCTTTTCGTCCCCGGTGAGGAGAAGGAACTGCGGGTGGGCGCCATGACCTCCCGCACCTCCGGGCTCTTCATCCTGGACCTGCTGTATCTCGGTATTGCAAAGCATGACCCGGAGCGGACCGAAGAGAGCCTGCGGCGGACCCGTGATTTGATCCGCAGCTTTCAGGAGGAATAAAATTTCATTTTTTCTTCATTTCTGTTGAAATCTCGTTTTATCTGTGTTACGCTAAAGTACAAGATTATAATTTTCGAAGGGCGCCGCCTTTCGCGCAAGGTCGCGTATTCCTGATACATTAAGGTATATGGGGCCCTTTTTTGTATCCGCAGCGAGACAGACTGCCGACAGGAGGTGCCGATGATGGATGTTTCAGCGGTCGGCCGCATTTTGGAAGATTACCGCGCCCGGGGCTATTATCCGTCGGCCGTATGTCAGGTTTTTGACGAAACACACACGCTGTACCGGGGGGCCTTCGGCGATGTCACGGAGGATACCTGGTTTGATCTGGCATCGGTGAGCAAAATCATCTGTACGACCATGCTGCTCGCCACCATGGATGAGGGCCGCCTTGCGCCGGAGGACCGGGTGCTCGACCGCCTTCCCGCCGGACTTCCGGGGCCGGTCACACTGAGGCGGCTGGCCGATGTGACGATCTTACAGCTCATGACCCATACCTCCGGCATCGTTCCCTGGTATCCCTTCTACGCCGATGGCCGGGATTTCTATACGGTGCTGGAGCACGTTCTGAGCACCACCCCTGTCGAACACGGCATGGCCTACAGTGATCTCAATTTTATGCTTCTGGGCCTGATTTTTTCCCATGTTACAGGGCTTACCCTTCAGGAGGGGCTGGTGTCAGCGCCAGTGATAAAATGTAAAAAAACGCCGAGGAAAAAATGTAGTTTTGT
>ENA-UOIV01002336-UOIV01002336.1-human-gut-metagenome-genome-assembly--contig:-C59-NODE-2336-length-13263-cov-4.929058_pt1 | contig 13263 bp, 10 predicted proteins | sample MGYA00242333_ERZ723880 | MGnify/ENA metagenome assembly ERZ723880 | reverse complement strand
AAAACAGTTGGGGCAGTGCCAGTGGATACAGAGGACACCTTATCATGACAGATAAGTGGTTTGATGAATATATGTTCCGTGTAGTGGCAGAAAAGAAATATGTTCCTGCCAAGGTACTGGATATTTTAAAACAGAAACCGATCCGTCTTCCGGCATGGGACCCGATGTTTGCTGACGAAGAATAAGCGTCATCCCTTTACATTGTATATAATTTAAGCGGACTGTACAGAAAAGAAAAACTGTACAGTCCGCTTTTTTATTCTAAAACATTGTTCATGTCTTCCATTTTTACTTTTCTTTTACTTCTTTCTTGCAAAAGAAACATAATGAGGAAGAATAGGTTTGTTACAGTGATGAGTTATTGTATAATAGGCTTGCAGAAAGGTGTTTCTTGCATATTAGGTATAATGAAAAAATGGGAATCTCTTCGTAAGAGAACCCCATTTCTGTGCAAATATAGCCCATATTTGCTTTAAACGCAATTTTTTGTATTGAAAAAATAAGAAAAAGTTGCAAACAGGTGCATCTCGTTTATAAAAACAGCATACGACAAAACCAGTAAATATTCAATTATCAGAGATTTAACTTGACTTTGGGGTTCTCTTACGAAGAGAACCCCAAAATATAGAGGATATCTGATAGCAAATCTGTTCCTCTTTTTCAAATAAAGGAATGATAAAATGTAATGTTTTGATGGGAACAACGAATGACAATCAAGACATAACGAGCGAGGCGCCTAAGTTACTGCTCTGCAGTTCAATCGCTTCTGCTTCAGACCCGGGGTCAAATGCAGTAACCAAGCCGCAGGCTGGAATAGAGAAAGAACACCCTGAACTCTCGTGGTATTATATGTATCTTTCCTATAAGGAGTTGAAACGCTATATCGCAGTTTTCAGTGGTAGGAAAGCTGTAAAATTCCGTACCTCCGAGGGGCTGACTGAAGATTATTACTTTTGTTTCAAGATATTCTCTTATACTGAGGCTAGTCATAAGAAACGTTTTGAACAGTGTGATTATACCAAACAAGAATATGCTGCTCGCCGTGAATCCGCTAGAGTAGTGAAGGAAGCCTTTTCCACCGGTTCTGCTTCACGACTCAATGCTCTGACGGACGAAAAGGAAATACAAGGCAGCGGCTGGCTGTTTGTTTGCGCCCCTTTGGAGCAACTCCAGAACATCCTGTCCGCCATGTTCCCCCGCCAGTATTTAGTAACGGACTACGTTACCCATCGTGCGGCGGTCATCCCCCAGCGTCAGATGGAGGAATTCATCTATCTATATGAATCCATGCCCTATAACATTGAACTGTTGAACCGTCCTTTGGAAGCATATCTTCAGAAGAAACAACGCATCCGCATCACCGGCGGCATCTTTCATGGCAAGGAAGGGTGCATTATGCGTCTGCATCGCAATGCAAGACTGGTGTTTGCTTTTGGAAATATGACAGTGGCTATCAGCTATCTTCATGCTTTTCCGTTTGAGAAAGTGGACTAGCAGAAATAAGTCTATCGCTACTTCCAATAACAGAATATCTACGATTAACCCACATAACTAATATGAGTAAGAAAGAAGAACTGAAGCGACAAATACTTCAGTTGACACGTGAATATTATAACGAAGTTCATAAAACTTCAAAAGTGTTTGAGCCGGGCAAAAGCTTTGTTAATTATGGCGGCCGTTACTTCAATGATGAAGAAATGGTAAACCTCGTTGACTCGTCACTCGATTTCTGGCTCACTGCCGGTCCTTGGGCCCATAAGTTCGAAACCCGTCTGGCAAAATGGCTGGGGGTAAAACATTGTGCGCTTACCAACTCCGGTTCCAGTGCCAACCTATTGGCATTCTATACACTGACTTCCCCCAAATTGGGAGACAAGAGAATAAAGAAAGGTGATGAAGTAATCACAGTCGCTTGCGGCTTTCCTACCACGGTAACTCCTATTATACAATATGGTGCGGTTCCTGTTTTTGTGGATATCACGATTCCTGAGTATGATATTGATGTCACTAAATTGGAGGAAGCATATTCAGAGAAGACAAAAGCCGTGATGATTGCCCATTCATTGGGTAATCCGTTCAATCTTGAAGTGGTCAAGGCATTCTGTGACAAACACGGACTATGGCTGGTGGAAGACAATTGTGACGCTTTAGGTTCAGAGTATACCATTGACGGAGTGACGAAAAAGACAGGCACATGGGGGCATATCGGAACCAGTTCGTTCTATCCTCCCCACCATATGACCATGGGTGAAGGCGGTGCGGTATATACCGATAACGCCGAACTCGATAAGATAGTCCGTTCTTTCCGTGACTGGGGGCGTGACTGCTGGTGCATAGGCGGTGTGGACAACACCTGCAAATGCCGTTTTACAGGCAAGTTCGGTGAGTTGCCTGTAGGTTACGACCACAAATATGTATACAGCCACTTCGGCTTTAACCTCAAAGTAACGGATATGCAGGCGGCCATTGGCTGTGCCCAGCTTGAGAAGCTGGATAATATTGTAGAGGCCCGCCGTCGCAATTTCAAGATACTGCGTGAAGGGTTGGAGGGAACGGAAGGTCTGGTTCTTCCCGAATCGATGAAAAACTCCAATCCCAGCTGGTTCGGCTTCCTGATATCAGTGAAACCCGATGCCGGTTTTACCCGTAACCAGCTCAGTGAATATCTGGAAAGCAGGAGAATACAGACCCGTAACCTCTTTGCCGGTAATCTGGTAAAGCATCCTGCATTCGATGAGATGCGTACTACGGGCGAAGGTTTCCGCATAGTCGGTGAATTGAGAAATACGGATTTTGTGATGACCAACACCTTCTGGATCGGCGTTTATCCGGGCATGACGGAAGAAATGTTGCAATACATGATTTCCACCATCAAGGAGTTTGTAGCTTCTCATAAATAAAATTCAATATAAGTAGGAAATGAAAGCGGTACTATTTGCCGGTGGCTTCGGCACACGTCTGAGCGAAGCGACCAATCTGATTCCCAAGCCGATGGTTGAAATCGGGGGGAAGCCTATCCTGTGGCACATCATGAAGACTTACAGCCATTACGGTATCAATGAATTCGTTATCTGTTGCGGCTACAAGCAATATGTCATCAAGGAATATTTCGCCAACTATTTCCGTCATAATTGCGATATGACGGTAGACTTGTCCAACAATACAGTGAAGATACACGACAACCATTCCGAGAACTGGAAGGTGACGATGGTGGATACCGGGCTGAATACCCAGACGGGAGGCCGTTTGAAACGTGTGCAGAAGTATATTGGTAATGAGCGTTTTCTATTGACCTATGGAGATGGTGTTTCCGATATCAATATAGCGGAAAGCATCAAGGAGCATGAGGCCTCCGGTTGTGCCGTTTCACTGACAGCCTACAAGCCGGGTGGCAAGAGTTCGGAGCCCTGCAGATCGATCTGGGAAGTGACAAGGTCTTGTCCTTTCAGGAGAAACCGGACGGTGACCGCAACTGGATCAATGCAGGCTATTTCGTGTGCGAGCCTGAAGTGTTCGACTACATACCGGAAAATGATGACACCGTGATATTTGAGCGCAAGCCTCTGGAGCAATTGGCGAAGGACGGGAAGATGCACGCCTACCGCCATACAGGATTCTGGAAGCCGATGGATACCCTGCGTGACAATACGGAACTGAATGAAATGTGGGACAAAGGGATTGCCCCCTGGAAAATCTGGTAATTCTTAAACTTTTCTTAAGTCCTATTTTTCTGGCCATTTTATTTTGTCATTCAGAACAAAGTGAAGAATCTGAAAACATATCTATGATAGACTTATTCGATAATTTTTACCGTGGAAAGCGTGTGCTTGTCACCGGTCATACCGGTTTCAAGGGTAGCTGGCTTTCCATCTGGCTGCATGAGCTGGGCGCCGAGGTTATCGGTGTGGCCCAAGACCCTTTTACGGAGCGTGACAACTTTGTGCTTTCCGGTATCGGGCAGAAAATAAAGGCGGATATCCGTGCCGACATCCGTGACGGTGAACGTATGAAAGAAATCTTCCGCCAGTATCAGCCCGAGATTGTATTTCACTTGGCAGCCCAACCGTTGGTACGTTTAAGTTATGACATCCCTGTAGAAACCTATCAGACCAATGTGATGGGAACCATCAACATATTGGAAGCGATTCGCGCAACTGACAGTGTGAAAGTGGGTGTGATGATAACTACCGACAAGTGTTACGAAAATAAGGAACAGATTTGGGGATATCGGGAAAACGAACCGATGGGCGGATATGATCCCTATTCCAGTAGTAAAGGTGCAGCTGAAATAGCCATAGCCTCTTGGCGTCGAAGTTTCTTTAATCCCGGAGAGTATGAAAAACACGGCAAGAGCATTGCCAGTGTAAGAGCCGGAAATGTGATAGGTGGTGGTGACTGGGCTTTGGACCGCATTATCCCCGATTGCATTAAGGCGTTGGAAGCAGGCAAACCGATAGAAATCCGTAGTCCTAAGGCAATCCGCCCTTGGCAACATGTGCTTGAACCGCTTAGTGGCTATATGCTTCTTGCGCAAAAGATGTGGGATGAACCTGTGAAATATTGCGAAGGATGGAATTTTGGTCCGAAGGCTGAAAGCATCACCAATGTATGGGATGTAGCCTCTATGGTGATAGAGAATTACGGAAGCGGTGAGTTGAAAGACCTTTCTGATCCGAATGCTTTGCATGAAGCAAAATTGCTGATGCTGGATATCAGTAAGGCAAAGTTTCAATTGGGTTGGGAACCAAGGATGAATATTGACGAGTGTATACAGCTGGTTGTAGACTGGTACAAACGTTATAAGGAAGAAGATGTATATGGATTGTGCCTGGAAGAAATAGATAGATTTATAGCAGAATGAAAACTTGTATAATAACAGGTGCTACTGGTTATATTGGCTCACATGTCCTGAAATATCTTTTGCGGAAAGGATGGAATATCCATATTGTAACAAGGCATGGATCCGGTTATGCTAATGTAGCTGATGTGTTATCCCGGATACACGTATTTGAATATGATGGAAATATCCGTAACCTGATAGCCTATTTTCAACAAGCAAATGCAAAGGTGGTATTTCATCTGGCTGCAGCCGTTATCACTAATAACCAGCCGGAACAAATTCCTGTTTTGATACAAAGTAATATTCAATTTTACACGGAAGTATTGGAAGCAATGTGTCATTGTGATACCAGACTGTTTGTCGGAACAGGAACTTATTGGCAGAACTATAACAGCACAACATATAATCCGGTGGATTTGTATGCTGCAACAAAAGAAGCTTCTGAAAAGATACTTCAATATTATGTGGATGCCCGTCATTTTCGTGCAATAACCTTACGATTATTCGATGTTTATGGTGAAGATGACAAGCGTCCTAAATTATGGAACTTGCTTCGTGATATAGCAGGAACAGAGAAAACAATAGATGTAAGCCCGGGAGATCAGTATTTGGATCTGGTGCATATTAGCGATGTATGTACGGCATATGAGGTGGCTTTTAATCTTTTGGACTCTGATTTGTCTGTGAAAAATGAAGTGTATGGTGTCTCTACAGGAGAATTGCATACGCTAAAAGAAATCATTTCACTTTTTCAGTCTTTATTAGGAAAAACTATTCATGTAAACTTTGGTACACGTCCTTATAAGGAACGGGAAGTAATGAAACCGATGCGTGAATATAAGATGTTGCCAAATTGGAGAGCTAATGTGATAATTCATAAGGGGCTGGGAAAAATGAAATTGTGGACTGTACCTGTTTCCTTTTAATGTTTTTTTAAAATATAAATATGTTATTATCAATTTGTATACCCACATACAATCGTTGCTTTTTTCTAATAGATACGTTGCGGGATTTATTTCATCAAGCTATAAATTTAGGGGTAGAGAATGAAATTGAAATATGTGTTTCTGATAATGCTTCAACGGACAATACAAGAGATGAATTGAAAAAACTTTGTTTAGATTTTCCTCAATTTAGGATTCTTGTAAATCAAAACAAAAATAATGTCGGTGCAGATAGAAACTTTATAAAAGTTCTTTCTATGCCTTCGGGAAAATATTCCATTTTGAAAGGAGATGACGATTATTTCAGGCCGGGGGGATTGAAGTATCTGCTTGATATGCTGGATGAAAATCCATTAATAGATTTCTTTATTTCAGAGGTTGATATTGTCAATACTAAGCGTGAGTTTGTACAGCATGTCAATTATTTAAGGGAAAAGAAGCAATTGACAGTTCTTTTTTCTAATGAGATTGAAGCGAGAAATTATTTTACTTTGTGTGAAAGCATTCTTCCGTTAGGCAGTTTTATTAGTGGAGTGGTATTTAAAACAGAAGCAGTTAAAGATGTCGATATGGATCCCCAATTTATAGGGACATGCTATGCCTTTGAATATTATTTTTGGAAGTATCTTTTAGCAGGACATAAATTGATGTATCGTAGCCAATCTTATATTCAGGCTGTAGTAGGGACTAGTAATGATTGGGGTAATGGTGTTGCAAGAGATGCTCTCGATATCAATGCTTTTAGTTTTATTGCGGATTATTTTTTTGAGAATTCGTCATTAAAACAAGATTTCAAGAACGTTGTGAATCGAATGTACAAAGACTATTCATATATACCGATTGATCAGCGGAAAGATTTCAATAAAAAGTTGTATCCGGCATTGGTAAAATCTAATCACCCTTTAACAAAGCAAATAAAACGGAGAGCATCTACTTTCTATTTGCTTTCGTATGCATTGTTTTCCATACTTCCTGCTAGATTTGCATATAATATTAAAGCCATTTTAAAAAAGTTCATATTCTAAAATATAGTATGATAAATATCAGCGTAAGGATACTTCTTCCTGAAAAGACACAAGGTTAGATTATTTATTCACTTATATATTCATTTTGCATGACTCATCTCATGATAGCATTAGAATATTTTTCTTTCAATTTAATGTTGCGAAAAAATAAGATTGTAAACACTTTATTATTAAGATATCTAAAATAGCAATATCACTTATATGTCTGAAAATGATAGCAAACGCATCTTAAAGAATACCGTATATCTATACTTTCGGCTGTTTTTTTCGATGGCGGTATCTTTATATACGAGTAGGGTCGTTTTAGAAGTTTTGGGTGTTGATGATTTTGGTCTGTACTCTTTAGTCGGAGGATTTGTGTTAATGCTGACTATCTTGACGGGGACATTTTCAGGAACAGCAGCCCGATTTATTGCTTATGAGATTGGTATAGGCAATCCAGAAAAATTGAAACGTACTACCTCAACTGTTATAAATATCCTAATCTTTATTTCTATATTGGTCTTTGTTGTTGGAGTTATTTTAGGACCGCATTTGATAAGTGAATATCTTAACATACCTGCGGGGCGGATAGAGGCAGCTTGCTTTGTGTTTTATTGTTCTTTGTTTGTGTTCTCAATGAACCTTTTATCAGTACCCTATCAAGCACTTATTACTGCATATGAGCATATGAACTTTTATGCTTTGATGAGTGTCTTTGAATCAGTATCCAAGCTGATAGTGGTTTTGCTTTTGTCGCATGTTACATTCGACAAACTTTATTTTTATGCTTTTATGCTGGCATTGATCAGTGTAGTTTCACGTATTATGTATGGCGTATATTGTAACAAACATTTCAAAGAATCGAGATACCATCTCATATTAGATAAGAAAATATTCATAAAAATGTCATCTTTTTCTTTATGGATGGGGATAGGGACAGCTTCTGGAATACTGAAAGATCAGGGTTTAAGCATTATAATCAATTTATTCTATGGCTTGGCTCTGAATGCAGCACGGGGTATAAGTATACAGGTAACTTCTGTTTTTACCAATTTCGCCTCTAATATAGGTCTTGCCATATCTCCTCAGATTACGAAATCGTATAGCCAGGGGAATGTGGAAAGAAGCATTAAGTTGACGTTTGTATCTGCAAAAGCTCAAGGGTATTTAATTCTTTTTATAATGATTCCTTTTCTGCTTGAGTCCCATTATGTTCTGACGCTTTGGCTAAAGAGTTTTCCAGAGTATACTCAAGAATTTGTATTTTGGGCTATGTTGATTTGTTTTATTAGTACGATTGCGGGGGCATTCGCACCTGTTTACTTGGCTATGGGCCGTATACGTAACTTGCAAATTATAGGCTGCCTTATTAGCTTTCTCTATCTACCGGTCTGTTATTGGTGTTGTAGCTTGAAAATGGATGTAATTATTTGTATGCAACTCTCCTTTTTACTGCATATTATATTATTTTTTTTGAGTTATTTATATCTTAAAGTGACAATGACTTTTCCATTTGGCCGTTTCATGAAACAGGTGATTATTCCGATGGTAATATTAGGAATGTTTACATACTGTATTGTGTATTGTATTAAATATGTCATTCCGGATGAATCATTCATTCGGTTAATGATAACATGCTTAATGTCTTCTGTTTTGTTATGTTTATCAGTATTTGGGTTAGGGATTAATGTGGATGAGAAAAATCTGATATCTGGTATTATAATAAAAAAAATCGGTTCTCATAATTATATCAGTCGTCTACTTTGTCGCTATAGGCAATAATATTCAAGTAATAATAGGTGGGGAAAACTTTTGATTTATAATGAACTACGTTTTAATATTTAATGGATTGGGTAATCAAATGTCCCAATATGCATTTTATCTGGCTAAAAGGAGAGTTGACAAACAATGTCGTCTTTTGGTTATTGATAATCCCAATTCTCACAATGGATATGAACTGGAACGGGTATTTGGCATTATGAATAATGAAACGCGTTTCGATTCTCTTGTTAAATGGGTCTATACTCGGTTTTATCACCGTTGGATTTTTAAATATTTGGTAAGAATTTTAGGAGTTAATGAAATTCGTGAACCTCTTAATTATAATTATACACCATCTTTTTTATCACAAAAGAATATGCTGATTAATATATATATTGGCGGTTGGCATTCGGAGAAATATTTTAAAACTATGACGAATGAAGTGAAATCAATTTTTTCTTTTAAAGAAATAAATGATGAAATATATTTAGAATTACTTGGAAGAATTAAATTGGATAAGAATAGTGTTTCCCTACATGTACGAAGAGGTGATTATCTGAATATAAAATCGACTGATTATTGGCAATTGGGAGGTGTAGCGACTGATGAATACTATCAAAAGGCAATTGATTATATTTCTGTAAACGTTGAAACTCCACATTTTTATATCTTTTCGAATGATATGGAATGGTGTAAGCAGAATATAAGAATGGATAATGTTACTTATGTAACCATCAATCAGGGCTTGAATTCATGGCGTGATATGCATTGTATGTCAATGTGCAGACATCATATTATGGCAAATAGTACATTTAGTTGGTGGGGGGCATGGCTTTCTCCTTATGAGAATGGAATAACCTTACATCCCAGATGGTTTATACGTGACATTGAGACCCCAGATTTCTATCCTGAAAGATGGAAATGTATTGAATGACTTTTTACTGTTAACAAAAAGAGGATAGAAATCTTCTAAGTTCCTACTTTCTCATCCGTTAGCTTTCAAAAAAGTCATATATAAAAATCAATTAAGTAGAAAAAACAGCTGTTGTGCGAGTGAACCGAAAGATTTGTAGCTTGATCTCGCTAGTGGCTACTCAATGGATAAATTTAGTACAATCTTAAAAAAAATTATGGGAAAGTTTTTTAATTATTAGGATCGCCTGGCGAGATGCTGGGCAGATCCTGTCCTGAAAAAGACATTAAACTTAGGTGAGAATGTGACTGGTGGAGTTTCTATAACTGGATCAATTTTATAGGTAGGCAGTCCAATTGGTGATGCGTTATCCGTAGTTAGCTATATTGTGCATCTAGTAAGATTGTTTGGCGAAAAGGATTTGAGACCGAAAACAAAAATAGATTGGGTAGAGGAAATACTACTGCTGTTATGTACTATTATGAGCTTGATGTCACTATGCGGAATGTGTCTGCCACTTATGATAGTCAAAACAGTAACAATTTTATCTTTAACGCTATTCTCAACTGCTTGGCAGTCTACGCTACCGTCTGATTAATTTTATCGAAGGTACTTATAACTACGGTGGATCTATCTCTTCCCATTCCGAACAGAGTAATAAAACCCGGAAGTGCTGATGGTACTGCGAAAGCGGGAGAGTAAGAAGGTGCCTATCTTTTTATAAATGTATAATATGTTGGTAAGCGTCCAAAATAACATATTGCTCACAACCATAATAATTGCGATTTTCGCTGCCGTAATTTACGACATAAAGTATATATGTAGCAACAGTGATTTCCAAAGGCTTTTCATCTACTGCAAAGTGGAAAGGAATAATATTTAAAAATCAATCTCAATTTTTGATTTGTTTAAGAGAGAAAACTCGAAAAGAGGCTTTTCATATACGATACGTCAAAATTGGACGCTTACATTTGAAGGAATTATTTAAACTGATTGTGCTCGGTTGTACAGATTGTTAGATTTTAAACCGGTGACTATTGAAATTGTTAAAAAACTAAATTTAATTCTACTTTTGACATTATTTATAGGGGAATAGCTTCAAAGCAGTTTTTCATTAGGTAAGCGTCAAAATTAGGCATTTATATGTACAATGAAGAAGACAAAGATTATTACAATGTACTTACCCCAATATCATCAAATACCAGAGAATGATAAATTTTGGGGTAAAGGATTTACAGATTGGACAACAGTTCGGAATGCAGTTCCCTTATTTAGTGGACATATTCAGCCTAAAACTCCTGAAAATAATAACTACTATGATCTTTCCGAGGAACAGAATGTAATATGGCAAGCTCAATTAGCGAAAACAAATGGTATTTATGGTTTTGGCGTTTATCATTATTGGTTTAATAATGATAAAAATTTATTAACTAAACCAGCTGAAATTATTCGAGATAGCAAGAATGTTAACATTAACTATTTTTTGGCATGGGATAATGCTAATTGGGTTCGAAGTTGGAGTAATGTTAAAGGAAATGCTTGGGCTCCTATTGCAGAAAAAAAAATGGATACGAAAAAAGAACCAACGATTATGTTGCCTTATATACTTGGTTCGGAGGAAGATTGGAAAATCCATTATAGTTATTTGAAAAAACATTTTTTAAGCCCTAAATATATTAAGGTAAACAATAAACCTATATTTATTACAAAAAAGATTTTTTAAGCCCTAAATATATTAAGGTAAACAATAAACCTATATTTATTATTTTTAATTATACGCCCAAAATTAGTCTGATGTGTCAATATTGGGATGAGTTAGCAAAGAAAGATGGTTTTGATGGTGTGTATGCTATTTTAAAGAATGCTGTTGGTTTTAATATCCCAGAAGAATTTCCTAAGTTTAAATATGAACCTTTATTTTCGGGGTGGCCTAAACGCACTTTGAGGGATAAAATTCAGAATAAACTAAGTAAGTTTTTCGGGGTTAGAGTTAAAGCTGATAAATATGATTATGATTATGTTTGGAGAAACATTTTAAAAAATGCAGAAAAAGATATATCACAAAATATTTATCATGGTGGTTTTGTCGCATATGATGATACTCCAAGAAGGGGAAATAAATGGAAAGTTGTTAACGAATATACACATCAAAAATTCGCTTATTATTTAAGCCAATTATTGAAAATTTCCAGTGCGCAGGATAAAGAATTTGTATTTATTACTGCATGGAATGAATGGGGGGAAGGCGCATATTTGGAACCAGATACCATCAATGGTATTAAATATTTAGAGGCTATTAGTGAAGTGACAAACTATATAAAATTATGAATAAAAAAAAAGTCTTAATAGACGTAACATCAACGATCCCTATCAAGAAAGGCTATATCGGTGGTATAGGTAAATCAACGTATTGGTTATTAAATACATTAAATACTTTTCCTTCCGAAAAAATTCCTTTTGAGATAGAGTTATGTGCTTGTGGAATAAAGAGTATCGGATTTGATTTTTATGGCTGGAAATTTAAACATCATGTAATTCCTATACCAAGATCTCTGAAGATTTTTAATGAGAATATTTCATGCATATGGCGAAATAAACTATTAAATTATGACTTGTATCATATACCTGGAATTGTCGATTATGTGAAGCAAGAAGAATCAATAGTTGCAACTTTTCATGACCTAGATGCTTATGATTTATCAAAAGATTTAAAGTTTAGGCAATGGCATGAAAATATAGCTCATCAATGCCGTGGCATTGTGTGTTGCTCTCAATATTCAAGGAATGAAGTCGCTATGAAAATGGGAGTAGACTTTAAAAAGATAGATATGATTTATTGGGGATGTGATTTTAGTACATTTAAACAATTACCCGCTGATGACATTGCAGCTATACTTTCAAAATATAATATACAAAGACCTTACTTTTTTACTTGCTCATGCACAAATCCTCGTAAGAATGTTGAGACTGCATTGGCTGCTTTTAGGAAATTTCTTATGTATAATCCTAAACATATTTTTGTTTTAGTATGGGGAAATCCTCGACAGGACATAGTGAAAGAGTATGCTCAAGAAATTTCTACTGGTAAAATTAGATTTCTTCCATTTGTTTCAGATAATGAACTTGTTGCCTTGTATAATGGAGCATCAATGAGTATTTATGTAACTCGCAAAGAAGGTTTTGGCTTTCCTATTTTGGAATCATTTGCTTGTGGAACTCCTGTAATGACATGTAGAAATTCTTGTTTAGAAGAAGTTGGAAAGGATGCTGCTATATATGTTGGCGAAGATGATACTGATGAAATGGCGAATGTTATGCTAAAAATTGAGAGAGATGCTTATGATATGAATGCTTTTATTGTTTCAAGCGGTAAAATTCTTTCCGAGTTTTCATGGGAAAAATGTGCAGAAAAATATATTGCTTTTTTCTCTAAAAATCTCACTTTTATACGATAAAGGCATTATGGAATACTTTTATTTTATATTTTCGCTATTTACTTTAAAAGAATCATTTATTAAATTTATTCAAAGAAAAGATCTCTATGTCTTTGATATTATTTTGGTCTCAAATTTTCTTTATTTCTATTTAATTCCGTTTTATTTCTTTCTTAGTGGATCTGCTTATGCCGCTCATATTTGGAAGCAGGGTACTTATGCATATTTACTTTGCTCAATATATCAAATATTGGTATTAGTATGCGATATAATAGTAACGAGAGTATCACGTTTTAGAAAAAGTATATTTAATTTCACTTATCTTCTTAAGCGCTTGGATTCAAAGCTAACTTTTATTTCTAAA
>ENA-UOIV01002322-UOIV01002322.1-human-gut-metagenome-genome-assembly--contig:-C59-NODE-2322-length-13330-cov-14.681281_pt1 | contig 13330 bp, 11 predicted proteins | sample MGYA00242333_ERZ723880 | MGnify/ENA metagenome assembly ERZ723880 | reverse complement strand
CGCTCGCCGCAGGCGAGGAGCGCATCTAAAGCCCCGCCGGGCGCAGCGCGGCAAACCGAAGAAAAGCCCCCGCTGCCCGCAGAGCGGCAGAATAGAGAAAGGAATTCACCAGAATGAAAGGGTTTGAACACCTGCTGACCGGCCTGCCCGCTTTTGAGCGGGTCAAAAGCGCGGTGAAAAATCGGGCGACCCCGGTGCTCGTCACGGGGCTCTCGAACGTGCACAAGGCGCATATGATCGTTTCGCTCGCCGGCCTGCTGGAGACCGGCGGGCTGGCCGTCGTGTCCGATGAGGCGGCGGCCACCCGGCTGGTCGAGGACATCAACATCATGGCGGGGGAGGGGACGGCTGCTCTTTTCCCCTCGCGTGAATGGACCTTTCAGGAGGTGCAGGGGGTCTCGAGGGAATACGAGCACGCGCGGCTGGCGGTGCTCGGGCGGCTGCACGCGGGAAGCCTGAAGATCGTGGTGGCGTCGGCGCAGGCAGCGCTTCAGTATACGATGCCCCCGGAGGTGCTGGAAAAACGCATCCGGACCCTCGAGGCGGGCAGGGAATACCAGATGGAGGAGCTGACGCGGTTTCTGGTGTCGGCGGGCTACACCCGCTGCGACCAGGTGGACGGCGTCTGCCAGTTCTCCCAGCGGGGCGGCATCCTCGACTTTTTCCCGCCCCACATGCCCGACCCCTTCCGCGTTGAATTCTGGGGGGACGAGATCGACACGATCTCCACCTTCAAGACGGACACCCAGCGCAGGGTCGACACGGTCAAGCGGGTGGACATCACCCCGGCGGCCGAGGTGGTGGCGGACAGCCCTGAGCGGCTGGTGAAGCTTTTGCAGGGCGCGATGAAAAACATCCGCGGCACCCGCGGCAAGCTCGCCAAGGAGAAGCTCGAGGGGGAGATCGCACAGATTTCCGACGGCATCATGCCCCAGAGCCTCGACCGGTGGCTGCCGCTGCTCTATCCCGAGCCGGCGACCGTCTTCGACTATCTGCGCGACCGGCCGCTCTTCCTCTGCGACACGGCCAACTGCCGCGAGGCGCTCAAAAACGTGCTCTGGCAGCAGAACGAGGACGTCAAGATCCTGCTCGAGGAGGGCGTCCTCTTCAAGGGGTGCGACCGGTTCGGCGAGGACTTCGTGGATTTGCAGCGGCACGCGTCGGAGTCGAACAGCGTGCTGCTCGACACCTTCGTCCGTTCGGTGGGGGACATCCCGCTGCGGGACATGATCGACGTGAACGCCGTCCAGCTCTCCTCCTGGAGCGGCGAGTTCTCCCTGCTGCGGGAGGACGTGCAGAACTACCTTTCGCGCGGCTACTGCGTCATCGTCTTCGCGGGAACCTACCGCGCCGCCGTGACGCTGGCGGAGGATTTGCAGAAGGAAAATATCCGCGCCGCCGAGTGCGAGGAGATCGGCAGGCTCACGCCGGGCGTGGTGTACGTCGTCGCGGCGAGCATGTCGGCGGGCATGGAATACCCCGACCTGAAACTCGCGGTCATCTCGCAGGCCAAGGCGGTCGTGCAGGGCGCCAAGCGGAAGCCCCGCCCCAAGGAGGGTAAAAAGCTCCGCGATATCAGCGATCTGACGCCGGGGGACTACGTCGTGCACGTCTCCCACGGCATCGGCGTTTTTGAGGGGATCGTCAAGCGGGACGTGCAGGGGATTGTCAAGGACTACATCAAAATCCGCTACGCGGGCACCGACATGCTCTTCGTGCCGGTCACCCAGCTCGACCTCGTCAGCAAATACGTCGGCGTGCGGGACGACGCGAACGTGCGCCTCAATAAACTGAATTCCGTCGAATGGCAGAAGACCCGCCAGCGGGTCAAAAAGGCCGTCGAGGACATGGCCAAGGAGCTGACAGAGCTCTATGCCAAGCGGATGGCGGTCAAGGGCTACGCGTTTTCGCCCGACACCGACTGGCAGAACGACTTTGAGCGGCGGTTCGCCTTCGAGGAGACGGACGACCAGCTCCGCTGCATCGACGAGATCAAATCGGATATGGAAAACCCCGTCCCGATGGACCGGCTGCTCTGCGGCGACGTGGGCTTCGGCAAGACGGAGGTGGCGCTCCGGGCCGCCTTCAAATGCGTGATGGACGGCAAGCAATGCGCGCTGCTCTGTCCCACGACCATCCTCGCGTGGCAGCATTACCAGACGACCACCCGCCGGATGGAGGGCTTCCCGATCAAGGTGGAGCTGCTCTCCCGCTTCCGCTCGGCAAAGGAGCAGAAGCAGATCCTTTCCGAGCTGCGGCGCGGGGAGATCGACATGATCATCGGCACCCACCGCCTCGTCCAGAACGACGTCCAGTTCAAGGACCTCGGCCTCTGCATCATCGACGAGGAACAGCGGTTCGGCGTGCGGCACAAGGAGAAATTCAAGGAGATGCGCGCCACCGTCGACGTGCTGACCCTTTCGGCGACCCCCATCCCGCGCACCCTCAACATGGCGATGAGCGGCATCCGGGACATGAGCGTCATCGAGGAGGCGCCGCAGGACCGCCATCCGGTGCAGACCTATGTGGTCGAGCACGACTGGGGCGTGATCGCGCAGGCGATCGAGCGGGAGCTGCGCAGGGGCGGGCAGGTGTTTTACCTGCACAACCGGGTCGAGAGCATCGATTCCTGCGCCTATAGGATCAAGCAGATGGTTCCCGAGGCGCGCATCGTCACGGCGCACGGCAAGATGGGGGAGGAACAGCTCTCCCGCGTGTGGCAGCAGCTGCTCGACTACGAGGTCGACATCCTCGTCTGCACGACGATCATCGAGACGGGCGTCGACGTGCCCAACTGCAACACCCTCATCATCGAGGACGCCGACCGCATGGGGCTCTCCCAGCTCTACCAGTTGCGCGGGCGGGTGGGGCGCTCCACCCGGCGCGCGTTCGCCTACCTCACCTTCCGGCGGGACAAGGAGCTCTCCGACGTGGCCGCCAAGCGGCTGTCCGCCATCCGGGAGTTCACCTCCTTCGGGTCGGGCTTCCGCATCGCGATGCGCGACCTTGAGATCCGCGGCGCGGGCAACATCCTCGGCGCGCAGCAGCACGGCCACATGGAGGCGGTCGGCTACGACATGTACCTCAAGATGCTCTCCGAGGCGGTGGCCGAGCAGAAGGGCGAGGCGCCCGCCAGGACGGCTGCGGAGTGCATGGTCGACGTGCGGGTGGGCGCGCACATCCCCGAGGACTACATCGACAACCTCGCCCAGCGCATCGACATCTACAAGAAGATCGCCGCCATCCAGAACGGGGAGGACGCGATGGACCTCATCGACGAGCTGATCGACCGGTTCGGCGACCCGCCCGACGCGGTCAAGGGGCTGGTGGACGTGGCGCTCGTGCGCAACACCGCCTCCCAGATGGGCATCCGGGAGATCTCCCAGCGCGGGGACGCGGTGCTGCTCTATCCCGAGGTCATGGATATGTCCCGCGCGGGCTCGCTCGCCGTCAGGCTGCGCGGCCGCGTGATGGTCAGCGCGGGCAGCAAGCCCTACATCACCGTCAAGATCCCCGCGGGTTCCGAACCGCTCGACACCATCCGCGAGGCGCTCGCCGCCATGGGGGAGTGATCTTTTGCAGCGGCCCGCATAAGCGGCGCGGCGCGGAACAGGATAAGACTGGATGGAAGCCGTTTCCCGAACCGTGTGGAATTTCTAGTGGACTTTTTGGGGGCGGCGTTGTATAATAAGCGGGTATGCAAGCAATACCCCTTACAGGAGGAATTCAAAATGACGACTGTTAAAAAAATCGCGGCGCTCGGCCTGGCCGTGCTGATGACCGCGAGTCTCGCCGCCTGCAGCATGGGCGGGGACACCAAATGGGCGGCCAAGGCGGGCGACCTGACCGTTCCGGCCGGCGTCTACATCAACGAACTGATCACCGCGTATTCCGACGCGACGGTCGACCTTCCGTCGGACGTCAAGGACCCGCTCAAGGAGCAGGTGGACGGCGTCACCGTCTCCCAGAAGGTCACCGAGGAGGCCAAGAAGGGCCTTGACGAATACATCGCGATCGAGCAGAAGTTCAGCGAGATGGGCCTTGCCATGAGCGAGCTCGACAGGGCCTCGGTCGAACAGACCGCCGAGCAGTACTGGACCGGCTTCCGTCTGGAGGAGACCTACACCGCCAACGGCGTGTCCAGGGAGTCGTTCATCCTCGCGCAGGAGAACATGGTCAAGAAGTCGATGATCTTCAACGCGATCTACGGCGAAGGCGGCACCGACCCGGTGCCCGAGGAGGAGCTCAAAACCAAGTTCTCCACCGACTACGCCAAAATCCTGCTCATCCCCGTGTCGATCAACCCCGCCGAGGACACCGACGAGGCCAAAGCCAAGGCCAAGGAGCAGGCTTCCGAGCTGATCAACAAGTACCTCGAGCGCGCCAAGGCGGGCGAGGATATGGAGACGCTCGTCTACGAGGCCCGCAAGGAGCTTTCGGGCAACCAGGACCTCGAGAAGCCGGAGGCGGGCACCTCCTTCACCTTTGTGAACCGGGAGAACTCCTCCTATTCGCAGGAGGTGGTCGATACGATTTTTGCCGCGCCGATCGGGGAGCCGACCGTCGCCGAGTCGGAGGACGGGATGTACCTCTTCGTCCGCTACGATGTGATGGAAAACGAGAGCGACTTTGCCCAGCGCAGGGCGGCGCTGGTCTCCGCGCTGCGCGGGGACGCGTTTGACGAGCAGGTCTCCCAGTGGGCGGACTCGCTCACCGGCGTCACCTATAACGACGCGGCCCTCAAGCGCTACACCCCTGAAAAACTGAAGGTCGGCTGAACGGCATCATAAAAGCCGGCGCGAAAGCGCCGGCTTTTTGTTGTCCCCAAACGTCCCCGCGAACGGTTCTATAGGTACCGAAGGACAAAAAATCAACCTGTAAAGGGGATCGATCCGATGATGAGCCCCGGCGACGGCCCGCTGCTGCCGAGCGCCCCGCTTTGCACGCAGCGCGCCGCCCGCGGGGCGCCCAATCCGGGCGGCCGAGCCGGGTGCGCGCTCTCTCGAATCCACGGGCTTTTTACCGATTGCTTCATGAAATGAAAAAGGCGGCCGCGCAGCGGCCGCCTTTTAAAATACTCAGATGCGCTCGAAGAAGCTCGCGTCCTTCTTGCAGATGGGGCAGATGAAATCGGGCGGAAGCTCCTCGCCCTCGTAGATGTAGCCGCAGACCTTGCAGCGCCAGCCGTGTTTTTCGGCGGGCTTTTTGTAGGAGGGGGCGTTGGGAGGGGTCTCGCCCTTCTTGACCTTGTGGTAGTAGTCATAGGTCATGACGGGCGCGTCGGAGAGCTTGACCGCCTCGATCGATTTGCCGACAAAGAGCACATGCGTATCGAGGTCGAGCTTGTCGATCACCTTGCAGGAGAACATCGCGGAAGCGGTTTCCGTGGGATACCACACCCCGTTGGCATCCGCGCCGTGGGGAATGCCCGCGAATTTGTCCTCCTCCCTGCCCGAGCGGAACCCGAACCGGCCGATCAGATCCATCGTGGCCTCCTCGGTGAGCGCCACGGCGTTGAAGAGCCCCGACCGCTCGATCAGCGAGGTGGTCAGGTTCTGTTTGGAGACCGCCACCGCGACCTTGGGCGGTTCGGCGGTCACCTGCGTGACGGTGTTGACGATGCAGCCGTTCTGCTTGCCGTCAAACGCGGAGCTCAGCACATAGAGCCCGTAGGACATCTTGAAAAATGCCTGTAAATCCAGCATGAAACATCCTCCTTCTGTTTTTTATCTTGCCACTGATTTGGGGCTGTCATTCATTGGGACTGCCGCTCTGGGAGCGACGGAGCCTTTTTTGGACTTTCCGTCCCGGCGGGCGGTTTTGGATTTGCCGCGCTGCACCCGGCGGGGCTTTTTTCGCGCCCCTCCGGGGCGCTTTGGATTTGCCTCGCTGTGCCTGGCAGGGCTAAGACGGGAATTGCCGCTTTCCAAGCGGCAAGAATGACGAGCGCGTTCCGCCGCGCACCACGGGTTCCTTTTCGGACGGACGAAAAGGAACCAAAAGTCCGCCTAAGGGGGCTCCACCGCCCCCTTAGGGATCCCCTGGAGCACCTTGCCATAACCCGCAGACTACCGCCGCTCCCCACGGGTACACAAGCTGAAGGCTCAATTCAGGTTGCGGACGCACCCAACAACGCACACCGGATGGCTCGGGGAGACCCACCCAGCGGAAAACAACGCCCGTATCGGGCGTTCGCGCGCTCTGAGCGCGTGCGTGGCGTAGCCGCGCAGTTTTCCGCCTTCCCGTGGGCGCTGCGCGCCATGCAAAAGCGGACGTGCCTCCCCGGGAGCACTTCCGGTACGGTTCCGGAGACTCTCCGGCAGAGGCATTGCGCCCGCGGCGCGGCGGCTGGCGGGATGCTGTGGGCTCGTCCGCTGATCCGTGACAGGGCGCCGCCGACTTTGGCCGCAGGCCAACCGGAGGCGGCGCGGAGGTCAAGGGGGCATGGCCCCCTGCGGCTTCTTTCCCCCATTTCTTGTCCGTACAAGAAATGGGGCCGCCTGCCGGGGCGGGACCCGGCAATCTCCGCCGCCGAAGGCGGCACCTATAAAGCACCCCGAAGGGGCGCGAACAAAAGCCCTCCGCCCGCTGGGCGGAATATCTAAAACAACCGTCGGCCGGCCGCCGACAACCTCCGCCGCTCGATGAGCGGCAAATCCAAAACCGTCTTGGGGCGAAGCCCCGAAAAATCACATCACAATTGCCCCGTAACGGGCGGCGACCTCCTCGAGGTCCTCCTTTTCGATCTCGCAGGAGGTGGAGACGACGATCGCCTTGCCGTTGTAGTGGAGCAGGGCGCTGTCGAGCGCCTCGAGCGACTCCGACTCAAAGGCGACGGGCATGTCGACCATGTGCGCGTTGAGGGAAAAACGGTAGCCGTCGTCGGGGGTATCAAGATGGATGAGCACCGCGTCGCAGCTGTCGTGTGAAACCTCCAGAAGCGTATCCGCCATATCCACCTCGCAGGTGAGCGGCTCGGAGTATTCGAGATCGTCGTCGAGGTAGTAGACCTCCCGGCCGGCGGCGAGAATGTCGTAGTCGGCGGGCGCGACCTTCACGCGGTCGACGTCGAAGGCGTCCACCATGTGGTGGAGCGCGGCGACGTATTCCGGATCGGTGCCGCAGCAGCCGCCGATGATCGAAACGCCCCGCCGCATGAGGCGGGCGCACTTGTCGGCGAACTGCACGGGAGAGAGCGGGGGATTGCCTGCGTTGGGCTTGGCGATGAGGGGGATTTTCGCATAGGGCGCGATCCGTTCAAAGAGGGGCACCATGTCGTCCGGCCCCTCCGAGCAGTTGAGCCCGAAGGCCGACAGTCCCAAATCCTGAAGCACGACCAGCGCGGCGAGCACGTCGTCCCCCCACATCGTGCGCCCCTCGGCGTCGACCGTCATCGTCAAAAAGAGCGGAAGCCCCGTCTGCCGTGCGGCAAGCACGGCCGCGCGGCATTCGGAGAGGGAGCTCATCGTCTCGATGGCCAGCAGGTCGGCGCCCGCGTCCGCGAGCGCCTGGGCCTGTTCGGCGTAGATGCCGATCAGGTGGACGAATTCCGTCTCGCCGAACGGCTCGCACATCAGCCCGGTGGTGGACATGTCCCCCGCGACGAGCGTCCCGCGCCCGGCGAGCGCCTCACAGACGGTGCGAACGAGGGCGGCGTTCAGCTCCGCCACCTGCTCGCTCAGTCCGTACATCCGCAGGTTGCCCGCGTTCGCCAGGAAGGTGGGGGCGTAGACCACGTCGCTGCCCGCGTCGGCATAGCCGCGCGCGACGGAGGCGACCGTCTCCGGGTGTTCCAGCGCCCACTGCTCGACGCAGACGCCGGCGGGCATCCCCGCCTTCATGAACTCGGTGCCCGTCGCGCCGTCGAGCAGCAGCGGCAGGCGTAATCGACTTCGGCCGTTGTCTTCCATCTTTCGGTTCCTCCTACATGCTTTCGGGGAAGGTGATTTTCAACAAATTTAATACGTTGCGTATAACTGTCCGCGCCGCGAGGCAGAGGTTGAGGCGCGCCTGCATGAGCGGCTCGGCCTCCCCCTTGACGCGGCAGACGGTATAGTACTTGTGGAAGAGCGTCGCGACGTCGACCGCGTATTTGGTGAGGCGCGCGGGGTCGTAGCTCCTGGCCGCGTCGACGATCTCCTGCGGAAAGCGCGCGAGCGCGCGGATGAGCTCGGCCTCCTCGGAGGTGTTCAGCGCGGAGAGCTCCTTCTGGGAGCAGGCGCGTGGGGAAACGCCCTCCTCGGCGAGCTTTTTGAGCAGCGAGCAGATGCGCGCGTGCGCGTACTGCACATAGTAGACGGGGTTCTGCATCGACTGCTCGACCGCCAGCCCGAGGTCGAAATCGACCATCGAGTTGGGCTCGCGCAGGTTGAAGAGGAAGCGCGCCGCGTCGACCGGCACCTCGTCGATGAGGTCGGTCAGCGAGATCGCCTTGCCGGTGCGCTTGGACATCTTGACCGGCTGGCCGTCCTGCATGAGCCGCACGAACTGCATGAGCACGATGTCCAGTTTGGAGCCGTCGAGCCCGATGGCGTCCATCGCGCCCTTGAGGCGGGCCACATGGCCGTGGTGGTCGGCGCCCCACACGTTGATGACACGCTGGAAGCCGCGCACCGCGAACTTGTTGTAGTGGTAGGCGATGTCCGCCGCGAAGTAGGTGGGGAAGCCGTTGGCGCGCACGAGCACCTCGTCCTTCTCGCCGCCGTTTTCGGTGGCGCGGTACCAGAGCGCGCCCTCCTTCTCGTAGGTCATGCCGCGTTCGGTGAGCTTTTGTATCGCCTCGTCGATCGCGCCGTGGTGCAGCTCGCTCTCGTGGAACCACACGTCGTAGACGATGCGGTACCGTTCGAGGTCTGCCTTCAGCTTTTCGATGTTTTTGGGCAGCGCGTAGTCGACGAGCGCCCGGCGGCGCTCCTCCGCCGGCGCGTCGAGGTACTTGTCCCCGTTTTGGTCCGCGAATTCCTTCGCGCGCTCGCGGACGTCGTCCCCGTGGTAGCCGTCCTCGGGGAAGGGGACCGCCTCCTCGCCCCGGTAAAGCTGGAGATAGCGGGCCTCGAGGGAGAGCCCGAATTTTTCGATCTGGTTGCCGGCGTCGTTGACGTAGAACTCGCGGGTCACGTCGTAGCCCGCCCAGTCAAGCGCGGCCGCGAGGCAGTCGCCCAGCGCGCCGCCGCGCGCGTTGCCCATGTGCATGGGCCCGGTGGGGTTGGCGGAGACGAACTCGACCTGGACCTTTTCCCCGCGCCCGAAGCCGGTGCGGCCGAAGGAATCCCCCTCGCGCAGCACCGCCGCGACCACGTCCGCGAACCACGCGTCCTTGAGGAAGAAGTTGATGAAGCCCGGGCCGGCGATCTCCGTCCGGTCAAAGGGGCTGCCCGAGAGGTCGAGGTGCTGGCAGATCGCCTCGGCGATCTTGCGGGGCGCGCTTTTGAAGGGGCGCGCGCAGGCCATCGCGATGTTGGAGGCGAAGTCGCCGTGGGAGGTGTCCGCGGGGATCTCGACGACGAAGTCGGGCAGCTCGTTCGAGGCGGGCAGCGCCCCCGCCTCGACGGCCCTTTCGAGCGCGGCGTCGAGCAGTTGCGCGACCGACTGTTTGGTTTCGGCGATCGGGTTGGTCATGCTGTCACACATCCTGTACATTCATATTTTTTGCCGGCCCGCCGCCCGGGGGAGCCCTGTTCGGAACGCTCCCATGCGGCCGGCGGCCGGCCCTCAAGGTCTGAAAGGTCCCTTTGCTACGCCTGTTCGCGCACGTTGATATAGACGGCGTTTTCGCTGGCGAGCAGGGTGTTGACGTCGAGCGAGTAGGCGAATTCGAGCCTGCCGCCGTGGTCGCCGAGCTCGGAGACGACGCGGTCGCCCGAAACGCCGATCATCATGGGGCCGTAGCCGGTGTCGTAGTGGCACTGGTGGCGCACGCCCCGCTCGACGATGAGCTGGCTTTTGGCGGTGCCGGTGCGCAGCAGGGTGACCTTGTCGCTCTGCTCGACCTTGAGCACCGTGTGGGTGCCGTCGAAGCCGGTGGCCTCCGATTCGTCGTAGGCGATATAGTAGTTGCCGTTGCGCTTATAATAGGAGCCGGTCGTAAAGAGCTCGATTTCGTCCTCGTCGCCCTCCTGCTTATAAACGCCTTTGATTTCGATTAGAACATCCTTTTTCATCCGTAACATCCTTTGTGTACGCTAAAGCGTATCCAGATCAATCTGCGTGACGTCCCCCTTGACGTCGCCGCCCAAAAACAGGCCGGCGATTTCGGAGAACCCGTCGGGGGAGTCGCTCACATAAAATTCGGTGCCGCCTCCTCCCGGCCCGGCGAGCAGGTCCTCCCGGGCGAGATAGCCCTGCGCCCAGCGCGCGACCTGCTTGCCGGCGTCGATGAGGGTGACGCGGGAGCCGAGCGCCCGGTCGATGATATCGTAGATGAGCGGGTAGTGGGTGCAGCCGAGGATGAGGGTGTCGACCCGCTCGTCGATCATGGGCTTGAGGTAGATTTCCGCGACCTTCGCGGTGATCTCGTTGTCCGGCTGGATAAAGCCGTTTTCCACCAGCGGCACGAAGAGGGGGCAGGCGTTGCCGAAGGTGCGCGCGTCGGGGTTGATCGTGCGGATGGCGCGCCCGTAGGCGCCCGAACGCACCGTCGCGGTGGTACCGATCACGCCGATGCGGCCGTTGACAGTGGCGGCGCAGGCCGCCTGCGCGGCGGGGACGACGACCCCCGAGAAGGGCACGCCCGCCTCGGCGGAAAGCTCGGGCGTGAGGGCCGAGCTGACGGTGCCGCAGGCCGCGATGACCAGCTTGACCTCGTGCCGTTTGAGGAAGCGGATGTCCTGCATCGCATATTTCCGGATCGTCTCACGGCTGCGGTTCCCGTAGGGGACCCGCCCGGTGTCGCCGAAATAGACGATCCGTTCGTCCGGCAGCAGCTTGCGCAGCTCCCGGACGGTCGTGAGGCCGCCCAGCCCCGAATCAAAGACGCCGATCGCACGGTTGTCCATACCGCTCACCTCTTTCTTGCTGAATGGTTCGTTCGATTATTTTTCCAGCGCGAGCCGGATGAGCCGGTCGATCAGCTCGGGATAGGGGACGCCCGCCGCCTCGAAGAGCTTGGGGTACATGGAGATCGAGGTGAAGCCGGGCAGCGTGTTGATCTCGTTGAGGATGATCCCGCCGTCCCGCTCCGCGAAGAAATCGACGCGCGCCAGCCCGGTGCAGCCCATCGCGGCGAACGCCCGCACGGCGGCCGTGCGGATCGCCTCGCTCGTCTCCTTCGGGATGCGCGCGGGGATGAATAGGTCGGTGGAATCGTCGAGGTATTTGCCCTCGTAGTCGTAAAATTCGTGGTGGGGGACGATCTCCCCGACGACCGCCGCGGCCGCGTCGGTATAGTTACCGAGCACGGCGCATTCGACCTCCGCGCCCACGATCGCCTTTTCCACCACCACCTTGCGGTCGTAGCGGAACGCCTCCTTCAGGGCGGCGAGCAGCCCCGCCCGGTCCTTCGCCTTGCCGACGCCGACCGACGAGCCGGTGTTGGCGGGCTTGACGAACATCGGGTAGCCGAGCTTCTCCCGCAGGGAGGGCTCGAGGGAATCGAAGCGGGCGAGCTGCGGACGCACGAGCGCCGCGTAGGGCGCGGTGCGGATGCCGGCGGCCTCGAGCAGGATGTGGGTGACGTCCTTGTCCATGCAGGTGGAGGAGGCCAGCACCCCGCAGCCCACATAGGGGATGCCCGCCATCTCGAAAAGCCCCTGGATGGTGCCGTCCTCGGCGTGCTCGCCGTGCATGACGGGGAAGATCACGTCGACAGGGACGTTTTCCGGCCCGCCGGGGGCCTGGCGCAGCAGGCCGCCGCAGGAGCGGTCGGGGGAGATGACCGCCGGGGTGACGGGGCCGTTTTCGAGCCACCGGTCCGCCTCGAGGTCGTCGACCGACCCGCCGTATTCATACCAGCGCCCGTCCTTGGTGATGCCGACCATGACCACGTCGTAGCGGTCGCGCGGAATGTTGCGCAGCACCGACGCCGCCGAGCGCAGGGAGACTTCGTATTCGCTGGAGACCGAGCCGAAAACCACGGCCACTGTTTTTTTGCCCAAAGAAAACCCCTCACATCCAGATATAGAAATATTCATAATAATTCAATCTATATTCTAGCACAAACGCCGATAGTACGCAATGAGGTAACCTGTCGGTATTTTGGCGGGAAGCGGGAGCGCGCTTATCCAAAATCACAAGGCGCACGGGATTTCTTGACTTTCCGCCCGCACACGGCTAAGATTGTACTATTGACAGAATGGAGGAGGGATTGTGTGGAAAGCCTGCAAATGGCCCTGAACGTCGTCGTGCCGATGTTCCTGATGCTCGCGCTGGGCTGCCTGCTGCGCAGGATCGGCATGTTCGACCAGCACACGCTCGACAAGATGAACGACGTCTGTTTTAAAGTATTCATGGCGCCGCTTCTCTACTATAACATCTACACGGCGCGCACCCCCATCGGCGAAAGCGGGCGGATGCTGCTTTTCGCCGTGGTGAGCGAGCTGCTCCTGTTCACCGCGCTGTGGATCATCACGGTGGTGATCGAGAAGGAAAACCCCCGCCGCGCCGCGCTGCTTCAGGGGCTTTTCCGGACCAACGCGGTGCTCTTCTGCACGGCGATCGGCACCTCGATCCTCGGGGAGGGCAACATCGGCCCGATCTCGCTGCTCGTGTCGGTGGTGGTGCCGCTCTACAACGTGCTGACGGTCATTGAGCTGGAGATCTTCCGCGGCGGAAAGATCAAGCCGGGCAAAATCGCGCTCGGCGTGCTCAAAAACCCCTATATCGTCGCGGCGATCCTCGGCTACCTGACGGTCGCGCTGCGCATCCAGCTCCCCGTCCCGGTGGTGACCTCCCTGCGGGACATCACCCGGTGCTCCACGCCTGTGGCGCTCATGGTGCTGGGCGGGCTCTTCAACTTCGGCGCGGTGCGCGGCAACCTGCGCAACATCATCGTGGGCGTGGCGGGCCGGCTGGTGATCGTGCCCGCGATCATGCTGCCGATCACGATCTGGATGGGCTTCCGCGGCGTCGAGCTGGTGGGGCTGATGGGCATGTTTGTCGCGCCGACGGCGGTGGCCTCCTTCAACATGGCCCACGCGATGGACGCGGACTACGACCTCGCGGGGCACCTCGTGGTGTTCGGCACGATGTTCTCGGTCGTGACGATCTTCTTCTGGGTCTTCGGCCTGGGTTATCTGGGCTTTATCTAAGACGGGGAACCGTCGGCCCGGGCGGGACGCGGCCCGCGAAACAAAGTTTTCGCCCGCCTTTTTCAAAAGGCGGCGGGTGAGAAAAG
>ENA-UOIV01002316-UOIV01002316.1-human-gut-metagenome-genome-assembly--contig:-C59-NODE-2316-length-13344-cov-41.583716_pt1 | contig 13344 bp, 10 predicted proteins | sample MGYA00242333_ERZ723880 | MGnify/ENA metagenome assembly ERZ723880 | reverse complement strand
CTTCTTTTGTATGACAATGCATATCAAATTTCATCTGTTTTGTTCCTTCTTTCTCTTGTGGCTTACGTCTTTGGTCCATGCCAAGTATAACAGATTCCCTCATATCATACAACGCTTTTACGAAAAAATGTCTGTAAGTTTCTGACATTTTACACTGATTTTACCACTATTTCCGCTGTTTTTGGCATTACACCGGAAACGTAAAGCAAGCACCGGCCTTTTATAGCCGATGCCTGCATATTTTTCTGCTATTCAGACAAATGTCTTACTTTACCACACGTACGCGGAAGACACCGTCGATCTTCTGTAAGGATTCTACCAGATCCTGTGTTGCCGCATTTTCAATATCCAGCATGGTATATGCCACTTCACCGCGGGATTTGTTGGTCATATCGGAAATATTGATATTCTTCTCACCGATCACTGCAGTAAACTGATTCAGCATATTGGTAATATTTTTATGGAAAATGGCAATTCTCCCGGCCTGGCTGCATACGCCCATGTCGCAGGCAGGATAATTTACGCTGTTGCGGATATTGCCGTTCTCCAGATAATCCATCATCTCTTCCACAGCCATCTTCGCACAGTTATCCTCGGATTCCTCGGTGCTTGCACCCAGATGAGGGATCACGATACAGCCGGGCTGTCCTGCTGTCGTAGGATTCGGGAAATCAGATACATAACGGGCTACCTTGCCGCTCTTTAATGCCTCCAGGACATCTGCCTCATTTGCCAGAAGATCTCTTGCAAAGTTCAACAGGACCACGCCATCTTTCATTTTGCTGATGGCTTCCTTGTTGATCATACCCTTTGTAGAATCCAGAAGCGGTACATGTATCGTAATGTAATCACAGTCTGCATAAATTTCTTCCACATTCATCACATGCTTGACAGAACGGCTTAAGTTCCAAGCAGCATTGACGGATACGTAAGGATCATAGCCATAGACTTCCATACCAAGGCTTACTGCTGTATTGGCCACCTTGACGCCGATAGCACCCAGACCGATGACACCTAACTTTTTGCCCATTACTTCCGTACCGGCGAATTTCTTCTTTTCTTTTTCTGCGGCTTTGGCAATGTCAGCGTTGTCTTTGGATGCCTTGACCCATTCGATACCGCCTACCACATCACGGGCAGCTAACAGCATACCAGCGATCACCAGTTCCTTTACGCCATTGGCGTTGGCACCGGGCGTATTGAATACTACGATACCCTTTTGGGCACATTTATCCAGAGGAATGTTATTGACACCGGCACCGGCTCTCGCTACTGCCAGAAGATTTTCCGGCAGATCCATCTCATGCATGGAAGCACTGCGGACCAGAACGCCCTCTGCGTCATTCATATTATCGGTTACTTTATAGTCTGCTGTCAGACGATCCAGTCCCACTTTGGAAATGGGATTCAGGCAATTGATCTGAAACATTTTTCTCCCCCTTAAGCGTTCTCCGCTTCAAACTTCTTCATGAACTCTACCAGCTTCTCCACACCTTCGATAGGCATTGCATTGTAGATACTTGCTCTCATGCCGCCTACGGTTCTGTGACCCTTCAGGTTCTCGAAACCGGCTTCTTTTGCTTCTTTTACGAACTTGGCATCCAGCTCCTCATTTCCGGTAATGAACGGAACATTCATCAGGGATCTGTCTTCCTTGCGGACGGTACCCTTGAACAGCTTGCTTTCATCCAGATAGTCATACAGAATCTTCGCCTTTTTCTCATTGCGCTCCTTCATTGCTTCCAGACCGCCCATCTTCTTCAGCCATTTAAATACCTTGCCGCAGATATAGATGCCGTATGCGGGAGGCGTATTGTACAGAGAATCCGCATCTGCATGGATTTTATAACGAAGCATGGTCGGTGTACCGGGAAGTACATCTTCGGTGATCAGATCCTCACGGATAATTACGATAACCACACCAGCAGGTCCGATATTTTTCTGTACGCCGCCATAGATCACACCGTATTTTGTCACATCTACCGGCTCGGATAAAAAGCAGCTGGATACATCTGCAACCAGGGGCTTACCCTTGGTATTGGGCAGGGTCTTGAATTTCGTACCGTAAATAGTATTATTCTCGCATATGTACACGTAATCTGCATCCTCGCTGATGGGCAGATCGGAGCAATCGGGAATATAAGAGAAAGTCTTATCCTCGGAAGAAGCGATCTTATTTGCCTTACCGTACAGGGAAGCCTCCTGGTATGCCTTCTTCGCCCACTGACCGGTTACGATGTAGTCTGCCACACGGTTCTTCATCAGGTTCATGGGGATCATGGCAAACTGCTGGCTCGCACCACCCTGTAAAAACAGTACCTTATAGTTGTCCGGGATATTCATCAGCTCTCTGAGATCAGCTTCCGCTTCCTTAATGATCGTATCATAGGCTTTAGATCGATGGCTCATCTCCATTACGGACATGCCGGTTCCTCTATAATCCAGCATTTCATCGGCTGCTTCCTGTAATACCTCCTCAGGGAGTACTGCAGGGCCTGCGGAAAAGTTATACACTCTTGCCATTTTCAAAGACCTCCTCGATATTTTCTAAATTTTTTATAAAAAGCATAGGTATAGAATAAGCTTTTCATTTGCTTTAGTCAACTACATTGTTAAATTATTTTCAATTTGTTCGTCTATCAAGGACAATTTGTCTGAAAATGTCTGTGCTATTAATAAAACATTACGACAGGGGTGCCGATCTGCACGCAATCAAACAATTCTTCCATTTTGTCCTTTGGTGTATTGATACAGCCGTGGGAACCGGCAGTCTGGTAGATGTCCCCGCCGAATTCTTTGCGCCATCCGGCGTCATGAATACCGATACCGCCCTTCACAGGCATCCAGAATTTCACAGGAGATGCATACCCCGGTCCCCGTAAGACACGATTTTTCTGCTTATTATAGACAAAATTGACGCCTTCCGGCGTTCCCATGCGCCGCCGCATATTGCCTGTCACAATCTCCGTCTCCAGCTTCAATACACCTTTTTCGTAATAGTACATTTTCTGTTCTGTCATATCCACTTCGATATAGGTGTCACCAATATCATTTTTCCCATAGCAGAAGGCTTCTCTCTCATAACTAGGGATATGTGACTGCGGCGTGCCTGTATGTACACCGGGATCCAGCAGATGTTCTATCAGATAGGCAGTCTCCTTTTTCCGGTCCATCTTGCTGCCATAGGTTCCGCCATCGATGGTGATCACATCCCCACGGGTACTGTGAAACTGTCTGGTTCGTCCATAGCCGTCATATTCTTCCGCCAGGCTCTGCACATACGCCGTCACAGCCTCCTCGTCCAGTACAAAGCTTCCCTTCTCATCCTGCACCGGCAGTCCGTTCTCCGCTGTCAGAAAAAAAGCACAGTCCGCTGCTGTCATCGGATGTCTCTCTTCGCCGAAGCAGTAGACAATATCGCAGGTCTGAAATCTCTCGATCTCTTTCCACAGATTCCGCAGGGCTTTTTGACTCTCATCCGGTGTTATCTCATAGTAACATCCGCTCTCCTGCAGATTCAGTGTTTCCTGCCCATTCTCCACGATTTGTTTTAACGCCAAAAAAGCCTTCTCCAGATCGATACGGTCGCTCAGTCCGTCCGTGAAGACATAGGCACCCTCCGCATCCCTGGTAAGGCTGTAATCTTTTATTCTCTTCTGTTCCGTCTGTACGAAATCCAGGGCGTTGTAGGCTCTGCGAAGCGCCTCCTCATCCACAGTCACCGCAGGTGCCAGGGTCCGCCTGGAATGAAACAGCACATTGTCCACCCACAGATAAGGATTCTGTTCCTGTCTGTATGCTTCCAGTGCGCTGCTAAAGTCCGCGTGATAATCCACATCAGCGAGAGTGATCGTGTATTTTTCTCCCGCTTTATCCACGATGACAACATCCGGAGCTTCTGTATGTGACAAAAGCTCCGAATTCACTTCTTCCACCGTTTTCCCGGTACAGTATACTCCATTGATCCAGGTATTCAGAGAAAAACCTTCCCTGTAGTATAATGCCAGTACAAAATATACTGTCAGCAGAAACAGCAGTAATATCAGCACCGCAAAAAGTAATCTCTTCGTCGTCTTATTCATCAGGACTGCCTTTTCAAATCATCTCCGTCAAATACTTCGCTGATGGGGGCTCCTGCCGGAACCATGGGGAATACCTTATCATCCTCCGGGATCATGCACTCGATCATTACCGGTGCCTTCAGAGCAATGGCTTTCTCGATAGCGGGTGCCACTTCTTCCTTTTTGGTCACGCGGATGGCGGTACAGCCCAGTCCTTCTGCCACCTTGCAGAAATCCACCTTATCCTTCAGTACTGTCTGGGAATAGCGTTTTCCATAGAACAGTGTCTGCCACTGTCTTACCATGCCCAGCACCTGGTTGTTGATGACCACCTGGATGATGGGAATGTTGTAACGGCTGGCAGTAGCCAGTTCGTTCATGTTCATGCGGAAACATCCGTCGCCTGCAATGTTGATGCAGACCTTATCCGGCTGTCCGATCTGCGCACCGATGCAGGCTCCCAGACCGTAACCCATGGTACCTAATCCTCCGGAAGACAGGAAGGTACGGGGCTTCGTATAATGATAATACTGTGCCGCCCACATCTGATGCTGTCCCACGTCTGTGGTGATGATGGCTTCTCCGTTCGTTACACGGTCAATCTCCTGCATGATATAAGGGCAGGACAGATTTTCGTCATCGTATTTCAGGGGATATTTTTCCTTCAGTTCCGTTATATGCGCCATCCACTCCGGATGTTCCTGTTTGGACAGGCAGGCATTTAATTCTGTCAGAGTCTTCTTCAGATCTCCTACCAGAGAAGCGTCCACGCGAATATTCTTATTGATCTCCGCAGCATCCACATCCAGCTGGATGATCCTTGCATTCTCCGCGAACTTCTTCGGGTTACCGGTCACACGGTCGGAGAATCTGGCTCCCAGTGCCACCAACAGATCACATTCGCTGACTCCAAGGTTCGAAGTCTTGGTGCCATGCATGCCGATCATGCCGGTATAGCGCTCACTTTTCCCATCAAAGGCTCCCTTACCCATCAAAGTATCACATACCGGTGCATCGATCAGCTCTGCGAATTCTGCCACCTCAGCACTTGCCTCGGAAATGATGGCTCCGCCGCCCAGATAGATGTATGGTTTTTTCGCCTTGTGGATCATCTCCGCTACCAGCATCAGTTCTTCCCTGGTGTAACGGGTCACTCTCTCCTCCGGCTGAATCGTCATGGGAGTATATTCACAGGCAGCTGCCGTCACATCCTTCGTAATATCGATCAGGACAGGGCCGGGTCTTCCGCTTCTGGCGATATGGAATGCCTTGCGGATGGTATCAGCCAGGATCTCCACATTTTTCACAATATAGCCATGTTTCGTAATGGGCATGGTCACGCCGGCGATATCCACCTCCTGGAAGCTGTCCTTACCGAGTAAAGGCAAGGTAACGTTGGCGGTGATCGCTACCATCGGTACAGAATCCATGTAAGCCGTAGCGATACCGGTGACCAGATTCGTGGCGCCGGGACCGCTGGTAGCCATGCAGACACCTACTTTTCCGGTAGCTCTCGCATAGCCGTCCGCCGCATGTGCCGCTCCCTGTTCATGAGAAGTCAGAATATGTTTGATCTCCCCACTGTGCTTATAAAGTGCGTCATAAATATTAAGGATTGCTCCGCCGGGGTAACCGAATACGGTATCTACCCCCTGCTCCTTCAGACATTCTACCAGAATTTCCGATCCCGTTAACTGCATTTCAAAATCCCTCCGGTTATTTTAATGATTGCTTAATTCTTCTGAGAAGGTGCTTCCAGTACCGCACCGCGGTTGCCGCTCGTCACCAGTTCATGATATCTTGCCAGATAGCCGGTCGTGATCTTAGGCTCTCTGGGCTGCCATTTTGCTCTTCTGGCTGCCAGTTCTTCGTCGGATACCAGTACATCCAGTTTGTTCTCCGGGATGTTGATGCGGATGATATCGCCCTCTTCTACCAGTGCGATCGGGCCACCCACTGCTGCCTCCGGAGACACATGTCCGATGGATGCGCCACGGGAAGCTCCGGAGAAACGTCCGTCAGTGATCAGTGCCACGCTGGAGCCCAGTCCCATGCCTGCAATGGCAGAGGTGGGATTCAGCATCTCTCTCATGCCGGGACCGCCCTTAGGTCCTTCATAGCGGATCACTACTACATCGCCTGCGACGATTTTACCGGACTTGATAGCATCAATCGCATCTTCTTCACAGTCAAATACTCTGGCAGGGCCTTCGTGCACCAACATCTCCGGTGCCACAGCAGATCTCTTGACCACGCCGCTGTCCGGTGCCAGGTTGCCCTTCAGTACGGCAATACCGCCGGTCTGGGAATAGGGGTTCTCCACAGGACGGATAACTTCCGGATTCTTGTTGACACAATTCTTGATATTCTCTCCTACGGTCGTACCGTTGGCAGTCAGGCAGTCGAGGTTCAAAAGTCCCTTTTTGGACAGTTCATTCATTACCGCATAGACACCGCCTGCTTCGTTCAGGTCTTCCATATAAGTAGGACCGGCAGGTGCCAGGTGACACAGGTTCGGAGTCTTGGCAGAGATCTCGTTGGCGATCTCCAGGTTCAGTTCCACACCTGCTTCTCTTGCGATAGCGGGCAGATGCAGCATGGTATTGGTAGAGCATCCCAGTGCCATATCCACGGTCAGGGCATTTCTGAAGGCTTCCGGAGTCATGATGTCTCTGGGACGGATATTTTTCTCTACCAGTTCCATGATCTTCATGCCGGCATGCTTTGCCAGACGGATACGCTCGGAATATACGGCGGGAATCGTACCGTTGCCGCGAAGTCCCATACCAATGGCTTCGGTCAGACAGTTCATGGAGTTCGCGGTATACATACCGGAACAGGAGCCGCAGGTAGGACATACCTTTTCCTCGAACTCAGCCAGTTCATCCATAGTCATGGTACCGGCTGCCACACTTCCCACTGCCTCGAACATAGAGGATAAGCTTCTCTTCTGTCCGTGTACATGTCCGGCTAACATGGGACCGCCGGATACAAAGATAGTAGGGATATTCACTCTGGCTGCCGCCATCAAAAGTCCGGGAACATTCTTGTCACAGTTGGGAATACATACCAGACCGTCAAATCCGTGTGCCATAGCCATGCACTCGGTGCTGTCGGCGATCAGATCTCTGGTCACCAGGGAATACTTCATTCCCACATGTCCCATGGCAATACCGTCACATACAGCGATGGCGGGGAATACTACCGGCATACCACCTGCCATGGCTACGCCCATTTTTACAGCTTCTGTGATCTTATCCAGATTCATGTGTCCGGGTACGATCTCATTGAAGGAGCTGACGATACCGATCATGGGGCGTCTTCTCTCTTCTTCGGTAAATCCCAGGGCATTGAACAGACTTCTGTGAGGTGCCTGGGCAGTTCCTGTCTTAACGGAATCACTTCTCATAATTATATCTCTCTTTCTCTTCCTTATTTTCTCTATACCGGATAAATGTGCTTCCGGGGCAAATGGCATCAGATTCTCTCTGCCAGAAGGTCGCCCATCTCGGTACATCCTACCCGCGTGCAGCCCTCAGACATGATATCACCGGTGCGGAAGCCGTCCTGCAATACTTTCTTCACCGCTGCCTCGATAGCATCTGCTTCTTCGTCCAGATCAAAGCTGTAACGAAGCATCATAGCCGCGCTTAATACAGTGGCGATAGGGTTTGCAATATCTTTGCCGGCAATATCCGGAGCGGATCCGTGGCTGGGCTCGTAGAGGCCGAACTTTGTATCATTCAAGCTGGCACTGGCTAACATTCCGATGGAACCGGTCACCATACTTGCCTCATCGGAGAGGATATCTCCGAACATATTCTCTGTCAGGATCACATCAAACTGTGCAGGATCCTTCACCAGCTGCATGGCGCAATTGTCTACCAGCATATGTTCCAGTGTCACATCGGGATAGTCCTTTGCTACCTCCTCCACGACTTTTCTCCACAGTCTGGAAGAATCCAATACATTAGCCTTATCCACGCTGGTTACCTTTTTCCTGCGCTTTCTGGCAATATCAAAGCCTTTGATGGCGATCCTGCGTATCTCGTTCTCATCATAGGTCAGGGTATCGATAGCTTTTCTCACGCCGTTCTCTTCGATGGTCCTGCGTTCACCGAAATAAAGTCCGCCGGTCAATTCTCTCATGATCAGCATATCAAATCCCGCTTTGCTGATTTCCTCCTTCAGCGGACACGCCGCTGCCAGCTCATCATAGAGCACTGCCGGTCTTAAATTAGCAAACAGATTCAACGCCTTGCGCATTGCCAGAAGTCCTGCTTCCGGGCGCTTCTCGGGAGGTAATTTGTACCAGGGGGAAGTGGTGGTATTACCGCCAATGGATCCCATCAGCACCGCATCTGCCGCTTTGGCATCCGCAATAGCTTCCTCTGTCAGAGGGACTCCATGGACATCAATGCAAGCTCCACCCATTAAAATATCCTTATAGATCATTTTATGACCATATTTATGCGCAACTTTGTCTAAAACTTTTTTCGTCTCCCTGACGATCTCCGGTCCGATGCCGTCGCCGGGAATACAGGTAATATGTAACTCCATAGTGTTATTTTCCTCGTTTCCTGTGATATTTCCTGTATTTTTACGTAAAATACTTATTTCATAATAACTGATACTATATGAAATTTCAACATTGAAAATTAACATAAATGCAATTATGCACATTAAAATAGATCAAATTATCAAGTGTGTCATACACGTAAAAAGGAGCAATACCTTATCCCGGCATTGCTCCTTTTTCACTGCTTCTTAGTTCTCTCCAGCCTTCTCAACCTTGCTGATGGCAGATTTCTCCATAGGGATACGGCAGTTTTTGTTATTACCGAACTCTACGATAACGGTATCATCAGTAATATCAATAATGATACCATAGAAACCGGAAGTGGTCAGAACGCAGTCACCTGTCTCTAAGTTGGACAGCATTGCAGCTACTCTCTTCTGTTCCTTCTTCTGCGGTCTCATAAAGAAAAACCACATTGCACCGATCAATACTGCATATACAAGAAGCATAACGATCATGCTGGTTCCGGAACCTGCTGCAGCAGCCTCTGACTCAGTTAATAAAATACCCATTTGTTCCTCCATTCCGGCGTATTACGCCTGTAAAACTTTCTGTACAAGTAAGTATGATACACAAAAATAGCTTAAGGGGCAAGTCTTTTTGCATAAAATTGTATGAAATTCCTCTAAGCTCCGACAGTTACAGCTTATTCCAACGGTGTAGCCATGGAATCCAGCTTGTGTCTTTTATATTCTGCAAAGCGGCCTGCATCCAAGGCATCACGGATCTCCGTCATCATGGTATTATAAAAATACAGATTGTGGAGTACACAAAGACGCATGCCCAACATCTCCTTCGCTTTTAACAGATGACGGATATAAGCTCTGGAGTATCTCTGGCAGGCCGGACAGCCGCAGCCTTCTTCAATCGGTCTGCTGTCAAGCTCATATTTTGCATTGAACAGATTAATCTTTCCATGGTTGGTATATAAATGTCCATGGCGTCCGTTTCTCGTCGGATATACACAGTCGAAGAAATCAACACCACGTTCTACACCCTCCAGAATATTAGCCGGGGTACCCACACCCATAAGGTAGGTTGGCTTGTTCACCGGGAGATAAGGTACCACCTCATCCAGAATGTGGTACATTTCCTCATGGGTCTCGCCAACTGCCAGACCGCCGACCGCATAACCGTCCAGATCCATCTCAGCGATCCGCTTGGCATGCTCGATACGGATATCTTCATAGATAGCCCCCTGATTGATGCCGAATAACAGCTGGTGTGGGTTCACCGTATCCTCTAAACTGTTCAGGCGCTTCATCTCCGCCTGACATCTCTGCAGCCATCTGGTGGTACGTTCCACGGAATTTTGTACATACATCCGGTCTGCCTTACTGGGGGCACACTCGTCAAAAGCCATGGCAATGGTAGATCCCAGATTGGACTGGATCTGCATGCTCTCCTCCGGACCCATGAAAATCTTGTGTCCGTCGATATGAGAGCGGAAAGTTACGCCCTCTTCCTTGATTTTGCGCAGCCCCGCCAGAGAAAATACCTGAAATCCACCGGAATCCGTCAGGATCGGTTTGTTCCAGGACATAAATTTATGAAGGCCGCCCATCTGCTTGATGATCTGGTCTCCCGGTCTTACGTGTAAATGATAGGTATTGGACAGTTCCACCTGGGTCCCGATCTGCTCTAAGTCTGCTGTGGACACAGCGCCCTTGATGGCAGCCACAGTTCCCACATTCATAAATACAGGTGTCTGGATCACGCCGTGTACAGTGGTAAATTCGCCTCTCTTGGCACGTCCTTCCTGTTTAATCAATCGATACATCTTCTACATATTCCTCCCAGAATTCTTCTAACGAGATTCCCTGTTCCATGATCACCGTTGCTGCGGCCTTGCCCACATAACGAAAATGCCAGGGTTCATATTCGATTCCCGTGATGTTTTCCTTGCCTTCAGGGTATCGTAAAATAAAGCCAAAACGACAGCTGTTGGTTGCCAGCCATTTTCCTGCTTTCGTATCTCCAAAGCCTTCGTCCAGCGACATATAGTCGTTGCAGACAATGTCCAGTGCCAGACCGATCTGATGCTCACTGGCTCCCGGTACGGTCACCGCCTGACTGGACAGCTGATACGCCTCCATATAGGACATACCACGCTTCATATAGCGCTCGATCTTGCGGTTAAACAACATCTGCTGATATTCCAGATCCCGGTATGGAGAGCAGATGGTCAGATTCACACCGTCCTCTTCCGCCGCTTCCAGCATAGCCAGCAGATCTTCCAGAATTCTCTTGTCGCACTGCATCTTTCCTTTGATAGTACCTAGCTGGAACGTATAATCATCCGGAATGGAATTCTGTTTGTTGATCAGAACCAGACGCCAGTCATCGGAACGGAATTCCTCCTGCTCTGCGTTATCGTCTTCTGTCACACTGCCGTCTTCTCCGGTCTTCTCAGCATCCGCATTCTCGCTCACAATAGCCTCGGACGCCTGCAGAATATCGGAAGCGTCATACTTATCCACCAGTGCATACCCATGGGAAGTGCTGTTGTAATCCGACTGTTCCAACACATCCTCATCCTCCAAAAGTTCCAGACCTGCCATATCCGGTTCCTTTTCCTCTGCCAGAGAGATGTTCTGGGTGTCGGTATTTTTCAGTTCATAATCCGTTCCGGTATCCTCGGTGATAAAGGCCGGAAAAGAAAAGCTGCTATAAACCGCAAACAGGAAAAAGGTACCGAGCATCACTGCAAAACGCTTTCCGTTGTTGTGGCAATAATTCCGGATATGAAAAAAAGACATCACAAAAAACAGCAACGGCACTGCTACCGCTCTGTTCCATTTGTTCTTTCTGCCCAATTTCAGAAGTTTCGCTCTGGCTTTTTCTTCCGTAGTTTTTTCCATTCCCGTGTCGACCTTTTACTTCCCGTTAGTACTTATGTCATATGATAGCATATTTTGTTTTGTGTTGCATCCTTTTTCTATAAAAAAGTTGCGATTTTTTCAGTAATTGCGTATAATTTATGATAAAAAGTAACTATTCTGACCTCTAAGGATCGTTAAAACTGATATGTCATGCTTGCATGTAAATAGCAGTTTTATGATTCGTAAGGTGACTCGAATAGAGTCACCGCTCCATAAATGAGCAAAATTAACTGTGCAGCAACCGGAACGCACAATTCATCGTGCGCTTTTGCGAATGCATGGGTGAGGTTCTGAACAGTGGAAAAAGGAGAACTGTCATGGCCGGTTCAACATTTGGTAACATTTTCAAGATCACTACCTGGGGAGAATCCCACGGAAAGGCACTGGGTGTCGTCGTGGACGGCTGTCCCGCCGGACTTCCTCTCTCCGAAGAAGAGATTCAGAAATATCTGGATCGCCGTAAACCCGGCACCAGTGCTATCACTACACAACGTAAAGAAGCCGATCAGGTGGAGATTCTGTCCGGTGTCTTTGACGGAAAGACCACCGGTACTCCCATCTCCCTGATGGTCCGCAATACCTCCCAGATCTCCGCAGATTACAGCGAGATTGCAGAGAATTACCGTCCCGGCCATGCAGATTACTGCTTTGATGCCAAATACGGTTTTCGGGATTATCGGGGTGGTGGCCGTTCTTCCGGTCGTGAGACCATCGGGCGTGTGGCGGCCGGAGCTATTGCTGCAAAGATTCTGGAACAGATGGGTATTACCGTATTCGCCTATACCCGTTCCATCGGCCCCATCGATGCGGATCCTGCAAAATATAACCGGAACACTGCCCGCTCCACCATTACTGCCATGCCGGATGCAGAGGCTGACGAAAAGGCCTGTGCTTATCTGCACCAGGCCAGAGAAAACTGCGATTCCGTAGGTGGCTGCATGGAATGCCTCGTGGAAGGTCTTCCCGCCGGAATCGGAGACCCGGTCTTTGAGAAACTGGATGCCAATCTGGCGAAGGCCATTATGTCCATCGGTGCCGTTAAGGCTGTGGAGCTTGGTGACGGTGCCGAAGCAGCCCGCCATACCGGCAGCGAGAACAACGATCCCTTCCGCATGGAGAACGGTAAAGTTGTCAAGACCAGCAATCATTCCGGCGGAACTTTAGGTGGCATGAGTGATGGCAGCCCCTTACTCATCCGAGCTTACGTGAAGCCCACTCCTTCCATCTTCCGCCCCCAGCAGACTGTGAACTGCTCCGGTGAAAATACAGAGCTTACCATCCGCGGCCGCCACGATCCCATCATCGTCCCCAGAGCTGTAGTCGTCATGGAATGCATGACCGCCATCACCGTCCTGGATGCCATGATGATGAATATGTCCGCAAAGCTGGATTCTCTGGTGGAATTTTATCGGTAAATGGAAAGTTACGCGAGCAATGAGCCGCGCATAGGCATAGTGAAGACAGCGATGGGCGCTCGCGCATGATTCGCTGTCTTTACTTATGCCGAGATGCGGCGAACGCCGCGATATGAAATAAGATTGGCAGCGTTTTATGCTGACAATCTTATGAATAGCGTGGCTCATTGCGGAGGGTTTTATCTTCGGGACATAGTAGAAGAAAAATGTAGATTACGCCCCGCTTGTCGGAAACTTCCGGGGCTCAGCAGAGAAAAAACACGGATTACGCCCCGCTTGTCGGAAACTTCCGGGGCTCAGCAGAGAAAAAACACGAATTACGCCCCGCTTGTCGGAAACTTCCGGGGCTCAGCAGAGAAAAAACACGAATTACGCCCCGCTTGTCGGAAACTTCCGGGGCTCAACAG
>ENA-UOIV01002309-UOIV01002309.1-human-gut-metagenome-genome-assembly--contig:-C59-NODE-2309-length-13383-cov-12.009754_pt1 | contig 13383 bp, 10 predicted proteins | sample MGYA00242333_ERZ723880 | MGnify/ENA metagenome assembly ERZ723880 | reverse complement strand
GGCGTGCCGTCCCGTGGGACGGCCGATCCCGCCGCGTCCCCGTCCCTTCCGCCGCGCCCTCCGGCGGCGAGGGCTAAAAATTCCCGCCGCGTCATATGCTGGTGGCAGGGGACAAACCCGAATCGGAAACGCGGGGAGGAACGGGCAATGCGGACGGTGGCGCTGGCGGGCAATCCCAACTGCGGCAAGACCACCCTGTTCAACCGGCTCACGGGGCAGAGCCAGCACGTGGGCAACTGGGCGGGGGTGACGGTCGAACGCCGGGAGGGACGGATCGAAGCGGCGGGAGAGCGGGCGGTGCTCGTCGACCTGCCGGGCATCTATTCGCTCGCGGCGTATACGCTGGAGGAGCGGGTCGCGCGGGAGTTCCTGCTCGGCGGGCAGGCGGACGCGGCGGTCAACATTTTGGACGGCACCTCGCTCGAGCGGGGGCTCTACCTGACGCTGCAGCTCTGCGAGCTGGGGACCCCGATGGCGGTCGCCGTGGGAATGATGGACGAGGTGCGGGCGGCGGGCGGCGGCGTGGACGCCGCCCGGATGGAAAAGCTGCTGGGGGTGCCGGTGGTGCCCGTCGCGGCGAGGAAGGGGGAGCGTGTGGAGGAGCTGGCGGCCGCGGCGCTGGGCCGCGCGCGCGTCCCGCCGCCGCCCCGGTACGGGGAACCGCTCGACGGCCGGGGCGCGGCGGCGGGGCGGCGCGGGGGAGGGGGAGGGGCGGCGCCGGGGCGGCGGGGGGGGGGGGCGGGCGGGCGGGCGGCGGGAACCGCTCGACGGCGCGATCGCGGAGGCGGCGCGCGCCGTCGAAGGAGCGGTGCGGGAACCGGGCCGGCTGCGGTTCTATGCCGCCGGGCTGCTGGAGGACCCGGACGCGTTCAAGGACCGCCTGCGCCTCACCGCCCGACAGAGGTGGGAGCTGCGGCGCATCCGCGCGTCGCTCGAGCGGGAGACGGGGGAGGACGCGGCCTCGCTCATCGCGGGGGCGCGCTACCGGCTGATCGAACGCATCCTGCGGGAGGCGGTGAAAACGCCGCCCCGGCCCGCGGGCGGGACCCTCACCGACCGGATCGACGGGGCGGTCCTGCACCGGAAGCTGGCCTTCCCGATCTTCCTGGCCGCGATGGCCGGGATGTTCGGCGTCTGCTTCGGAGGGCCGGGGCTCGCGCTCAAAGGCTGGATGGAACGGCTGCTCGCCGGGCTTTCGGCGGGCCTTTCCGGATGGCTTCCCGCGCTCGGCGTGTCGCCGCCCGTCTCCGACCTGCTGGTGGGCGGCGTGCTCGGCGGGGTGGGCAGCGTCCTCACCTTTCTGCCGCAGGTGGCGCTCATCTTCCTCTGCCTCACGCTGCTCGAGGAGTGCGGCTACCTCTCCCGCGCGGCCTTTCTGATGGACCTGCCCCTGCGGCGGCTGGGGCTCACGGGCAAATCCTTCATCCCCATGCTGATGGGCTTCGGCTGCACCACGCCGGCGGTCATGGCCGCCCGCACGCTGGGGGGCGAGCGGGACCGGCGGCTGACCATCCTGCTGACCCCCTACCTGCCCTGCAGCGCGCGCTTCCCGATCTACGCCCTCTTCGCCGGGGTCTTCTTCCCGCGGCGGCAGGGACTGGCGGTCGCGGCGCTCTACCTTGCGGGGATTGCGGCGATGGCGGCGGTCGGCTGGTTTTTGCGCAAAGGCCCCTTCCGGGGGCGGGAGGCCCCCTTCCTCATGGAGTTCCCGCCCTACCGCGCCCCCTCGCTGCGAAACGTCCTGCGCAACACCGGGGAAAAGTGCGGCGACTTCCTGCGCAAGGCGGGAACCCTCATCTTTGCGATGAGCGTGCTCATCTGGCTGCTCCAGCATGTGGACGGGGGACTCCGCTTCACGGCGGACCCCGCCGCCAGCCTCTTCGCGCGGGCGGGCGGCGCGCTCGCGCCCCTCTTTTCGCCGCTCGGCTTCGGCTTCCGGGAGGCGGCGGTCGCGCTGCTCGCCGGGCTGGTCTCCAAGGAGGCGGTCGTCTCGACGCTGGGGGTGTCGCTCGCGGGGGAGGGGCCTCTCGCGGCGGCGCTCGCCGCGCGGTTTTCCCCCCTCTCCGCCGCGGCCTTCCTCGTCTTCTGCGCGCTTTACGCCCCCTGCGTGTCGGCGCTCGCGACGATGCGCCGCGAGCTCCATTCCACCTGGCGCGCGCTCGCGGCGGCCCTCCTGCAAACCGCCGTCGCCTATGCCGCCGCGCTCGCGGTCTTCCAGCTCGGCACGCTCGCCCAAAACCTCGCCGGATTGCTTTGAGCCGCCGGGCGTGCTAGAATGGGGAAAAAGGAGGCGGCAAAATGGAACACACGGCGGAATCCGCGCGTTTTGCGGCGCGGATGAAACAGGACGACCGGATGTACCGGCAGCTGATCCGGTTCCACCACAAATACCTGACGCATCTGTTTTTATGCTTTCGGATCGTCGGCGTCGTCGCCCTGCTGGCATTCCTGATGACGCTGGCGGAGGCCCTCGCGACGGGGAGCGGCGGGGCGGCCTTCCGGCTGGTCGAAGCCGCCCTGCTGGGCCTGCTCTTTCTTTTCGCGCCCGAGTGGGTCACCGCCCTGTCGGTGCGCTCCGCCCGCAAAAACCGGGTCTCCGGCATGCTGGAGACCCGGATGGCCTTCTACGGCGACCGCATGGCGTGGGAGACCGACCAGAGCGCGGGGGAAATCTACTACAGCCAGTTCGTCAAGGCGTTTGAGACGCGGGAGGGCTACTACCTCTACATCGCGAGGCAGCAGGCCTACGTGCTGGGGCGGGACGGCTTCACGCGGGGGGACCCGGAGGAATTCCGCGCGTTTTTTGAAGCGGCGGCGGGCAGGCCGGTCAAATGGAAGGGCCCGAGATAGGACGTACGGAAAAAGGGCGCCGGAATTTCCGGCGCCCTTTGGCGTAAAAGCTTATTTCGCGTATTCGATCGCGCGGCTCTCGCGGATGCAGTTGACCTTGATCTGCCCGGGGTAGTCGAGCTCGCTTTCGATCTTCTTGACGATCTCGCGCGCGACGATGGTCATCTGGTCGTCCGAGACGACGTCGGGCTTGAGCATGATGCGCACCTCGCGGCCGGCCTGGATGGCGTAGCACTTCTCGACGCCGTCGAAGGAATTGGCGATCTCCTCGAGCTTTTCAAGACGCTTGATGTAGTTCTCGAGGTTCTCCCTGCGGGCGCCGGGGCGGGCGGCGGAGATCGCGTCGGCCGCCTGGACCAGGCAGGCCACGATCGTCCGGGGCTCCACGTCGTTGTGGTGCGCTTCGATCGCGTGGATGATATCGGGGCTCTCCTTGTACTTGCGGGCGAGGTCGACGCCGATCTGCACGTGGGAACCCTCGATCTCGTGGGTCATCGACTTGCCGATGTCGTGGATAAGGCCCGCGCGGCGCGCCTGCGCCTCGTCGGCGCCGAGCTCCGCGGCCATCATGCCGGCAAGCTGGGAGACCTCGATCGAATGGCTAAGTACGTTCTGGCCGTAGCTCGAACGGTAGCGCATGCGGCCGAGCAGCTTGACCAGCTCGGGATGCATGCCGTGCACGCCGCACTCCATAACGGCGCGTTCGCCGTCCTGCTTGATCTTGCCCTCGATCTCGCGGCGGGCCTTGTCGACCGTCTCCTCGATGCGGGCGGGATGGATGCGGCCGTCCTGGATGAGCCGCTCGAGCGCGACGCGCGCGGTTTCGCGCTTGACGGCGTCGTGGCTCGAAAGGGTGATCGCCTCGGGGGTGTCGTCGATGATGAGGTCGACGCCGGTGAGGGTTTCGAGGGTGCGGATGTTGCGCCCCTCGCGCCCGATGATGCGGCCCTTCATTTCGTCGCTGGGCAGCGGGACGACCGAGACGGTGATCTCCGCCACATAGTCGGCCGCGCAGCGTCCGATGGCGGCGGCGATGATCTCGCGCGCCTTCTGGTCGGACTCGTCCTTGAGCTGGCTCTCATACTGGGAAATCTTGAGGGCCTTTTCGTGGGTCAGCTCGCCTTCGAGGTTGGCGAGCAGATAATTCTTAGCCTGGTCGGCGGTGAAGCCGGAGATCTTTTCGAGCATGTCGAACTGGTGGGTCTTGACCTGCTCGGCCTCCTGGAGCTTGGTGTCCGCCTCCTTGAGTTTTGCCTGAAGGGTTTCTTCCTTCTTTTCGAGGTTGTCGAGCTTTTTGTCGACCGACTCCTCTTTCTGCTGGATGCGCCGTTCGAGGCGGGAAACCTCCGAGCGGCGTTCCTTCATTTCCTTTTCATTGTCCTGCTTGAGCTTGTAAATTTCGTCCTTCGCCTCAATGATGGCTTCTTTCTTTTTTGTTTCCGACGTCTTGATCGCGTCGCTGATCAGCCGTTTCGCTTCCTCCTCGGCGGAACCGAGCGCCGCTTCCGCCGCTTTTTTGCGGTATGCGACTCCCAGGAAAAAGGCGATTACCGCGCCAACTAAAAAAGCACCAATCACACTGACGACAAACGGAATGAATCCGATTGTGCTCATGGGGAACACTGACCTCCTTTATTCCATTTTCAATGTCCGCAATCCGCGCGCGGAAAGCCGAGCGCGGATAGAATATTTTTATTGGCACAGCGCGGGAAAGCGGGGGAAAAACGCCAAAACCTTCCGTGCGATGATACCATAAAACATACTGCATGACATTACTATTTTATATGGATGTCATAGGTTTGTCATCAATTATTGCGAATTTGTGAACTTTTAGAGGGCAATTCGGACAAAAAAAGCGGGCGGCCGCCAAAACGGCGGCCGCCCCGGTTCAGCAGAGGCCCTGCGCGAGGAACTTTAAGGTGTAGGAGTAGCCCTCGCGGAAGTACAGTTCGCAGGTATAGGACTCAATGCAGGTGGTGCATTCAAGAAACTGGTCGAGAAGGTCCCGGCTCTCGTCGCCGCCGCTTTCGAGGCGGGCACGGAGCAGGCGCTCGAGCTCGATGCGGGATTGGCGGAGCTGGAAGAGCTCGTCCGGTTCCTTGACGCTCTCTTCATAGCAGGAGCGGTAGATTTCATTGATGAGCGGCCTGCGTGCGTTCATGCTGTCACCTCCATGTGGCTTAGGAATAAACATAAATAAATTGTAATGCATAATATGATGCTTGTCAAGCATCATACTTGGTGTTTGGTTCTCTGTTGGGGATTTGGAAAAAGTTATATGATTTTATCGGGTGATGGGGATGAATCGAAAATACCTTGACCGATACAAAAAATTAGGACTTAATATTGCCTATTATCGCAATAGTCAGGATATTACACAAGAGAAACTAGCGGATGCGCTGGGGTCGGACAGAACCACAATCAGCAAGATCGAACAGGCCCGCGCTGGTGTGTCATTGGATTATTTGTTTGCGATTGCGGATTACTTAAAAATACCAGTTTCAAAGTTATTGGAGTTTCGTGACTAAAAAAGCGGCGGCCATGGGCCGCCGCTTTTTCTTGGTTGTTTTGCCGGCTTGCGGCGGGCGCGCCGCCTGTGCTATAATATCTCCATTGTGAGGTGTGCGGAATGGACGAGCGGGAGCTTTTGCAGGCGATCGGGCAGATGATGGATGACAAGCTGTCCCCCAGGTCGACCTGCGTAGCAAAAACACCCGCGAAATCGTCGAAAACCTCCCGCTCGCCAAGTAAATCCGTTCCATTGCAAATGAACGGTTGACAGCCGCGCGGCGGCGTGCTAAGATAATCTGTAAAGCAGAACATCCCCCAACAGCGTTGACGGGGAACGTCCCGGCGCAAGGGCGCGCCACAGAGAGAAGCGGTTTAAGCTGAAAGCCGCTTCACGCGCCGCGAATGGACGACCGCCCCCCGAGCGCGTGCGACGAGCACGCCGGCCGATCCCGTTACCGATCGTCGAGCGGCGCGGTTTTTCGCGCAATTCGGGTGGAACCGTGGAGCAGAGCCTTCATCCCGTCTTTTGGGGGATGAGGGCTTTTTTTTATGCGTAAAATAACCTCGGATAGAAAGGAAGCAGGGACTATGATAAACGTAACGTTGAAAGGCGGCGTCGTCAAGGAGTTTGAATCCGGCACGACCGCCGCGGAAGTGGCAAAGAGCCTCGGCGCGGGCCTCTATAAGGCGGCCTGCGCGGCCAGGGTCGACGGGAAGGCCGTCGACCTGCGCACCCCGCTCACGGAGGACTGCACCCTCGCAATCCTCACCTTCGACGACCCGGAGGGCAAGCACGCCTTCTGGCACACCGCCTCCCACGTGCTGGCGCAGGCGGTCATGCACCTCTACCCCGACACGAAATACACGATCGGACCCGCCGTCGAAAACGGCTTCTACTACGATTTCGACGTCGAAAAGCCCTTCACCCCCGAGGACCTCGCCAAGATCGAAAAGGAGATGACGGCGATCGTCAAGACGGGGGAGGAGCTCGAGCGGTTCGAGCTCGACCCCGCCGACGCGAAGGAGCTCATGAAGGACCAGCCCTACAAGCTCGAGCTCATTGACAAGCACTCGGGCGCGGGGGAGAAGATCAGCTTTTATAAGCAGGGCGACTTCACCGACCTGTGCGCCGGCCCGCATCTGATGAGCGTCGCGCCCCTCAAGGCGATCAAGCTCGTGCAGAGCACCGGCGCCTACTGGCACGGCGACAGCAACAACCGGATGCTCTGCCGCGTCTACGGCATCGCCTTCCCCAAGGCGAGCGAGCTGGAAAGCTACCTCAACATGCTCGAGGAGGCCAAGCGCCGCGACCACCGCAAGCTCGGCCGCGAGCTCGACCTCTTCGACATCTACGAGGAGGGCCCCGGCTTCCCCTTCTTCTTCCCCAAGGGCATGGTGCTGCGCAACACGCTGGAGAGCTTCTGGCGCGAGCTGCACCGCCAGCGCGGCTATGAGGAGATCCGCACCCCGCTGATCCTCTCGGAGGAGCTGTGGCACCGTTCGGGGCACTGGGACCACTATAAGGACAACATGTACACCACCAAGATCGACGACCGCGACTTCGCGATCAAGCCGATGAACTGCCCGGGCGGCATGCTCGTCTACAAGCGCAGGCTCCACTCCTACCGCGACCTGCCCGAGCGGATGGCCGAGCTGGGCATCGTGCACCGCCACGAGCTGTCCGGCGCGCTGCACGGGCTGATGCGGGTGCGCTGCTTCACCCAGGACGACGCCCACATCTATATGACCCCCGAGCAGATCGAGGAGGAGGTCCTCGGCGTCATGGACCTGATCGACAGCATCTATAAGGTGTTCGGGTTTGAATACTTCCTTGAGCTGTCCACCCGTCCGGAGGACTCGATGGGCACCGAGGAGCAGTGGAACATGGCGACGGAGGCGCTCCGGAACGCGCTGGAGAAGAACGGCAAGCCCTACTCGGTCAACGAGGGGGACGGCGCCTTCTACGGCCCGAAGATCGACTTCCACCTGCGCGACTGCATCGGGCGCACCTGGCAGTGCGGCACCATCCAGCTCGACTTCCAGATGCCCGAGCGGTTTGACCTCACCTATACCGGCAAGGACGGCGAGAAGCACCGCCCGGTCATGCTCCACCGCACCGCGCTCGGCAGCATCGAACGGTTCATCGGCATCCTCACCGAGCACTACGCGGGCGCGTTCCCGCTCTGGCTCGCGCCGGTGCAGGTCAAGGTCCTACCCGTGACCGACGAGCACATCCCCTACGCGCAAAAGGTGTCCGACGCGCTCACCGCCGCGGGACTGCGCGTCGAGACGGACAGCCGCAACGAGAAGGTCGGCTACCGCATCCGCGAGGCACAGCTCCAGAAGATCCCCTATATGCTCGTGCTCGGCGGCAAGGAGGCCGAGGCGGGCGAGGTCGCGGTGCGCGACCGCCGCGACGGCAAGACGACCACAATGTCCCTCGAGGCGTTCCTCGAAAAGGCGAAGGCCGAGGTCGACTCCAAGGCCAACTGAACAGACGGAACCGCATGAAAAAGCAGTCGCGCGAGCGGCTGCTTTTTTGCCGCCCGGCGTCGGCCGGCTTCCCGCGCGGGGAATCGCGCCGAGGCTTTGGGCGGCGGACGGGTTTCCTGAGATTTCCGGCCGTACACAGAATATTCACAGACTGTCGAAACTACCGCCACATAAATCGTGTTAACTATACAGGTAGCACGCGTTTCCGGCAGATACTTGCCTAAAACGCGGATTTATAGTACAATATTACCCTACGACATGCTTCCGGTCCCCGTGTTTTTCACGGGGGCGCTGTGAAGTGCGGCCTTCGCGCAAGACGCGCCGGGGCCCGGCGAATCCACGGGAAGGAGGTGGCCTGCTTGGCGCCATACGACAAGATGCCGGACGATTCCGTACCGGAGCCGGACGATTCCCCGCTCGGCGAACTGGCGGAAGCGGAACCGGAAGAAGCGGCCCCCTCCGGTGAGCTCGAGGAGCTCGCCGCGCCCGCCGGGGAACCGTCCCCTCCCGCCGGGGAGGCCGCCTCCGAAACGGAGGACGGCGCGGAGCCGCCCGGGGAGGCGGAGGACGGCGCGGAGCCGCCGCCCGCCCAAAGGGCGGAGAGCCCCTTCGTCCGGTCGGTCAAGCGCCTCTGGTTCAGGGCGGCAAACGCCTTTTACGCCTACTGCTATTTTGTGGGCATCCAGCTGCTGCGCACGACCCGCGCCAAACGGCGGCATGTGGCGCACGGCTTCCACCGGATGGAGGAGGAGGCCGCCGCCCGCCGCCGCAAGTACTTCAACCGTCTGCGCGCCCGTCTGCGCGGCTATTGGCGGGACCTCGTCTCGCCGCTGACCGAGCTGCGCGAGCAGTGCCGGGGATTTTCCAAGGCGGTCGACAACGCGCGGCGCTACGGCACCTCCCGCAACGTCGCCAACGTCGTCCTGAACGCCGCCGGGTTCTGGCTGAAGCGGCTGTGGCGGATCTTCCGGACGCTGCTCAACTATGCCGCGCCCATCGCGGCGTGCGTGCTGCTCTACTTCACCGTCCGCTATTTCGCCGGCTTCCAGCTCGCGCTGCACGTCGAATACAACGGCGTCGACATCGGCTACGTCTCCAACGAGACGGTGTTCACCGAGGCGGAGAAGGACATGAAGGAGCGTATGATCCTCGGCGACGTGCTCGTCGCCGACCCGACCGCCGAGGAGGAGGACACCAACGAGGTCCAGGAGGCCGAGCAGGCCGCCGAAGAGGCGGAGGAGCAGGCCAAGACGATCCGTCCGCGCTTTGAGCTGACGCCCGTCACCCGCGACCCGTTCAGCAGGTTCATGGGGCGGTTCGTGCACACGGCCGACCCGAGCCAGCTGCTCGACGCGGACGAGCTGACCAACCGCCTGATCCGCGCGGTGAGCCGGAGCGAGAACAATCCCGACGGCTTCGCGGTCGAAGAGGCGACGGGGCTTTATATCGACGGGACCTACATCGGCGCCGTCACCGACGGGGACGGGCTGCTCGACCTGCTCTATGAGATGAAGGAGCGTTACCGCACCTCCGACATGGAGGAGAGCACGAGCATCCAGTTCGTGAAGAAGGTGGAGGTCAAGCAGGGCCTCTATCCCTCCGGCCCGAACGGCTCGATCCGTTCGCTCGAGGAGATCCGCTCGCTGCTCGACAAGGAGGAGCGCGGCAAGAAGATTTACACGGTGGTCAGCGGCGACGACCCGCTGAAGATTGCGGCCAAAAACGGCATCACGCTCGACGAGCTCAAGGCGATGAACCCGGGCGTCGACGTGAGCCTCTTCCCGGGCGACGAGCTGCTGATCGCGAACTCGGTGCCCTACCTGGGCGTCAAGGTGACCGAGACGATCCGGTATGAGGAGGAGCTCGAATACGAGATCACCCAGCGCACCGACCCCGACCACGACATCGGCTACTACCAGATCGTCCAGCAGGGCGAAAAGGGCGTGCGCGAGGTGACCGCCGAGATCGTCATGACCGACGGCGTCGAGACCGACCGCAACATCCTCAACACCACCATCGTCAAGGAGCCGGTCAACCAGATCGTCGTCGTGGGCGGCAACCGCCCGCTCAAGGTCATCCCCAAGGATTCGAGCGGCAGGGTGGCCTCCGGCGCCTTCCAGTGGCCGACGATCGCCGGCTCGATCAACCCGGGCTTCCTCGGGTACTGGGGCCACACGGGCTCCGACATCTCGTGGAGCGGCTGCTACGGCAGCCCCGTCCTCGCCTCGGCCGACGGCACCGTCGTCGCGTCCGGCTGGCGCGGACTCTACGGCTACTGCGTCGTTATCGACCACGGCGGCGGGATGCAGTCCCTCTACGCGCATTGCAGCGCGCTCTACGTCTCCGCCGGGCAGCAGGTCTCCCAGGGCGAGACAATCGCCGCCATCGGCGCGACCGGCAACGCCTACGGCCCCCACCTGCACTTCGAGATCCGCGTCAACGGTACGCCGGTCGACGCGGCCCCCTACCTCTATGGTTAAATTTCCCGCGGACGCACGCGCCCCGCGCGCTTTCCAGCGCGCGGGGCGCGTTTTTGCCATCTTCCGGCAAAAAACGAGCCGGATTTTAAGAATCATCACAAAAATTCCTCTTTTATTTTGTGGGATGCGGTGATATACTATATGTATTGAAATGCGCCTTTGCCGCGCATCTGTTTGCCGCGCGCTTCGGCGCGGCGGACAACCTTTTGACAGGGAATCCTCTTCGCCCCGGCCGGACGCGCGTGAAGCCGGGGCGCGGCTTTGAAAAAATGTGTGGCGCGCGCGGAGAAGGCGGTCAAGATGGAAAAGTTTATTGTGCAGGGCGACACCCGGCTTTGCGGCGAGGTCACCATCAGCGGCGCGAAGAACGCGGCCGTTGCGATCATTCCGGCGACGATCCTGGCGCAGGGCAAATGCGTCATTGAAAATATCCCCAACATCAGCGACATCACGATGCTCTTCAAGATCCTGCGCGCGCTCGGCGCGTCGGTGCGGATGCTCGACCGCACCACCGTCGAGGTGGACACCACCTACATCACCGAGCCGGTCGTCCCCTATGAACTCGCGCGGTATATGCGCGCCTCCTACTACCTGCTGGGCACCCTGCTCTCCCGCTGCAACCGGGCGAGCGTCTCGATGCCGGGCGGGTGTAATTTCGGGGTCCGCCCGATCGACCAGCACATGAAGGGGTTTGAGGCGCTCGGCGCGACCGTCTCGATCGACAGCGGCATGATCAACACGAAAGCGGACATGCTGCTCGGCGCGCACATCTATTTCGACGTGGTGTCGGTCGGCGCGACGATCAACGTCATGCTCGCGTCGGTCAAGGCCAAGGGGATCACCATCCTCGAAAACTGCGCCAAGGAGCCCCACATCGTCGACCTGGCCAACTTCCTCAACTCGATGGGCGCGGACATCCGCGGCGCGGGCACCGACGTCATCAAAATTCACGGGGTGGACATCCTGCACGGGACCACCTATTCGATCATCCCCGACCAGATCGAGGCGGGCACCTATATGGTCGCCGCCGCGGCGACCGGCGGGGACGTGCTCGTCAAAAACGTCATCCCCAAGCACCTCGAGGCGATCACCGAAAAGCTCGAGAAGGCGGGCGCGGAGGTCACTGAATACGACGACTCGATCCGCGTGACGCGCGAGGGGGAGCTCTCCAAGGTCAACCTCAAGACGATGCCCCATCCCGGCTTCCCGACCGACATGCAGCCGCAGATGACCGCGCTGCTCTCGATGGCGAACGGGACGAGCATCGTGACCGAGGGCGTGTGGGACAACCGTTTCCGCTATGTCGACGAGCTGCGCCGGATGGGCGCGCAGATCCAGGTGGACGGCAAGGTCGCGGTCGTCGAGGGCGTGCCCCGGCTGACGGCCGCCCCGGTGCGCGCGGTCGACCTGCGCGCGGGCGCGGCGGTGCTGATTGCCGCGATGGCGGCCCACGGGGTCACCGAGATCGAGGACATCGAGCACATCGAGCGGGGCTACGAAAATATCGTGGAAAAGCTCGAGGCGCTCGGCGCCGATATCCGCAAGGTCGTGCTCCCCGACGGAGAGCTCAAGGCTGCGCTCTGACTTCCGGCCGGCTGTTTTTTGAGCCGGCCGTTTTCCTTATCCAAATTCGTTTCGGGAGGATGTTTATGGCCCGGTTTTGCACGCTGTTCTCCGGTTCCAGCGGGAACAGCACCTATATCGCCGCCTCCGACTCGGCGGTGCTCGTCGACGCGGGGCGCTCCTGCAAGCAGCTGCTGGCGGCGATGGAGTCCCGCGGCATCGAGCCGCGCTCGATCGGCGCGGTGCTCGTCACCCACGAGCACACCGACCATGTGAGCGGCCTGCGGGTGCTCCTCAAAAAGCTGGGCGTGCCCCTCTACGCCACGCCCGAGGTGCTCGAGCGGCTGCGGTGGGACGGGGTGCTCGTCCCAGGGCAGGAGGCGCATCCGGTGGAGCCGGGGACGCGCCTGACGGTCGGTTCGCTTGAGATCGACAGCTTCGACACGCCGCACGACAGCGCGCACAGCGTCGGGTACCGGATCCGGACCCCCGACGGGCGGCGGCTGGCGGTCGCCACCGACATGGGATACATAAGCGAAAACGTCGCGCGGATGCTACGGGGCTGCGACCTTGTGATGCTCGAATCGAACTATGAGCCGGGGATGCTCAGCGCGTGCGACTACCCCTACTATCTGAAGCGGCGGATCGCCTCCAACACGGGGCATCTCTCGAACGAAGTCTGCGCGCAGGAGCTGATCGAGCTGGTCCGCACGGGGAGCACCCGCTTTGTGCTGGGGCACCTCTCGCAGAACAGCAACACCCCCGAGAACGCCTACCAGGCGTCCTACTGCGCGCTGACGGCGGGCGGGATGCGGGAGGGGATCGACTTCACGCTGACGGTCGCGTCGCGGTCGGGTCCGTCCGAGATGGTGGTGCTGTGATCGCGGTGCAGGTGATCGCGGTCGGCAGGCTCAAGGAGGCGTGGATGCGCGACGGCTGCGCGGAATATGTAAAGCGGCTGGGGCTGTGGAGCCGGGCGTCGGTCGTGGAGGTCGACGAATACCGGCTGGGGGAGAACCCCTCGCCCGCGCAGATTCGCATCTGCGTGGAGAAGGAGGGGGAGCGCATTCTCGAGAAGATCCCGAAGGGCGCGCGGGTGGTGGCGATGTGCATCGAGGGGAAGACGCTCTCCTCCGAGGAGCTGGCGGACTACCTCGCGCGGGCGGCCGCGTCGGGCGCGGGGAGCCTTGCATTTGTGATCGGCGGTTCCCACGGGCTCTCCGACGCGGTGAAGGACGCCGCCTCGCTGCGGCTGTCGATGTCGCCGATGACCTTCCCGCACCAGCTCGCGCGGGTGCTGCTGCTCGAGCAGCTTTACCGCGCCTTCTCGATTAACGCGAACGCGAAATATCATAAATAAAAAGTTTCGCCCGCCTTTTCAAAGGCGGCGGGGCCGCGGGGCAGAGCCCCGCGCCGCTCGCCGCGGCCACCGGACAGCCAGATTCACAAAAGCCAAAAGTTTCCGCCCACGTTTAAAAGGAGTCGG
>ENA-UOIV01002307-UOIV01002307.1-human-gut-metagenome-genome-assembly--contig:-C59-NODE-2307-length-13398-cov-33.183317_pt1 | contig 13398 bp, 8 predicted proteins | sample MGYA00242333_ERZ723880 | MGnify/ENA metagenome assembly ERZ723880 | reverse complement strand
CATGACACAAGAAAAGCTCCCTCACAGGAAGGAGCTTTGTCTACAGTCTGAAGCCACCTCTAAACGAGGTGGCTGATCTCTGCCAGAGTCGGGACACAGGCATATAAACACTTTTTGAGTTCTGCATCCGGCTGCGTCTGATCCGGTACCATGACAACCTTGCAGCCTGCACGGTATGCACTTAAGACACCGTTAGGAGAATCCTCCACCGCCATGCACTCCTCCGGGGCGAGTCCCAGCTGCCCGCAGGCGTAGAGATAAATGTCCGGAGACGGCTTACCTTCCGCTACCATGGTAGCGGAGATCAATTTTTCAAAGTAAGGTCTGATCCCTGTAAGCGTCAGATATTTTTCGGTCCGCTCCAGATCCGTTGCTGTGGCAACAGCTGTGGTAATGTGTCTTTTTTTCAGATCTTCGAGAAGTTCCACAGCACCGGGCTTGCATTTGATGCCATCCCGATCCAGCGCTTCCTCCATCAATTCTTTTCGTTTGTTCCGCACGGCATAATAATCAAATTCCTCGCCGTACCAGTCCTTAAGCTGTCTGGGGGCAAAAGGCCTTCCAAGACTGCGCATCGTCAGTGCCTGCTCATCCGTCATCGTGTAGCCGTAAGCCTCCAATGCCTTCGGCCAGAAAATACGGTAATATTTTTCGGTATCGATCAACGTACCGTCCATGTCAAAAATTACTGCCCGGATCATAACTGTCCCTCTGTATCATCCGCCTGCCCGGCGTGCTCCGCTTTTTCCTGTCTACGCTTTTTCCTGCGTTTTGCCACCTTTTTCACAAGTAATACGATCAGCAATATCCCTACTGCTACTCCGATGATGCACATTACGATCATCCGGGTATGGCTGCCTTCTGCCTCCGCGATACGGAAGCTGCCGGGTACCTTCATGGTGAACTGTCTGTAGCTGCCGATCACCGTGGATTCCACTTCTCTGTATTCGCCGTCCTGTTCTACCCAGACTACAGTATTGTCGGCATCCTCACAGTAGACACGTAAGGTTGCTTCTCCGGTATAGTCCGGTGCGTCCTCTTTCATGGAGTTGGTCATGGAGACCTTATATGTGTCCCCCTCTATCTGCAGATGCAATGCAGCATTCGGATAGAAGTTACCCTCTGCCATGACCAGAGGTTTGTTGGCATCATTTTTCTCTGCGGAAGCAATGGATGCGGTCCACTCCTCATACTCCGCTTCCAGTACACGATTACCGGTAATATAACTGAAATCATAATCCGGCCATACACCGTAATAGCCTTCCTTCTCCGGCACTTCCGGAATCTGATCTGCAGACAGACAGTCTCCGTAATTACATTTATAGGAAGCCACTTCCTCGCCATCTGCCAGGAAAGTGATCGTAAACTGCGAAAAAGCTTCCGGAACTCCATCCTTTGCGCAAAGTTCCTGATAGGACAACGGTGTTGCTCCGCCCTGGTAACCGATGCCGTCTACACCGCCGACACCGCCTTCTACATAATAATTGCCGTACAGGCTGCCGTCATCACTGACTTTACCTGCAATGCTGCCCTGATTTTCTCCGGACATATCCAGATCATTGTATGCATAACTGTAAAAAATATCGCAGCCTTCTCCGGCGATACCGCCGATATTATTTTTACCGGTGATCCTGCCCATGCTATAGCAGCTGCGGATCGCATAGCTGGCAGATCCGGCAATACCACCCACATCACTGCCTCCGGTACTTTCAATGGGGGCATAGGATTCACAGGAGATAATTGCTCCGTATTCCGCCTTGCCGACGATACCTCCCACGTTATCTTTTTTACCGGTGATATCACCGAAATTGCGACTGTCTCTTACGACTGCCTTGATGGTCTGCTCCACATCGAAGCTCTCCGTTCCGGTCAAGGTGATGTCATCCTCCGGGTCAAAATCATATTCCGTTGCCACCTGTCCGACGATACCGCCGACATTGGTATCCGCCTCTACCGTACCACGATTTACACACAGTGTGACTTTACCTTTTTGGAAGCTGGAGGTGTCATATAATGCTTCTTCGGTTCTCTCAGGTTCTGCCTCACCAGCCTCAGCATCAGGATCTCCGGGGCTCACTTCCCCCTTGCTGGCGGATTCATCCGAAGTATCCTCCACAGAAATCCCCTCGTATCGGAAGAGATCATCGCGGATCTCGCTGACCAGTCTGCGCAATACCCTCGCCTGATCCATCAGCTCATCCATGTGTGCGTCAGTGTTGTCTGACCCTGCCTGTAATACATCTCCTAACTGACCCAGCTGGTCAAATGCTTTATCCAAGCTCTGCTTCAGTGTATCCAGATTATTCTTAATACCACCACTGCGGTCCGTGGATGCACTAACCATATTATCCAGATGCTTCGTGGCATTTTCACCAAACTTTTTCAGCGCCGCTTTATAACTCTCTGTATCATCCGGTACAGAGAGCGTAATATCACCTCCGCTCAGATCATTGCCGCTCAGCGTGATATCGTGTCTGTTGCCGTTATTTTTATCGTCCTCTGCCTGTTTGTTCAGGTCATTATTCAAAACCTTCAGGTCATTGCTGACACCGTTCAGTTCCTGATTATAAATATACCACAAGTCATTCGTGGTTCCGGTAAGGGAATTTCCCGCGCTATTGGCATCCTTCAGATTCGTACTGATACTTTTGGTCAGCGCAGATGCCTGTCTGCTGTAGCTGCTGACATCCTTCTGGGTTGCATCCAGCATATCCAGAAATTTATCGGTCTCGGTATCCAGCTCCTTTAATTTGTCACTGAGATACTGGATCTCCAGAAAAGGCTCCATCTGGCCTACGATACCGCCCACATCTTTTCTGCCCTGCACATAACCTGTATTGGTGCAATTCTGCAGATAACCCTGATGCAGTCTGCCTACAATACCTCCGGTATTGTAACCCACATGCTGATAGCCAATGGCTCCGGAATTGGAGCAGTAATAGATCTTACCATCAGAGATGCCTGCGATACCGCCGGTATCCGTATGCGCAGTCACATTGGAAGTACTGTTGATCTGCTCCAGATTGTCCATGGTAATATCATCCAGATCATAGGTCACTTCCGTGCTATAGGTATTGATGCTGCCACTGTTGCTGCAGTTATTTAAGATACCGTGATTGTTCCCGACAATACCACCTGCGGAATGATTGCCAATGACATTTGCATCCGATTCACATCTGCGGATCTCGCCGGTCTCTTCATTCACACCCGCAATGCCACCGACTTCATTATCGCCGATCACATTACCGGAAAACTTACAATTCTCAATGCTGCCGTAATTCACCCCTACGATACCGCCGACCTGATTCTGGCTTCCGGAGGGAGATATTTCTCCGCTCACCGTGAGATTACGTACTTTGGCACCTTCCTGCACATAACGGAAAAAACCTGCCGCAGAACCATTCCCCGTAAGCTTTACATTGGAGATCGTAAAACTATTACCATCGAAAATTCCCGCAAATGTTGGGATACTGAATTCACTTTCCATGCTCAGAACGATGTCGTTGCGCAGCACTACTTTGATACCTCTGGACCAGCTGTCCAGCACACAGTTCTCCGCAAGCCTGCGCAGATCCTCCTCCGTGCTGATCTCTACAATTGCATAATCCTGCTCCTGCGTGGTGCTGCTATAACCGCTGCCGCCCTTATATTGTTCATAGGTTAACGTCTCTTCCGCATAAGCGGTTGCCGGTGTCTGCAGCAGTAATGCCGCTCCCAGCAGGAAACATAATAATCTCTTACTGTTCATCTTCTGTTCCCTCGCTTTCTGCTGTATTATTCGAAAGCTCCTGTGCTTCCAACCTGGGGGACGCATTCTCCGCTGCATCCTCCCGCTCCATGGTCACGGTATCCTTGGGACGCACCACCGCTCCCATCTCACCGTCGATGACACCGATGAAATCACCTTCCAGCACACCGTTGACATAACCCTTGATATGACCGTTCATTCGGATCCTACCGGCAGAAGGCAGCGGCTTCGCCAGATCACGCTTTAAGGTAAATGCCGTCTTCTGAATAATGATATCTCCGATCAGCAGTGTCTGGGGCAATGCCAGCAGCACCAATAAAATAGAGGTCAGGGTACCACGTCCCAGCGCCAGTCCGATCGCTGCTACCGCTGCATTAGAAGATACATAACTGATAATGAATCCAGCAGCCACCAGCATGGAACCACTGGTAACAATCGTGGGGAACGCCTGGTTCAGCGCCTCGATGGCAGCTTCTTTGATCGGCATGTACGTCTTCAGATCCATATAACGGCTGGTGATAACGATAGCGTAGTCGATCGTCGCACCCATCTGGATGGCGGACACTACCAGATATCCCAGGAAGTATACATTTTCACTCAGCAGATACGGCAGTGAGAAGTTCATCCAGATACTACCCTGAATCGTTACTACCAATAGTACCGGCAAGCCGGCAGACTGGAAAGTGAACAACAGGATGATCATAACGAACAATGCCGTCAGTACAGTGATGATCGTGTTATCTGTTGCGAAAGAATCTCCCAGATCCTTATCACTGGTGGCATTTCCGACTAACAGGATATCATCTATATTATAGAACTTCGCCACGGTATTGCGTATCTGATCCAGCGCTGCGATGGTCTCTTCTCCTTCATAAGGTACATTCAGTTCCAGAACGAAACGGGAATTATCTTCTCCCAACAACTGATCCTTTGCAATCATGATCTTGGAATGTGCGTCCGATAAAGTCTCCTCCAGATCATCATCCAGCGTGATGTTGCCGCTTTCTTTCTGATCATAAATGAACAGGAACATATCGATAAAAGGTACTTCGTAATCATTGACACCGCTGACCAGAGCACCGTAATCACTCTGATCCAGGGCATATGCCGAATACAGCATATCCGCCACTTCCACATCCAGATCGATCAGCTCTGCAAATTGTCTGGGATTCAGTTTGTCGGTCAGCATGTAACCATCCATAGCTTCAATATTGCCAAGTCCCTGAACGGATTTTACCACATCCAACTTTTCCAGTGCCTTCAGGGTCTGTGCCTCTTTTTCATAATCACCGTTGGGCACAATGACCGCCAGCTGATTCACCATGCCAAATTCCTTATTGACCATGCTGACTGAGAATTTATTCTCACTCATACTGCTGGATTCCAGTGTATTTACATCATATACATAATTCGCCTTGTTGGACAGAAAAAATGCTGCAATAACACCCACGATCAGTACCGGAGGTACAATGTAACGGGTAGCCACACAGAATTTTCCCACTGCCGTGATCTTCGGTACAAAACTCTTATGATGCGTATTGTCGATTGCCTTGGAAAAGGTAAGCAGCAGTCCCGGCATCAGGAAAAATACTGCTACCATACTGAAAATAATGGATTTCGCCAGGATAATACCCATATCGTAACCAATTCTGAACTGCATGAACATCATGGCTACCATACCTGAGATCGTGGTCAGGGAGCTGGAAGAAATCTCCGGGATTGCCTTACTCAAAGCCACGATTACAGCCTCTCTGGCATCCTTGTCCTCATGCTCCTCCATAAAACGGTGTGCCAAAATGATGGCATAGTCTACTGCCAGACCTAACTGCAGCACCACTGCGATAGAGTTCGTCACAAAGCTGATAGTACCGAACCAGTAGTTCGTTCCTTTATTCAAAATAGCTGCCACGATAAATGTGGTCAGATATACCGGGATCTCCGCGTAAGTTGTGGAAGTAAATAGCAGCACGGCTACGATAACCACAGCTGCCAACAGCAGAATGACGATCATATCATTATTCAGGTCATCCGCATCACGCTCTTCCTGACCGATATCCGAAGAATAATAAACATCATAATCAGACAGGGCATCCAGTACCTCAGTCAGATGCTGCTGTGTGGCTTCCGTATCCGCTTCCTCATCAAAAGTGACAGACAATAAAGCCTCCATGTCATGATAATGGTCCTCAGTGTCATCGAAATCCAGCATACTGACACCATCCATTTTTTCCACCTGATCCGCCAGCTTCTGTGCCTCATCAAAAGTCACATTACAGATCAGGATCCGGGCGGAACCGTAGGTCGTAAACTCCGAATCCATCAGATCCAGTCCCCTTCTGGTCTCTGTCGTATCCGGCAGATATGTGGTCAGGTCATTATTTACTTTGACCTTATTCATGGATAATACGCAAAATATGCATAAAACAATAAAGATCAGATAGAATCCTTTTCGTTTATCTACGATAAGTGTGGCAAGTTTCATCATAAAGGAGTTATCTTTTTTGTCTTTTTCTGTGTTGTCTGCTGCCATAGTTTCCTCCTGCTGTGTCTCTCTTTGTACCCTTATGTATCTGATTTTTCTATTCTTAGTTTAAGAGTTTTTCCCGCTTCTGTAAAGCCTTACTACAAAAATAAAAAATTGTATTACTGTCATCTAATAAACTTGTGTTGATTTTCTAACACAAGCAAAATATAATAATAGGGAAGAAAAAGCAAGCCACAAATTGTGTTGATATGTCTGTTTTTGAACATTGTATTGACGTGTGTTCATTGTTTTAGAAAAAATTCAGATTTGCATTAGATACGTATTAGATATTATGATCATTTCCCGGAAAGGATGGAGAATTGTTGTATGGAAAAAATGGATCGCCGCGTGCGCAAAACCCGCGCCCTGTTGCTGCAGGGATTAGTCAAAATGATGGAAACCCACGATATTCAGGATATTTCCGTCAAAGAACTCACAGAACTGGTAGATATCAATCGCGGAACCTTTTATCTGCATTATGATGATATCTACGATATGCTCCATAAAGTGGAAGATGAAATGTTCCGAGAGTTCAACGAGATCATGGAGCAGGAACCGCTAGGTACTCCCACATCGTCCTCTGACGGTCTCCTGTTAGAGTTCTTCCGCTTCTTAGACCGCCACAGAGATCTCGCCAGAGTCATGATCGGTCCCCATGGAGACCTCACCTTCGTTAACCGCCTGAAGGACCAGATCAAAAAGCGCACTCTCCGCTTTCTGGAAAGTGCGCAATCCGATGCTAATTATGAATATCTCTGTTCCTTCATCATTACCGGTTGTGTCGGTGTCGTAGAGACCTGGCTAAAAGAAGTCACTCCCCAGTCTCCGGAAGAAATGGCAGGGATTCTGGGCACCATGCTTATGCGGCAGCTTACTTTTGTTCCGGAGCCTGCATAGACTGCTTAGACTGTGTCAGCTCCGGCATACCTACACTTAAAGAAGTCACGACCTCGCCATCCAGGAAGAAAGATACGGTATCACCTACCTGGAGGTCATCCGGCGTGGCATCCGCTCCGTCAATCGTGATGATCGTATCATCATTGACCGTAATAGTCATAGTGTCACCGCTGAGGGTTAATGTCATCTCATCTAACATATCTTTCTCGGGTTTCTGACCGTCCGGGGCTTCTCCAGTAGGTTTTTCGCCGTCCGGTGCCGGGCCATCGGGTTTATCGCCTGTAGGTGCTTCCTCATCCGGAGCCTCCGGCTTCTCTGCCAGCGAAATGGAGATCACATTGCCGTCAATGGCAGTGATCTGACCGAGATAAGATTCCACCTTCTCTTCACCTGATTCTGTTGCCGCATTTTGCTCCACCGTGCCCTGTTCCGTCGTGCTCTCCGGTGCGATCGTCTCCTTCTGTTCTGCCGATTCACTTGCTGTGCTCTCCGTGCCCGCAGATGTTGTTCCTCCGCATGCTGTAAATCCGGTCATCACCATGGCAGCAGTCAACACTGCGCACATTACTTTTGTATTCACCTGGGGTAAATTCCATCTTCTCATCTTCTCATTCCTCCTGTTCCATTCATTCCTTAAAAAACTTGTGAATATTTACTTCCCCTTATCTGCCTCTTATGATAAAGGTCATCTGCGAAGGAATTGTGAGAAAAATGTGGTGATTCTGTGAATTTTTCAGGCATGACATTTCTGTCATGTGTACTATGTTGGAAGCGTCAGCTTACGTGTCGATTCTTCCGTTTTGTTGTAAATATCGAAGAAATGCGGTACAGCCTTCCAGGACATCATTGTAGGTCGTCCCAAACTCTCCCGTGTACCACGGATCCGAAATGTCCCGCTCCGATCCGGCATAAGATAAGAGCCTGGCTACTTTCCCATCCGGATCTCCGCCGAATATCCGCAGCATGTTGCGAATATTTGCGCTGTCCATACCGATCAGATAATCATATTCCGCATAATCTGCCTTCGTTACCTGCCTGGCCCGCTTCCCCTCGCAGGAGATCCCGTGCCTGGCAAGCTCCGCCTTCGCCGGCGGATAGACCGGGTTCCCGATGCCATTCCAGATCTCCTCTGTGCTGGTGGCAGCGGAAGCGATCTGAAAATGATCGGCAAAATTTGCGTCGGATACCAATTTTTTCATAACAAATTCTGCCATGGGGGAACGACAGATATTGCCGTGGCAGATGAAAAGTACTTTTATCATTATTGCATAACCTCGCAAGTCTTCAAAGTCAAGTTGGGACAACCCCATTATTCCTGCACTCTTTACAGTTATCACACAACATAATATCATCATTTTCATAGTCAATATAATGCTGACTACATCTTTCACATTCGGCAATATCATGATGCGCACCACAATTCAAGTACATACCTTCTTCTGCTAAATTTTCATTAATGCATATATGTTCTTCAAAACATTCATCACAATAACTTCTATTAGCACCATGAAAATTCCTCCGTCTTTCAGAGTTTCATACCTAATAAAATCTGCGTATTCAGTAACCGCAATAGTTTTTACCAATTTCGTACTTCCTCCATGCTCGCAATATGTTTATGCATAATCGGCATTTTCAAGATATTCTCTCAATTCTACGTTGTCTTTATACCTCTCAAGATTCATTCGATATTCTTCGATATATTTTCTGTGTTCAATAAAATTAATTCCTTTAATGTTGTCCTTCAACGATTTGAGGAAGTCAATTTTTTCCATAATTAGTGGAATTTCACTTCCCGACCATGAATAAGATGAAGGAAATAGAGGGATTTCTTTAAAATCTTCCGGATTCTTGTTTATTTTTAGGAATTCAAGAATATATTCCAATTTCCAATCCGGCAAGACATTTACAACCATCTCAATAAGCTTTTTACATTTTTTAAGTTCCAAGCTGGTTTCTCGTAATTTTTCAATCAACCAATATTTCTTTCGTTCCAATATGGTTTCGTCAGTTGTATTAGTAAACAGCATATCGGCCGGTTCTTTTATATGAAAGATCACGTCATCATCTATAAGAACCTTAAATGCATATTCCACACATTCACGCCACTTATCGTCCCCCCATATTAATTCAATGATTTTATGTTCATTTCCATCCCCGCACATAGTGTCTTTAGACTTAATCCAGTCGACATATTCATTCCATACTGTAGGATGTTGCTCAAATATCCTTTTAAAAAGTTTGCCATCATAATCAATATGGCAATTATTTTCTATGGCACTCATATAAATACTTGCTAATGCAATAATATCATTTTCAAAGAAATTAATAATTCCTTCAACAGCAACATCATCATACACATAACTCAAAAAATTTGCCGACATTTGGGGATTAGTCAATACCGCTTTTATTACCACTGCCTTAAGTTTACTATCGCGTTCACAATAACGAGCTACAACTTGTACTGCAGGGACTATAGGCTTATCCTTTGCCAAATTATTAAATACAAAGGTTTTATAATCATTAATAATCTTCTCATCTATAGTTTCTTCCGGCATGCATTCCCAAATAAATGCCATCCACTCGTCTTTCTTAGCAAACACTTCATTATTTATAAAACAATACGTAGCTTCATATCCAATATGATCAAGTAAATATTTTATTTGGCGGTATCCATTCAGGCTAAATGGAGCCTTAGCATCAAAATACGATTTAAGCACCTCCAAGTACAGCTCCGTATCACCTTCTATGATTTCAAAAACACAATTTAATCCTGCATTTAGATTCCATTGTTCCCTATCGCAGACTGCCTTTTCCAGAAACTTGCAAACACTAAATAATTCTTTGAAATCTTTCAAATCATATACACTTATTTCTTTTGAGATAGCTTCCTTACGCAATCGCTCATCTTCCTCTATTGTTCTACCTATCAAATGCTCACGAGTCAGCATTCTATAAATTCTGAACTCTGGATTTCGTGCAGCAATCATGTAGCGTTCGTCAATTTTTATGCCAAGTCGCTCAGCTTCTTTTTTGTATCTTGCAACAACCTTCGCATCAAAAAAATTCGGTGTATTCCTGTCAATTACACACTCATATATTGTATTAAAATCTGTCTGCAGATAATTCTTAGTGTCCTCTTCGTCCAATCCATTAAAATGAACTTCCGAAAGAATGCTATTAATAGTGTTATCATACTCTTCATTCTTACGTAAAATAGCCAAATTCTTCCATATTTGAGTTCGTATATCTGCTAATTCAGCAGTAAACCCCAATGTCATCCTCACAAAGTTGACTGATCTACTATTTCTAATCTCTTCTGTGAAAGATATTTCTGTTTTTAATGCATATTCTACAATCTGTAAATACAATATGCTATTATTATAGTTTTTCCCTTCCTCTGTATAGTCCCACAGCTTATCCAACAGGCGCATTTCATGATTATACTTATCTCTATACGAATATTTATCATATAAGAACCGCTCCCTTAATACAAAATAAAAGTCCATTATTAAGTCCGGTCTCTTTTCAAAGTAAAACATCAAAAGATCAATTGCATCTTCAAAGTTCTCTGTATATTTATAGCCTCCTAATATTTCTATTACCTTTATGGTAATATTATAATAATTTTTCTTAGAGTTAATATCAAAACTCCGCAAGTCAAAATCAACATTTGCTTCTTGATTGATATGATTCTTGATAATAAATAAGGCCTTATCAGGATCAACTTGATAAAATGACTCAAGATACTCTATATTCTGTTCCGAAGGTGCATTATCCCAAGCAGCAATTATTGAATCTTCAATATATTTTGCACACTCTTTTGAATGGAATATTTCCATTAACGTGTTCAGTGTATATACAATTTTATTCCGAAATGTAGGAAATCCAATGGAAATCAAATTTTCTACACTTATCCATCTTTTCTCAAACAATACATAGTACAATATATAATTGCCGAAACTCTGATCCGCAATTTTAGTTATCTCGTTTTTAAACCAATCTACCAACTCTAAAGAATACAAATTTTCAATTATATCATCCTCAAGAATTTTCTTACCGTACAAGTTCTTCATCTCACTATACAACTGGTTTTCATTATGTTTTACCGGACCAGCTATAGAGATGAAAAACAACATAAGAATATCTTCTTTTGTTAGCTTCGCTTCATCGATAATTCTTCCATAATAATTTTTAAAAATATCTTCAGCATTACGTATTGCCTGATATCCGTCATTTATCGATCTCATACCGGCAAGAAAAGCAAGTCTTATATTTCCATTTGCAATCTCAGCAATCTTTTTAAGATAATCTGGATTCACTATTTCTAAATCAGATTTCAAAATATCCTTTATTTCGTCATCCTTAAATCGACCAATTTCAATAATATTAGGTAATACATACCGCGATACAGCATCTATTACTCTCTCTTTAGCATAATCTCTTACTGAAAAAAGTAGCTTTACATCAAAATCTGTTGGCAACGTTAAAATAGTATCAAGTACATTATCTAAGCTTACAACCATATTAACATCATCGAAGAATATCAAATATTTTCCAGAATCTGAAATATAATACTTTATATCCTCATATAAAAAATTCCCATTACTTTTGACGCAGAAAACTTTGGTCTTTCCATTATCTTGTTGTCTACACACTTCTAATGCCAATCTTGTTTTTCCGATTCCCGATGCCCCTGTCAATATGGTCACTTTGTTATTAATTATACTAGTACATGTCTCGGTAAATTCTGATTCTCGGTGAAGGAAATCACAGTTAATAGGTGCATTTATACCATTTGCATCGTATGATTTAACAAAATCTTCTACCTCAAAAAATTGATTTGTATCGATTTCAATGCCTAACTCATCTTTTGCAATATGCGGGTACAAAAATGCAAGATCATGCGAAAGCGTATCTATTCCGATAAGTTCAATTTCTACGCCCTCAATAGTTCCCATAATACTATCGAATTGTTCTATATGAATATTCGTAGAACAGTAACCACAAATTATTTTTTTAATTTTATCCTTAGGAAGTAATAGCTTCGATTTATCATAACATGATAAAATATCGTCGCGTATTTTTTTGGCTGACTGCGAACTCACAGTTCCATAATTAATTAAGATATATTTTTTATCATCAGTTAAAACATAGGCGTCAGGTGTACCCTTTGTCGTTTTATTAGTGCCGGTTTGTACTCCCAAAGTTTGAATGTTATTAAATTTATATTTTTTGTACAGATATGCATCAAACAATTTTTGAAAAGCTCCACCTTCCAATTGCATGATTGCATTTTGAATAAAATTAATATTATTCATCTGAAATCCTCTTAATATTTCTTTATTAGGCAGTCTATAATACATAATTTCATGATTTTAGTACTACACTATATGAATTGTACGCCTTGCAAAGCACACAAGAGATTTTAGTTTACACTTTTTGAAAATTATGATTCTTGTTCCCCATCCAATAGATACGGACATTTTTGCTCCCCTATTACTAGGTTTTTAATGGCTGAGAGTTTAATACTCTGTTAATGTTACTCTCGGTTTTTGACAGGATCAGCTACACAAAGCAACTCTGATCTGACTGCCATTCTCGTCCAAAAATAGAAAGTCCATGCATCCATAAATTATTATATCAAAAGATTCATCCTTTCTACTGCTGTCTTCTCCATTTTTTTCATATATTCTTCCATATATTCCCAGTCGGGCGATGCATCTTTTTTTACTGGAAGAACAATTACTTCTTGCTTTAGGACTTTTTGTGTACACATATCTGAAAAACCATATTTGTAAAAGAACATCTTTTTAATAGATGAAGCCATAAAGCAACCAACATACTTGTTAATACAAATTTTAGGTACAAGCACATTAACATGCCCATGTGCAGTCACGAAAAAATTTGCCTCCTGAAAATAGGCATTTCCAAACATGTCTACTGTTAACGAATTTGCCGCATATAAGGTGCTTTCACTTTCTGCCGAGATTTTCATCAATAATCCATTATTAAAATTACTAGGTGTTATTAATGGTATATCTCCATCTTCAACCTTTTTCACCTGCAGATCACCCTTTGGTAAAGAGAAATCAAAAAAATCAGCAATCGGAAATTCCCTCCAACCAGACACATCCATTGACTCTTGTTTAGATAGACTTACTGCCTGAAAACTATCGTAAACGCACCATATCAAGTACCTTGACAAATATATGCCGCTCTCACGGCTGAC
>ENA-UOIV01002288-UOIV01002288.1-human-gut-metagenome-genome-assembly--contig:-C59-NODE-2288-length-13536-cov-14.339886_pt1 | contig 13536 bp, 12 predicted proteins | sample MGYA00242333_ERZ723880 | MGnify/ENA metagenome assembly ERZ723880 | reverse complement strand
GACAGATCGTCCCCGCGGGCCCTCCTTTTTGCCCGGTCCGCTCAGGAGTCGCCGAAGAGCTCCTCCTCGACGGCGGCGCAGAGCGCGTGGTAGATGGGAAGGTGCAGCTCCTGCACCTTGAAGGTCTCGGATTCGTCCACGCAGACGGCGACGTCGGCCAGCGCGGCGTTCTGCCGGTTGCGGCCGCCCATCAGCAGGATGGAGGGGATGCCGACGGCCTTCGCCGTGCGCAGGGCGTGGAGCACGTTGACCGACGCCCCCGAGGTCGTGATGCCAAGCAGCAGGTCGCCGGGGCGCGCGTAGGAGAAGACCTGCTGGGCGAAGGCCATGTCGGGCGCGACGTCGTTGCCGTAGGCGGTGACCAGCCCGCTCTGGCTGACCAGGGAGATCGCGGGCAGGCCCTGCTGGAGGTGCCCCACGAGGTAGGCGCTTTCGCTCCCGAGCGCCTCCTCGAACCGCCGGCTCTGCGCCGCGGTCAGGGCGCGGGGAAGGAGGAACCCCTTCATAAGCTCGCCGACGATATGCTCGCTGTCGGCCGCGCTGCCGCCGTTGCCGCAGACGAGCAGCTTGCCGCCCGACGTGAAGCAGCCGTGCAGCAGCGTGAAGGCGCCGAGGACCCCCCGCTCGCAGCAGGAGAGGGGATAGCGGGCGAAGAGGGTGTCGAGGATCTGCCTGGTGCTGTCTTTCAAAATGGCTCCGCTCCTTTATGCTAAACTACTTTTACATATATAGTATACAGAAGTTTGTGGATTGTCAACGGGAAACGGCAAAAAGAATTGTAATTCTATCCATAAATCCTGAAAATATGTTGACTGTCCGTTGGGAATATGCTAAAACTAGAAACATAAGTAAAGTATATTTACAAAAATGGTTACGAATCCAACGGTCCGGTCTTATGATGGTTCAGGATGCCCGCCGCGAACCGCGGCGGGCATATGAAATAAGTATGTAAAAGGAGCGTAAAAGGATGAAAAAGATGAAAAAGCTGTTGGCAGTCATGTTGGCGCTGGCCCTGATGGCGGGCCTCGCGGCCTGCGGTTGGAGCCCGGCCCCCGCCCCCGCCGCCCCCGCCGGAGACGCGGCGGCCCCTGCCGCGAGCGCGGCCCCCGCCGAGGAGCCCGCGAAGGCCCTGAAGATCGGCGTATCCCTCGACACGATCGACTCGGACTTCTGGGTCTCCACAATCGACAACATGAACGAGGCCGCCGCGGCGGCGGGCGCCGAAGTGGTGCAGCGCCTCTGCGAGGGCGACGCGAACAAGCAGAACCAGCAGATCGAGGACCTGATCGCGCAGGGCTGCGACGCGATCCTCTGCGGCGCGCGCGACGGCGGCGCCATCGTGGCGGCCGTCAAGAAGTGCAACGAGGCGGGCGTGCCGATCATCATGGTCAGCCGCGCGGTGATGGGCGACGAGGCGCTGCCGAGCCTGCAGGTCCTCGTGGACAACATCTCCCTGGCCTCCGGGTCGGTCGAGTGGGTTGCCCAGAAGGCCCAGGAGGAGGGCAAGAAGTACAAGGCGGTTCTGCTCGTCGGCAGCCTCGGCGACCAGAACGCGCTCGAGCGCCAGCAGGGCCACAAGGAGGCCCTGGAGAAATATCCCGACTGCTTCGAGATCGTCGCGGAGATCCCCACCGACTGGAAGGTCGACCAGGCGTACGCGGGACTCCAGAACGCCTTTGAGAAGGACCCGGACATCAACCTGATCATCACCCCGTCCGACGCGATGCTCACCACCATCCAGAGCGTGCTTGAGCCCCTTGGCAAATGGGTGCCGGCTTCCGATCCCAACCATGTGCGCATCGTCACCTTCGACGGCGACTCCACCTTCGCGAAGATGATGGAAGAGGGCTATGTCGACTGCGGCGCGGTCAACGACACGCGGTTCATGGGCGCGGAGAGCATGAACTGGGCGATCAAGCTCGCGAACGGCGAGAAGCCGGCCGAGCTCAACGCCCTCGACCCCGGCATCGTGGCCACGCTGGACAACTGGTCCGACGTGAAGGGCGACATCTGGGGCTACGTGGCCTACTCCTCCAAGTAAGCGCCTCCCGGCCGGGGGGAGTCCCCCGGCGCAGACCGGTAAATGTTTTTGCAATCCGTCCGGCGCCGCTCCCGCGCGGCGCGGCGCCGGACGGACGAATATCCGCCAGAGGTTAGGAGAATGGTTATGAGCTTAAAAGAGACGTTTGACAAAAAGCGCGTGGCAGGCCGGCTGCTGGGGTCCCCCATCCTGCTGGTCATCATCGCCATGGCTGTGCTGTCGGCGGCCTTTGTCCCCAACTTCGCAACCCTGTACAACCTCAAGAACCTGCTGCTGCAGACCTGCGATCTCCTGATCATCTCGCTGGGCGTGACTTTCACGGTGCTCAACGGCGGCCTCGACTTCTCCTCCACGTCGGTGCTCGCGCTCTCGAGCGTGGTGGGGGCGTACATCATGGCGCTCTCCCCCCTCAAGGGGACGGGGCTTTCCATCCTGCTGGCGATCGTCGTGATGGTCGCCATCGGCGCGGCGGTGGGCGCGATCAACGGGTTCTCCGTCGTGAAGCTGAAGATGCCTTCCTTTATCGTCACCCTTTCGACGCAGCTCTTCTTCAGCGGGATGGCGATCTACTTCACCAGCAAGGTCACCGACAAGGCGTCCATCATGGGGCTGCCCTCCGCCTTTTACCGCATCGGCGGCGAGAAGGCGTTCTTCCTGCCGATCGTCATCGCGGCGGCGGTCTTCCTCGTCTCCCACTGGCTCATGACCCGGACGATCTTCGGCCGGCATGTGCTGCTGGTGGGGACCAACCCGAAATCCTGCCACATCTCGGGCATCAACGTCAAGCGGGTCGTGTTTTTGCTCTTCCTGCTCAGCGGGATCTACGCGGGCGCGGCCAGCGTGGTGCTGACCGCACGCAACCAGGCGGGCATCTCCAGCCTGGGCGACAAGATGTTCATCGACATCATGTCCAGCATCATCATCGGCGGCACGAGCATCTTCGGCGGCTCGGGCGGCGCGAAGCACACCCTCTACGGCGTCATCTTCATCACGATGCTCAGCAATGTGATGAACCTGCTGGGTATGGACTGGTATGTGCTCAGCCTCGTCAAGGGGTTCATCGTGATCATAGCGGCGCTGGCCGATATCCTTTCCAACCGAAGGAAAAACTACGCCGCGGCGGCCGCCTGATGGGCGCCGCGGAATCCAATATAGGAGGTCGTCGGTCTGTGAGCAGTCAACCGCTGTTGCAGCTGGACAATATCCATAAGAGCTTTTACGGCGCGGAAGTCCTCCACGGCGTGAACCTGGATCTCTGCCCCGGGGAAGTGCTGGGGCTCGTGGGGGAGAACGGCGCGGGAAAATCCACGCTGATGTCGATCCTGGGCGGGGTCTACGGGGTCGACTCCGGGACGATGCGCCTCGGCGGGGAAGTCTACACGCCCGCCACCCCAAACGACGCGACCCGCGCGGGCATCGCCTTCATCCGCCAGGAGTTCAGCCTCTTCTCCAACCTGACGGTGGCGGAGAACCTCTTTGTGGACCGTTTCCCCCGCAGGGGGCTGTCGGTCGACAACAAAAAGATGGAGGAGCGCGCGCAGGTCTACATCGACCTGTTCCGCCTGGACATCTCCCCCCGCACCAGGGTGGAGAGCCTGCCCATGGGCGTGCGGCAGATCGTTGAAATCTCCAAGGCGCTCGAAAAGGACGCGAAGATCATCATCTTCGACGAGCCCACCACCTCCCTCTCCCCCAAGGAGAAGGAGGAGCTCTTCGAGGTCATCGGGGGGCTGAAGGCGCGGGGCGTCTCGATCATCTACATCTCGCACATCCTCGAGGATGTGATGCGCCTGTGCGACCGCACCACCGTCCTGCGGGACGGCAACTCGGTGGGCACCTTTCAGAACAGCGCGCTGGACAAACGGGAGATCATCCGGCTGATGGTCGGCCGGGAGATGAACCAGGTCTACCCGACGATCGAAAAGGAGATCGGCGAGCCGATCTACGAGGTGCGGGAGTTCGTCCGCAGCGGCAGCAGGTCGCCCGTCTCCCTCGAAATCCGCAGCGGGGAAATCGTGGGCATGTTCGGCCTGATGGGCGCGGGGCGCACCGAGCTGCTGAGCTCCCTCTTCGGCGCCGAACCCTCGGAGGGGGGCAAAATCCTCGTCAGGGGCAAGGCGCTAACCCGTCCCACGCCAACCCGGTGCATCCGTGAGGGGATCGCCTACGTCACCGAGAACCGGCGGCAGGAGGGGCTCATCATGCCCAAGACGATCGAGGAGAACGTCACGATGGTCGTGCTCGACCGGATGACCGGCGCGCTCGGCGTGGTCGACCGGAGCCGGGAGAAAAGGACGGCGCTCGACCTTGTGAAGAAGCTGACCGTCAAGACCTCCGACCCGCAGCGGCAGTTCGTTAAGAACCTTTCGGGCGGCAACCAGCAGAAGGTGGTCATCGCCAAATGGGTGGCCAGCGAACCGAAGGTGTTCTTCATGGACGAACCGACGCGCGGCGTCGACGTGGGCGCGAAGTACGAAATCTACACCTATATCAACGAACTGGCCAGGGAGGGCTGCGGGGTGCTGCTCGTCTCCTCCGAGATGGAGGAGGTCATGGGCATCTGCGACCGGATCCTCGTCATGTACCGGGACCGCATCGTCGCGGACATCCCGAAGGCCGCGTTCGACCAGGAACGGATCATCCAATACGCGCTGGAAGGGGGGATCTCGGATGCCGGCTAACCAGACGGCCGCCGCACGGCGGAGCTCCGGGAATTTCCTGGCCCTTGCGACAAAGTACGGGGTCTATGTCATCTTCCTGCTGGTCGTTGTCTATTTCAGCGTCGTCTGCGACAACTTCCTCTCCCTCTCGAACATCCTGAACATCCTCCAGCAGGCCGCGCCGCTCGGCATCGCGGTGCTCGGGATGGTGTTCGTGCTCTCCACCGCCTCCACCGACATCTCGGTGGGGCAGGTGATGTACGTGACGGGCGTCATCTGCGGGCTGGTGCTCGAAAAGTTCCGCGACAACGGGCTGGCCGGAAACGGCTGGGCGATCCTCGTGGTCTGGCTCGTGGGGCTGTGCATCGGCGCTGTGTTCGGCGCCTTCAACGGCCTGCTGGTCGGCAAATTTGGGATCGTCTCCTTCATCGTCACGCTGGCCACCATGAGCATCGCGCGCGGGCTGGGGCTCATCATCTCCCGCTCCAAGGTCTATTACATGAGCGAGCTGTCCCCCTTCTCCCAGAGCGTCGTCGGCCCCATCCGGTTCCCGGTGGTGGTCATCCTGCAGCTCGTGATGGTGCTCATCTTCGCCTTCCTCTACCGCAAGACCCCCTTCGGGCGGCACATCGACGCGGTCGGCAACGACGAGGCCGCGGCCAAGAGCGTCGGCATCAACACGGCGCGGGTCAAGTTCCTCGCCTTCCTGCTCTGCGGCATCACGGCGAGCATCGCCGCGCTGCTGCTGGCCGGCCAGGTGGCGAACGTCTATTCGAGCTTCTCCTACGGCAACGAATTCGTCGTGATCTCGGCGGCGGTGCTCGGCGGCACGAGCCTCTTCGGAGGCAAGGGGAACATCATCCCCGGCGCGTTGATCGGCATCGTGCTGATCCAGACGATCATGAACGGGCTGACGATGCTCAACGCGTCCCCCTACTCCTACACCATCGTCAAGGGCCTCATCATCTTCGTCGCGGTCCTGCTCGACAGCGTGAACTACAAAGGCGAGCTGCGCTGAGCGCAGGCAAACATTACACCCGATAAGGAGTCATGGCATGATGGAAAACCTCTATATCGGCATTGAGATCGGCGCGACCAAGCAGCAGGCCGCGCTGGGCACCGCCGACGGCAGGCTGCTGCACACGATCACCGGGAAGATCCCGCTGCCCCGCGGGGCCCAAGACGTGCTCGACTGGCTGTCCGCCAAGGTCCCCGAGCTGCTGCGGATGGAGGAGCGGTTCGGCGGCAGGGTCCGGTCCCTCGCGGCCGGCTTCGGCGGGGAGATCGAAAGCAGCACGGGCAGGACCCTCAATTCGGTGCAGGTGCCCGGCTGGGAGGACTTCCCGCTGCGCGGGTGGCTGGAAGAGACCTTTTCGATGCCGGCGGAAGTCCTCAACGACACCGTCTCGGGCGGTTTCTCCGAGCTCTACCTCGGCAGGGGGAAGGAGGCCGGCAACGTCTTCTACACCAACATCGGCAGCGGCATCGGCGGCGCCTTCTTCATCGACCGGGTCTACTACGACGGCGTCGGCTACGGCGCGGCCTACTTCGGCAACACCTACATCCCCGACTGGCAGTCGCCCGAGCCGGGGGCGATGACCCGGGTGGAGGAGATCTGCTCCGGGCTCGGGATCGAACGGCGGCTGCGCCGGCCGGGATATGTCCCCGCGGGCTCGCGGATCATGGAGATGTGCGGGGGGGACCCGGCGGGGATCAGCTGCCGGATGCTGGAGGACGCGGCCCGCGCGGGGGACCCCTTCGCGCTGGAGGAGGTCGACCGGATCGCGAGGAGTTACAGCATCGGGCTGAGCAACGTCCTCACGCTGATGTCCCCCGAGCTGGTCATCATCGGGGGCGGCGTCGCCAAGATGGGCGGCCTGCTCCTCGACCGGGTGCGCGAATACACCGACCGCATCGCGTTCATCTCCTGCCGCGGGCACTACACGATCGAACAGAGCGTGATGATGGACGACGCGGTCATCGCCGGGGCGGTCTACTGCGCGGGGCACCCCGAACTTATCAGGAAAGGAAGCTGTTGATATTCCATGGAGAAGAATGGTATAATTGAGCAGGTCAGGGAGGAAGTTTTTCCCTCCGGAAAGGCCGCGGAGAAGCCGCTGGGCAAATACTGCGACCACACCGTCCTGCGGGCGTACACGACCCGGGAGACGGTCAAACAATTCTGCGAGGAGGCCGTCCGCTGCGGCGCCGCTTCGGTCTGCGTCAACCCGGTGCACGTGGCCTACGTCCACGAGCTGCTGCGGGGGACCGGGCTCTACACCTGCACCGTCATCGGGTTTCCGCTCGGAGCCAACCGCTCCTGCGTGAAGGCGATGGAGGCGGCGCTCGCCGTTGAGGACGGCGCCGACGAGGTGGACATGGTGATGAACATCGGCGCCCTGCGTGAAAAGGACTACGAGCTCGTCCGCCGGGATATCGCCGGGGTCGTGGCCGCGGCCGCGGGCCGCGCGAAGGTCAAGGTCATCATCGAGACCTGCTACCTCACCGACCGGGAGATCGTCGCGGCGTCGCTGCTCTGCCAGCAGGCGGGCGCGGACTACGTCAAGACCTCCACCGGCTTCGGAACGGACGGCGCGCGGGAGCGGGACGTCCGGCTGATCCGGCAGACGGTCGGGGACACGATGAAAATCAAGGCGTCGACCAATATCAACACCCGCGAGGACGCGGAGCGGATGATCGCCGCCGGCGCAGACCGGCTGGGGACGAGCCGCACGCCGCAGATCGTCACGGGGGACGCCAAGGCCCATTCCGCGTCGATGGAGAACCAGCCCCCAAAGCAGGACTGCTGAATTTGTAAAGGTATTTTGTAAAGGTGTTGTGTGAAATGAGGAAAGCGGCAAACAGCAATAAGATCATCAAGCAGGCGAACGAGTATCTGGTGCTGGCAGTGCTGCTGAAAAACGACCCGCTTTCGGTGGAGGAGATCGTGACCCTCTCCCGCCTGAGCCGGCCGACGGTGCTCAACATCCTCAAGGAGCTCGACACCAGGGGCCTCATTTACCGCGCCGGCCTGGGCGAATCGATGGGCGGGCGGCAGCCGATCATGTACACCCTCAACCTCCGCCGCTACTTCGCGGTGGGCGTCGACCTCGAGTACCCGCCGGTGCGCGTCGCCTTTTCCGACCTGCGGGAGAAGGTCCTCTACTCCCAGGAGTGGGACTGCCTGCCGGGGGAGACGATGGAGGACATCGAGGAGAACCTCGTGAACGCGATTCGCGAGGGAATGCGCAGGCTGAACATCGCCACGGAGAACCTGATCGGGATCGGCCTGGGCATCCCCGGACGGGTGGACATCGCCAGGAACCTCGCCGTGCGCATGGACCGCATGGACCACATCTGGCAGGGCGGCGACATCGCCGCCCAACTGTCGATGAAGCTGGGCGTTCCCGTCACCGTGCGCAACGACATCCACCTGCTCGCGGCGGCCGAACGCACCGTGCAGCCCGCGCTGCCCAAGAATTTCCTCTATGTGGCGCGCCGGGTGGGCATCGGCATGGCGGTCTTCCTCAACGGGAAGAGCTACGAGGGCGGCTTCGGCAACTCGGGCTACCTCGGCCACACGGTCCTCGACCCCGAGGGGCCGGCCTGCCGGTGCGGCCAGCGGGGCTGTCTCGAATGCTACGCGACCACCGGCGCGGTGGAAATCAACTATGCGCGGGGGGCGGAGCGCCCCGCGGATTACGACACGATCGTCTCCCGCGCGCAGGAGGGGGAGCCTCTGGCGATGGCCGTCCTCGGGGACGCGGGCGTCAAGCTGGCGATGGCGGTCGTCAACGCCATGCTCCTCTACGACATCCAGACCGTCATCATCGAGGACTGCGTTGACGACGGCACCTTTTTCGCGATCGTCCGAGAGAACATCGAAAAGCTGCTGGGCCCCTCGTCCGACATCCAGCCGCGCGTGCTGCGCGGCAAGCTGACGGGCAGGACCTTCGCGCTCGGCGGCTGCTCGATGATCGTCAAAAATTTCTTCAAAGCGCCCCAGCTCAAGGTGGACGGCTGAAGAGCCTTCCGGCAGGACGCCGTCCGCGGGCGGAAAGGACATCCCGATGACTGAATATATTGAAAAGCAGCTGGACTATTTTGTCAACCGCCGCGACCACAAGCGCCTGCGGCGGGAGATCCCCGTCGACCTGACGGATATCCTCGCGGATCCCGCTCTGAGCGACGAGGAGAAGGCGACGCGCGCCCACGCGCGCGTCATGCGAAGCGAAGAGATCGTGGTCTTCCCGTGGGAGCGGATCGCGGGCACGCGGGTGATGCTGCGTCTGCCCGAGTTTCCTCACGGCTCCTACGGGTACCTCGACGGGCGGATCAGCCACATGCTCAACGAGCCGACGATCGGCGGCATCTCCAACAATGTGGCGGAGTACGGCCACGCGATCACGGTCGGGCTCGAGGGCCTGCGCGTCGAGGTGTCCTCCCGGCTCGGGGAGCGCGGGGAGGAGGAAGAGGCGCGCGCGTTCTGGAAAAACCAGCTCCTGCTCATCGACGAGCTGGAGGCGTTCGCCGACCGCATCCGCGACGCGGCGGAGGCGCAGGGCAACGAGACGGTCCGCCGTACCTTCTCCAGGATTCCGCGGCAGGGCGCGGAAAGCTTTTTGGAGGCGCTGCAGTTTCTGAAGTTCCTCAACTTCGCGCTGCGCTATGAGAATCCGACCCATTCTCCGCTCGGGCGGTTCGACCAGTATATGTACCCCTTCTTCGCCGCCGACCGCGCGCGCGGCATGACGAAGGAGGAGGCGCTCGAGCTGGTGGAGGACTTCTTCATCTCCCTCAACCGGGACACCGACATCTATTTCGGCATCCAGCAGGGGGACAGCGGCCAGGCGATGGTGCTCGGCGGCGTGGACGCGCAGGGAAACTGCGCCTATAACGAGCTGAGCGAGCTCTGCATCCGGGCGAGCCTCGAGCTGGCGGTCATCGACCCGAAGATCAACCTGCGGGTGGACAAAAATACGCCGATGGAGGTCTTCCGGCTGGGCAGCCGCCTCACGAAGAAGGGGCTCGGCTTCCCCCAGTACTGCAACGACGACGTCGTCGTCCCGGCGCTGGTCGGCTGGGGCTACGAGCTCGAGGACGCGCGCGACTACGCGGTCGCGGGCTGCTGGGAGTTCGTCATCCCCGGGTACGGCGCGGAGGGGATCAACTACGAGGCGATGCCCTTTGTGAAGCTGGTCAACCGCTGCATGGAGGAGCATCTGGAGGAGTGCGCCGATTTCGACGCGTTCATGGACTGCCTCGAGGGGGAGATGGAGGCGCAGATGGCGAGGATCGACGCCGTCTTCCACAACACCGCCCCGCGCCCCTCGCCGATGCACTCCCTGCTTTCCAAGCAGGCGGTCTCCATAGGGCGCGACATCTCCAAATGCGCGAAGTACAACAATTTCGGCCTGCACGGCCCGGGCATCGCCACGGCGGTCGATTCGCTGGCCGCGATCAAGAAGGTCGTCTACGACGACGGCAGCGTCCTGCCGCACGAGTTGATCGACGCGGTGGCGCGCAACTTCGAGGGGTGGGAGGATCTCCACCACACCCTGCGGTTCGACGCGCCCAAGATGGGCAACGACGACGACCGCGCCGACGGGATCGCCGTGCGGCTGGTCGACATGTACGCCCGCGTGCTCTCCCACTACCGCAACGGGTTCGGCGGCCGCTACCGCCCCGGGACCGGCTCCGCCATGTACTACATGTGGATGTCCGAGGACATGGGGGCCTCCCCCGACGGAAGGCTGCAGGGGGAGCCGCTGCCCGCCAACTATTCTCCCAGCCTCAACGTCCGGCTGAACGGGCCGGTGTCGATGTTCAAGTCATTCTGCAAGCCCGACCTGCGCAAGGTGTGCAACGGCGGGCCGGTGACGCTCGAACTGCACGACAGCGTCTTCCGCAACGAGGAGGCGATCGACAAGGTCGCGATGCTCGTGCGCGCCTTCATCCTGATGGGCGGGCACCAGCTGCAGCTCAACGCCGTCAATTCCGACCTGCTGCGCAAGGCGCAGCGCGAGCCGGAAAACTACCGCAACCTGGTGGTGCGGGTGTGGGGCTGGAGCGGCTACTTCGTCGAACTGAGCCGGGAGTACCAGGACCACATCATCGCCCGCGCCGCGATGACCCTGTGAGGCGGCGGCATGGAGCGGGGACTGGTCTTTGACATCAACGAATTCGCCGTCCACGACGGGCCGGGCATCCGCACGACCGTCTTTCTCAAGGGCTGCCCGCTGCGCTGCAAGTGGTGCCACAACCCCGAGGGGCTCTCCTTTTCGCAGGAGGTCCTGCGCGGGAGCAACGGATGCATCCACTGCGGCGCGTGCGAGGCGGTGTGCCCCAGCCCGGACCACTGCATCCTCTGCGGGAAGTGCATCCGGGCCTGCCCCAAAAACCTGCGGCGGTTCGCGGCCCGGGAGCTTTCCAGCCGGGAGCTGGCGGACATCCTGCTCAAAAACCGCGCCTTCCTCGCGGAAAACGGGGGCGTGACCTTTTCGGGCGGGGAGCCGCTGGCGCAGCCGGGGTTCCTCTTTGAGACGATGGACTTTTTAAAGCCGCTGCACCTCGCGGTGGAGACCTCCGGGCACGTGCCTGCGGAGGTCTTCCGGGAGATGCTCGGGCGGGTGGACCTCGTGATGATGGACGTCAAGCACGCGGACAGTGAAGTGCACAGGGAATATACCGGCGTGTCGAACGGCCGGATCCTCGCAAACCTCGCGCTCTTAAAGGAGAGCGGCCGGCCGTTTATCATCCGCATCCCCGTCATCCCGCAGGTAAACGACAGCGTGGAAAACATGGAGCGCACGGCGGCGCTGCTCAGGGGGGCCGAAGGGCTGGAGCGGCTCGAGCTGCTGCGCTACCACCAGACGGCTGGCGCGAAATACGAGCTGCTCGGGAAGGAATACCCCTTCCACTACACGCGCGAGACCCCCTCGCTCGAGCCGTTCGTGCGCGTTTTTGAAGAAAACGGCATCCCGGTCTTCATCCCCTGAGGGCCGGGCGCGACGAAAGGGAAAACCGATATGCAGGCATTTTTAAAGGCTTATACCGATATGATCGCCGAGACGATCGCCCGGCTGGACCCCGTGGAATTCCGGAGGGCGGTCGACATCCTGACCGAGGCCCACCGGAACGACCGGCAGGTTTTCATCGCCGGCAACGGCGGCAGCGCGGGCACCGCGAACCACTTCTCCTGCGACTTTGGGAAGAACGCGGTGCAGACGCCCGGCGTGCGGCGGTTCCGCATCCAGTCGCTCTCCTCCAACGTGGAGAAGATCACCGCGTTCGGAAACGACATCGCCTTCGACGAGATTTTCTCCCAGCAGATGGAGAACCTCTTCGACCCCGGCGACGTGCTGATCCTCGTGTCCGCGAGCGGCAAGTCCCCCGACCTGATCAAGGCGTGCGAGCACGCCAAACGGAAGCGGTCCCCCATCATCGGGCTGACCGGCTTTGAGGGCGGGCTCGTCAGGGATTACGCGGATGCCAACCTCATCGTCCCGCTGACGAGCTACGAGATGATCGAGGACATCCATTCGATGATCCTGCACCTGTTCGTCTACTACTTCAAAACCCACCCGCAGGTACTTTCTGCCTGACGGCCGCGGAGGGAACAATGCGCGACGAAAATACCATGCTCCGCTATATCGAGGCGGAGCCGGACGATATCAGGCGGATCGTCAGGGACCGGGAACGCTACACCGCCGCGTTTGTGAAGCACTTTTTGAGCCACCCCGTGAAGCGGGTCTACCTGAGCGGGAACGGTTCCCCCCACTCGGTCTGCGTGGTGGCGGGCATGTGCATGGAAAGGCTGCTGGGCGTGGAAGCCAGCAGCTCGCTGCCCGCCGTCCTCAACCGCCACGCGCCCTTCAACGCGAACGGCGTCTACCGCCCGGAGGAGATGCTCCTCATCTGCCCGGCGCAGACCGGCCGGACGACGGGCCCGATCGAAAGCGCGCGCCTCGCGCGGGCGGCGGGGATCCCCGTGCTCTGCACGACCCTGTCGCCCGGCGGCGCCCTCGCGCGGGAGTGCGACATCGTCATCGAAAAGCCCACCGGCTTCGAGGAGTCCTTCCCCGAGAGCAGGGGACATGTGGCGTCGATGGTGATCCTGCTGCTCTGCGCGGTCGAGGCGGCCCGCGCGCTCGGGCGGCTGGACGCGGACGAATACCGCCGCTGGATGGAAGGCTTTGAGCGGCTGCCCGAAAGCTGCGGCCGCGCGGCCGACGCCGCGAAGGCGTGGTACGCCGATCACCGCGGGATGATGCTCGCGGCGGACGCCTACCGCTTCGTGGGGTACGGCCCCTGTTACGGGACGCTCCGGGAGTCCTGCCTGAAGATCCTCGAGACCACCCGCAGACCCTCGATGGCCTACGAGCTGGAGGAGTTCCTCCACGGCAGCGGCTACGGCGTCAAGGAGGGTTCGGTCGTCTTTTTTGTCTGCGCCGAGGACGGCCCCGAGCGGGAACGGGCGCTGGAAATCTACCGGTGGTTTGCGAAAAAGAGCAAAAACTGCGTGCTCGTCTGTTCGGGGCGCACCCCCGGGCGGCAGCCCAACTGGCTGGTCAGCGACTTTCTCGACCTGCCCTTTTTGAGCGCGGTCGAGTATCTCGTCCCCTTCCAGGTGCTGAGCCACCTGACGGCGCGGGAGCTGGGCCTCAGCACCCTGACGCAGGCCTACCCGGAAATTTTTACCGAGCTGCACGCGATCGTGGAGGCTTAAAGATGAAATCGAAAAAGGAGCGGCGCCCGCCGGCGCCGCTCCTTGTAAGCATGGTGTCACTCGGGCGCGCCGGGCTCCGAAAAATGGCGCGAGGCGTTCCGCGCGAC
>ENA-UOIV01002286-UOIV01002286.1-human-gut-metagenome-genome-assembly--contig:-C59-NODE-2286-length-13553-cov-10.336939_pt1 | contig 13553 bp, 13 predicted proteins | sample MGYA00242333_ERZ723880 | MGnify/ENA metagenome assembly ERZ723880 | reverse complement strand
GCGGCTCCGCGTGATTGACTTCGGCGATGTCCATGATCTCGTTGATGTACTCGTAGAGGTGTTTCATCTCTGCTTCATCCTTTCTGTCATACAAGAACCCCAGCCTGTACGGAAACCCCAAAATCCAGGTTACTGAGGTTCATTCTCATAGTAGTGTCATTAGATTTCCAAATTGTAAGAGCAGCCATTGTTGTGCCCCCGGACGAATTAGATTTTATCAGGTAGAAGTTAAGTTTATAGTTCGAATTGGGGCTCAGCCATGCAATTGGGAATATGGTCTCTTCCCCATCTGCCATAATTCTGAGATGCGTACACGTTGACAGGCTGGACAGTGCCAAATCCGTGTTTGACGTCGTTGTGGGCGTGATATCGGTTATTAGCGAGAATACTTTGGCCTGTGACGTCCCGGTAATTTGAACACCTTTTACCCAGGCGGTTTTACCGCTGGCGATATCAGCAGCTACAGCGGTCCCGGCTGTTTGGGAGGATAGAAAGTTTGCTTGTACTTTTTCTGTTCCGGGATGATAGCCCTTTGGAATCGTATGAGCTTGACCGCAGTCGAGATAGGTAATAGCAGTATTTCTAGATACCATACTGCCAGTTACTTTTACCCCGTCGGCATATGCGGTCTTACCAGATAAAATATCCCCTGCCGCCGCGGTCGCATCTGAGGTCATGCTCTCCAATGTCGGGCACTGGTGGTCCCCCGTGATTTTTGTCCCGTTCACCCATGCCGTCTTCCCGTCCGCGAGGTCCGCCTCCGTCGCCGTTCCCTGCGTCTGGGCGGACAAGCTGTTGGCCGTCACCTGCCCGGAGCCGTTGTGATACCCTGCTGGAATGGTGTAGGACCCGCCCGCGTTGAGGGCCGCCGTCTTGGCGCCCTGGTTTGCCATGACGCCCGTCAGCTTCTCCCCATTGACGTAGGCCGTTTTGCCGGACAGCAGGTCCCCCGCCGCAGCAGTGGCGTCCGAGGTATCCAGCGGTACCAGCGTCCCCGTAATCATCCCGCCTGTCTGGTTGATGGCCTGTTTGCCCGAGAGGATATCCCCGGAACTGGCCGGGTCGGTCAGCGCGGGCAGCTCCATCGCCTCAATACTCCCCTGAAATCCGTTCATCAGCATTTTTGTTCCCTCCCTTTCGCATCCTCAGCCCAGCCAATAGGCTACTTCCGCTGCCAAAATGATTCCGACTCTGGCGATGCCGTTGGCGCCCAGATGCACCACGTCGGAGAGGTATCCCGTACCGTCCACCACCGTGTCGGGCAGTACCCCCGCCCTGTGGTACAAGTCCAGCGTGGGTACGCTGTAGTGCCGGGCGATGGACTCGATCACCGCGTTCACCTGCTCCTGGGCTCCGTTGCCCTCCTCCCGCTGAGGCGGCAGGCAGATCAGGATCAGCGCCGTCGGGTCATAAGCGATCAGCGTCTCCATGCAATAGCGAATGGCTCCGCACATCGTGGAGGGGTCTGCGCTGGACTCCCCGGTGTCCGTACTGCTTCCGCCGTTCGTTCCCAGCAGGAAGCAGTAAAGGTCGTAGTGACGCCCGTCGCTGACGATCTGGTTGACCCGGTTCACTCCACAGCCGCCCTGCCCGTCTCCGGTCTGCCAGGTCGCCCCGGCGGTCCCCTCATTGGTGGTCAGCACCCCCGTCCGGTCGTGGACGTATTTCAGGAATCCGTCCGCCTCGTCGTTCCCGCCTCCCCAGTTGGTGAGGCTGTCTCCGACCATCACCATGGTCTTGGCTGCGGGGGCCTGGTGGGCGATGCGCTCCACCAGCGCCCGGAAATCCGGGTCCACCTCCTGCTCGTACTGTTCCGGAAGGGCCGTCAGGTCCAGGATATCGCTGTAGGAGAGGATGGAGTACGGCCAGAGGTAATCCTTTACGTTGATGGCCCCCGCCGGCGTGGAGAGCCGGATAAAGGCCGCCTCCTCCGGTACGGTGAACTGCTCCACAAAGATGACGCTTGCCGTCTGCCCGTCGGCGAAGGAGACCGGATTGTTGTGGGTTCCGATCTCCCTCAGCGTGGAAAACGAAACCGTATGTCCCTCGTCCCGATTGGCGGTGTAGAGGTAATTTTTCTCCGCGTCGTAGCAGGCTACGTTCAGGGTCTCGGCCCCGTATACGTTGGCGTTTCGTGCCAGACGGAGGTACAGGGTCTTGTGCTCCGAGACGTCTACGTACTCCGTGAAGTAGTTGAGATCCTGCCCGAACTGGAGCGCGCCGGGATTGCCCGCTATGCCTTCGCTTCTGAATTTCAGGAAGTTGAGCAGATTGGGGGAGGTCCACCGCGCAAAGCTGGTCTTCGCCAGGGTGACGCTCCCGTCTGCAATGGGTGCCTCCCCGTATTTGTCCGTGTAGCGTAGCCGGTCCTCCTCCCCCAGCATCCCCTCCCGGCTCGTGAACAGCCGGATGGTGCTCGCCGCCGCATCGATATTCCCAACGCTCACCTTGACGGAGACCGCGCCCAGAGCCTTTCCCGCCCGCAGGTCCAGGGTGAACCGGACGTCCCACCCACCGCCGCTCAGGGCGCGGAGCTCCCGATAGCTCTCATCGTGCTCCAGGTTCTCGGTGAGCAGCAGCGTCTCCGCCGCATTATAGTAATCCAGGCTTCCGCCCGGCTGTGACGTCGTGCTCAGCCGCGCATAGAGCGTATTCACGTTCTGGATGTCGATGAAATCACTGGTGACCTTCCGGTACCCGCTCCCGGTAAAGGTGGTCTCGACGGGGCTTGTGTCTACATAGAACAAAAAGTCCGTCTTGTCCGGCGTTACCGTACCGCTCTCCACCACCCCTCCGAAGTTGGCCGTGCACGGGAGGTCCACGGTGGGCTTGTCCCCGTCGGCGATCAGGGTCACGGCCCCGTCCGTCTGACTCTGGATGGAGAGGAGGGCCGCCCGTGCTTCCGCCCGCTGTGCGTCCGTGGCCCCCTGTGTCAGCCCGATCTCCCCAAAGCTGTCCGCCAGGATCCCCGTCACAGCCACCGTCTGGGTGTAGGGGGCGGCCTCGCCGGTCCATCCAGCGGCGGTCAGCACCACGTCCACGCTGGTGCCGTAGGCACTGATGGCCTCCGCCGCGTCCACCGCGGCGTCTGCGCTCTGCTGGGCCTCTCCCGCCTTGGCAGTGGCCGTCGTGGCCGCCGTCTGGGCCTGGTTCCGGGCCGTCTCCGCCCCGGTTTCGGCCGCCTCTGCGGCGCTCTGAGCGGCTTGCGCCGTGTCTGCCGCGGTATGCGCCGTCTGGGCCGACTGCGCCGCCGACAACCCCGATGCGGAAGCTTCCCCCGCCTTGGCCGCCGCTGTCTGGGCAGATGTGGAGGCGGAGGAGGCGGACGCTGCCGCCGCCGTCTCGCTGGCTTTGGCGTTGCGCTCCGAGGTCTTGGCCGCCGTCTCGCTGTTTCCCGCCGCAGTGGCCGAGGCGGAGGCTGCCGCCGCGCTGTTTCCCGCCGCGTTCGCCTGTGCCGTCGCCTGGGCAACAATCCCGGTGTTGGCGTCCACCCTCTGCTGCTCGGCGAGAACCCGCGCGGCCTCCGCGCTTACCCGCCCCTGCTCGGCGCTCACACGCCCCTGTTCCGCCGCAGCACGCCCCTGTTCGGCGTTTTGCCGGGCCGTCTCGTTGGACACCCGGACATTCTCGGCGCTCACCCGTCCGGATTCCGCCGTGACCCGCCCCTGCTCGGCACTCACACGTGCGGTCTCGTTCGCCTGCCGCTGCGCCTCCGCAGCGGCGCGCGCATCCGCCTCGGCTACCGTGTCGCTGATGGCCGGGAGCAGTTCCTCGTTGATATAGCGCTTGATGGTGTTCCCCGCCGCGTCGAATTTGGCCTTCAACTCCGCCGCGGTCAGCCCGCCCACGTCGTTGGGCTCGTCGTCCAGCTTTTGAATGATATCCAAATCGTCATCCAGACCGGGGATGACCAGCGACTGTACGATATCCAGATCAGCACTCAGTGGATTGATCGACATAGGTACCCTCCTATTTCACATTTCCGGTATAGCGGATCTGTACGTCCACGCTGAGAATGGTGGCCGTGGCCGACGCGGAATCGGAGTACAGGATCAGCTTGTAGAACGTGGCCTTTTTCACCTTCAACTTTGCCCTTATGACCTGGGGCTTTCGGTTCGTCCCAAAGCTCCAGTGCACAAAGCTGGCGTGGGTGAAGTTGGACAGGCCGGAGGCGATGACTTTGACCGGGTAGTCCGACTTTAGATTGGACTGCGCCGTGAGATAGACCACCGCCTGGGTCTCCGGCTTGATGCCCACCCATACCACTGAGCTGTATTTGCGCATCCACTCCCGTTCAAAGGCCATGGAGCCGGATTCCCAGCGTGCGCCGATGGGCGTCAGGTCATCGTTTCGATAAGCCCGCGAGAACTCCATCAGCCGCCCATCCGGCGTGCCGAAGTACAGCGCGCCGTCCACCTTCTCCATGCAGGCCATGGGCACATTCGTGTAGTAGTACCAGGCGTCGTTGGCATAGTTGTGGACCAGGGCCTGATCCCCGCACACCACGTAATACTCCTGCTCTTCCTCGTCGTCAAAGGCGATGGTATTCCCCAGCGAGAAGGCTTTCAGCGTGGCCGTCACCGGATCGCTCAGGCGTTTGGCATTCCGCTCGTCCCGGGTGGAACCCACTGTCAGCGCCCATTCGTAGCAGGCCGAGCCGAAGAGCGTCCTGGGGTTGTTTTTTACCAGCCGGGCTTGCCCCGGCGCGGCGCAACCGATCTCCCGGTTCAGGGGAGAGGCATAAAAAGCGGCCGTCACAGAGTCATCTGCCAGGGTCAGCGTATCATACCCCACCGCATGCGCCGAGTCAGTCTTAAACACCAGCATCCGGTCATAGTGCCGGATCATGGCGGTGATGGGCGTGTTGGCCGAATCCACGGCAATGACGTTCAGGTCCGGGAAGTATTCTGCGGAGGGCTGCCCCTGACTGTCCAGGCCACTGTATACGGCCTCGTTGGTCCCGTCGCCGTAGAGGAAAACACGGCTGTCCGACGCGCCGTTGTAGAGCTCGGCAAACCGCATCCCGGCCACTTTGCCCCGGTCCCCGTTTCCTTTCCGCCAGGTGATGGTGATGGTGTTCACGCCTTTGGGCGGAGCGGAGGCAAAGGTGAGCTTCCCGTTTACGAGGTCTGTGGTGTAGCCGATGTTCGTCCCTTCCACAGAGATCAGCTCGTCGATAGCGGTCTCCACCAGGTAAAACTCTGTGGCCGTACCGTCCGGGGAAAAGAGCTGCTTTCGCTTGCCGCTGAGCTTATTCACGGATTCCAGCAGCGTCCCGCCGCCCATGGGCTGGGAGGCCGTGGCAACCGTCGGGATATAACCCTCCACAACCTGGACATTCCCCGTGCCGCTCCAGCAGTAATACTCAGTACCCGTCAGGATGTAGACCTTGCGGGAGAACCCGAAAAAGGAGGTCTGCGCGTCTGTGATGGACCCGAGGTCCGTTTTTGCCCAGGAGCCGGGCGTAACCTTCCACAAATGCCCATTGCAGGCGCAGAGAAGATGCAGCGTTCCGGCAACATATCCATACCACATCCCACGTACCGGGTGCTGTGCGCCGCCCTCGTCGGCCTCTGCCAGTGTGCAGACCGGCGCATAGCCGGGCCGGATCTGTAAATGCTGCTCCCGGGTGATCCGGAAGTTTCGCATTAGAGCCGCCTCACCTGTCTTCAGTCCGGTGTCTCCGTCCGGGGACTCGTTGAGTCCCAGCCATTTATTGATCCGGACGACGCTCTTTTCCGCCCCGCTTCCTATTTGGGCCACGTCGCCGCCTCCTTTCCTGTCATGCCGCAATGCCTCCGGGCTGTCACGCTCGGATTGGGCGCATGGCCGGTCGTCGTCGGAAGAAACTCCGCTCAGCTCCGCCGGTCTTGCGCCCGGCATCCGCTCCGCTGCGTTCTTCCTCCTCTCCCCAATGGGCCATGCGGCCCATCGGGGCCCCCAGATGCGCACGGACTTCGCGAAAAATGCCGCTCAGGGCCAAGGCCCTTCGCCTGTTTTTTCGTCTGCGTCCTGCCTTATTCTCCCTATGCGCCTATCCTCGCGCTTCGGGGCTACCACCTCCCGAACTGCCCGTATTCGATCCCGCCGTACAGGTCTGTGATATCCTCCCAGGCGGCGGGCGTGTTCCGGAGCTGAGCGAGCTTCTCCTCGTACCGCTGGTTGAAGTAGCTGGCTTTGTCGTCGTCCTCTCCCAGCAGCAGGTGGGCCGCCAGCCCGTAGGGCAGCACGCCTTGGCAGATGCCGTCGTCCAGGGGGAGGGCCGCGGTAAAGCCGGTGATCTCGGGGCAGATGGGCCGTTTCCCCGGCTCTTCTACCGCATAGGTGTCTGACGCCGGCCAGCATTCCACGCGCAGCACGTTGAGGATGGCCAGCGTCCTGTTTTTATACTCTTTGGTGTCCGCCGTGTCGGCGCTGCCGCTGGACTCGTTGAGCTCATCCATCAGGCTCATGGCCAATTCGAACACCTGCTGCGCAGTCGTTGACATACCGATGACTCCCCCTAAAAGAAAGTGGCGGGAGCAGGGCGGGAATGCGCCCCGCCCCCGCCGTATGCTTAAACCGTGAACTCCGTCACGCCGGAGTTCAGCAGTCCGGTCTTGGCCGCGTAAGCCTTGATGACCGTGCCGCTGGAAAGGCCGCTCAGAGCACTGGAATAAGTCTGCGCCGTGCTGGAGGTCTTGGGGTCGGTGCCGTCGGTGGTGTACCGGATGCTGGTGGCACTGGCGGAGGTGATGGTCCAGGTCTCGGAGCTCTTGGCGATGGTCGGATTGGCCTGGGCGCTGGCGGTGGCCACGTCCACATACAGGCCGTTGACCTTGGTGCCGATGACGAAGGCGTCGTGCATAAACCGGCATTCGGCCACGTCGCCGTCGATGCCCATGGGGTTCTTGTGCACCCGCAGGGTCTTGAGCTTCATGGGGTCCACGGTGGCGTTTTTGTACTTGATGAAGAAGTTGACGCCGGTGGGAAAATACACGTCGGGCACCCGGACGATCTTCATGCCGTCCAGCTCGCCGACCACGCCGTTGCCCACGCTCTTAGCGCCCAGCTTGTCGATCCCCACGATCTCGGTGGCCAGCTTGACTTTGATGTACACACTCTCCCGGATGAAGAGCGTCCGATTGGTCAGGGGAACCAGTTTGTTACTCATGGCGGCGGTGCCGTCCATGATCTTCTCCACGATGTTGGCCTTGGTCAGGTCGGCGCTCTCTGCGGTGACCAGGCCCGCGCCGTTCATCCACTTGGAGAATCGGTACTTGTCGATGAGGGGGGTGGCCTGCTCGTCCCAGTTCATCCGCAGGCGCTTGGTGACCTGCTTGATGTTGAGCTGCTCGGCGTCGTTGCCGGCGTCCACCGAGAAGGTGAAGCCCTTGTCCTGGGTCATGGTCATCTCCTGCACCGTGTCTCCCAGCTCGGTCAGTGTCCCGAATCGGGTGGAGCCGGAACGGGTGTAGTCCCCCACGGGGACGGAGTCCACGGAATAGATTTTGATGCTCTTGACGCCGGAAAAATCGTAGCTCTTGCCGGCGTATGCGTCGGTCAGGGACCGGAGCGTAAACCGCTCGGCCACCTTGTCCGAAAATTTAGATGCAAGGTTAATTGCCATCATTTACTTCCTTTCTGCTGTCACGCTGCGGGCTGGGCGCATGGCCGGTCGAACAAGCCTGCCGCTCCGCAAAAATGCCGTGCGCTCCGCGCACCTGTTTTTTGCCTCCGCTCGGTCTTGTTCTCCCTATGCGCCTGCCCTCCGCGCTTCTCTTCTGTCACGCTGCGGGCCCTCCGCGACGCGCGGCTTCCCTCCGTCTCGGGCTGGTCTTTGGGCCGCACAGCGGCCCTCCGCTCGCCCTCGCTCCGGTCCATCCGCGCTGCTCCCGGGCGCTCCGCGCTTCTTGTTAATCGTCCTCATACCACCACTTGTCGATCTCGCTCTTACCGGCGCCCTCCCGCTGAGCGGAGAGAGAGCCTGTGGTACGTCCCTGATTCTGTTTGTTCTGCCGTTCGGCGGCCAGCTCGGCCTCCAACTGCTGGTTGCGGTGCATCGTGTAGGCGGCGGTCAGGCTCTCGCCCCGGGCCACCCGATCCCATACCTCCCTGGGAATGTCCTGGGCCTTCACATCCGGGTAGGCCCGCAGGAAGTCCACCATGCCCTGCTTCCGTGCCGCCTGGCGCGCCTGAGTCTGGGCGGCGATGGCCTCCTGCCGCTTCCGCGCCGCCTCCGCCTCCGCGGCCTGGGTCTGGAGGGCCGCCTGCTGTTTTTCCATGCTGATCTGTGCGTCGGCGGTCTGCTCGTTGATCCCCTGGGCGAGCAGCTCCTGCTTGCGCACGGTGTCGATGTACTGCTCTACGCTCAGTCCGTTGCGCTGTGCGTAGCTCTTAACCAGGGATAGGGCCGGGTCGGCCTCCTGCCGGTACTGCCTGAGCTGGTCTCGCTCCTGGCGCACCGTGTCGTAGTCGCGCCCCTTCTGGGCCAGTGTGATGACCTCGTCCCTGGTCACCTGGATCTGCTCTCCGCGGTATTGCAGGGTGAACAGCTCCGGCTGGTCTGCCGGCTGCTCCTTGGGCTGGTCTGCCCTCTCCTGCGCCTCCGCGGGCTCTTCTGCATCCGGGGCGGCTGGCTGCTGGTCTGCGGCCTGCTGCTGCACGGAATCAGGCTGGTCTGCCTTCTCCGGCGCTCCGGTCTCCGTGCTTGGACCGTCATCCTCCGCCCAGGCGGCGTCGATGTCGGCCTCATTGACGGTGATGTTCTCGTTTTCGTTCATATCATGCTCCTCCTCCGCCTATGGTCGGGCGGATTTTTATACTATGGGGCTGGTCTGCCCCATATTCTCCTCCATAACTGGCGGCGCCGCGCTCATGGCCTGCGCCTCTCGCTCCTTCAGGGTCTCGATCAACTGCTGCTGGTCGGAGATGTAGCCGTTGGGAACCCGCTCCAGGTAGTCGATCACTGAGATCTTCCCCTGGGTCAACAGGTTGTCCAGTGTGTTGATCTGGGCGATCTCGCTCCAGTAGGCGCTGCCGCCCACATCCAGCTTGATGGACAGCGGCATCCGCGCCAACACGGAGAAGTCGAAGGCCGCGGGACCCTCCACCCCGCCCAGCCTCACATAGCGGACCCCGTAATAGGCCCGCATCAGGTCCAGCCAGATGTTGCCCATATCCTCCACACACTGGAACAGGTCCTGCTTGACAAGCTCCATAGGCACCGAGGAGGACTTCTGGAGGGCAATGATGGCGGAGGTGTTGTCTGGTTTGACGTTGCCCAGCGCCGCGTCGGTGGCGCCCATGAACTCCTTGGTGAGGGAGATGGCCAGCTCGATGAACTGTGATACCTGCGGGGAGATAACGGCGGGGTCGATGGTCTTCGCCACGTCCCCGATGCTGCCCGTGCCCAGGTTGACGCCGATGGCCCGCCCCACGCCGCTGTCCCATTTGGGGATACGGGTCTTGTCGTAGACGATCTTCGGGTAGGCGGTGGTCATCAGGGAAATCATGGTCATGGCAAACATCTTGTTGATAAAGATCTGGTTCGGGATCAAGCCGGTGACGGCGGCCTGTCCGTGGTAGCAGTTGGGCACATAGTCCCAGTTGAGCCATCCGATTGGATAAAGCCTCTGTCCAGTGTCCCAGGCCGGGCGGACCACCGCGTCCTTGACGGTCTTGACCGCCCGCAGGGCCCCATCCTCCTTCCACAGCCGGAGCAGGGTGGTCACCTTGCCGTCGGTCATGGCGTCAAAGCGGTCGTTGGTCTCGTCCGAGTCCGGACGCACCGCCTCCGGGTCCCCGCCGTTTTGCTGCGCCTCCTGCCGCACATCCTCCACCAGCTCCCGGCGGGCCACGATGAGGTATGGCTGGCTCTGTACCGCCCGGCTGTTGGGATTACCGAAAACCACGCGGGTGTTCTCCAGCAGCTCTACCCGGATCGTCCCTCTGGCGCGCTGTCCGGTCTCCGCCTCCGGATCGAACCAGCAGTAAAAGCACCCGTCTCCATCTACGGCGGCGTTGCGCATGAAATTGCGGATCAGGCTGCCGATCTTGTTGTGCTCAAAGAGCGCCTCAAACTGGTCGTTGAGCACGGAGCACACTGCGTCCGTATCCAGCCCGCCCATGACCGGCGACAAGGGCGAGGCCGCCATCTTGATGTTGTCCGTGGAGGTGGAGGCCACCAGGAACAGAATGATGCGCTTGACGAAGTTGAATACCGGCGTGGGAAGCCCGTTGGACCTGACCCCCTCCCACTGCTTGCCAATGTAGAAATTCTCGTTGTTCCGAACGGTCTCATAGAGGTCGATCTGGTTTTTGAAATCCACCCCCGCATTGTATTCCTTCCAGATCTTTTCAGGCGTGGGCGTGTCTCTTTTCCCGCTCATAGACTCTCCCTCCGCCGGGGCGCCCCGTCGAAGGCCATCAGATTGCTGATGCCCTCCTGGAGCCTTTTGTCCTCCTGGAGCCGGTCGCTGTCGTCCAGGGCGTCCCGCAGGGCCTTGAGCTCGGACCGAAGCTCCTCCTGCCCGCGCTCCACCCGCTCCAGGGAGTCTAAAATCCGCCTGAAAACCATGCCTTTACCCTCCATACGTAAGATACTCCTCGCTGAGCGCTCCGCCCAGCATGGCCTCGTCGTAGTCCAGCCCCTCATCGTCGTCGTCCCGCTCCGGTTCCTCCGGCTCGGCCCCCATCGCCCGGAAGGCGCACAAGTAGCGGATGGAATCGACGCTGTGCGTGTACTCGTGGGGCTCCTTCGCCACATCGGACGGGTTTTTCTCGTCGTGCTGCACGGCGGCCAGATCCCGGATCAGGCGCTTGCAGTCCTCAAAAATCAGCATCCCCGGCCTGCCGTCTGTCCAGAGCTTGAGATATTCTTTGAGTGCCAGCCAGCCGTGGACCCGCTGGTTTGGGGCCCTGACGAGGCTCACGCCGCACCGAATAAACTCCTCGGCCATGGTCCGGCCCGAAACCTTTTGGGTGCTCCACAGGTCCGGCGGGGCCAGGGTGTACCGGATCGTTTCTGCGGCCGGCGTCCGCTCCCGCATGGCCTCCGCCGCCTGGGACACGATCAGGTTCGGGCTGCAAAGCTCCCGGTAGATCCAGATGCGGCCGTCATAGTCGATGGCCGCCCAGTAGCAGGCCAGCATATCCAGGCCGTAGTCGATCACCCGGTAGCGGGGCCAGGCGTCCGGCAGCGTCCGGGGCGGTATCACGTGGGTCTCCCGCCGGAACTCGGGGAAATACTGCCCGGCGAAGATGTCCCAGCGCCCGTCCCGCCACGCCTCCCGGAGCCCGTCCGGAAGATTGTCCAGGCCCTCCAGAAATTTGGGGTCGTTCTTCTTCCAGACCGGGTTATCCGATGCCAGCGCCTGGATAAACACGTAGTCCTCAGGGTTCTCCCCGGGCTTGTACTCCCGGTCCACGAACAGCCGCTTGACCCACATGTGCCCGACGCCCCCTGGGTTGCAGGGGAGGTACATGCGCTTGGGGAATGGGTTCCCACCACGCAGGCAGGCCGTCAGGACGGAAAACTGGTACTCGGTGAATTGAGTGGCCTCGTCGATGCAGATCACGTCATATTCTTGTCCCTGGAACTGGTCCACGTCGTGCTCTCCGGCGCAGTGCCCGAAGATGATGCGAGACCCGTTTGGGAAGGAGAAGGCCTTTTCCAGTTCGCGCCAGGTAGCGACACCCTCCAGCATAGCCTTGAGTTGCACGATGTGGTTCTCCCGCAGCTCCGGGTAGGTCCGCCGAAGGAACAGGATGCGGATGCCGGCATAGCGCAGCGCCATCAGCACCGCCTTGGTGCGCACAGCCCAGCTCTTCCCGCCTCCCCGTGCGCCTCCATAGGCCACGAACCGGGCCCGGGCCTGGAAGAATGCCTTCTGCGGCTTACTGTTGGGCGGGTCAATCCGAAGTGTCACTCTCCCATCTCCTCCAGTCCTTTGTCCATCTCTACGCGCAGCGTAGTGTCCGCGCTGATCTCCTGCTTGTCGGTAAACATGCCCAGATGCCGGCCCAGCAGCTCCAGAGCCTTGAGCTTATCGCAGGTGGTGACCTTGATGCCAAACTTGGTCTCCTCCACGCCAACCAGAGCGGCCCGCTGCTCGTCGTCCAGATCGTCGGTGTCAGTCAGCACTACGCGGACGCCCCCGACCACTTTGGCGATCCCGCCCCGGTCTGCGTGCGCGATCTTGTAGAGCTCCTGGACCACCCAGTCCTGCGTGACTCCAGTGCGCTCCTCCCGGTCCGCCATCGCCTCCTGGATTGCCGCCTGAACTGTAGTTTTCCGTAGCAACTGATACCCGATCTCGCTGGCTCGTTTCTCGCTGTATCCCGCCCGGATCGCGGCCTGCGTGGCGTTGAGGTCCACCAGGTACTCCGCGACAAACAGTTTTTGCTTTGGCGTCAGCTTGGCCATCCTCAACTCCCCCTCTCTGCCTAAAAAAATTACCGTGCAGGAATCCACTCCTACACGGTAATTATCGCATGGCTTTTAGACCTGGTTCCCACTATAGTGGGAGTCTTACAAATAGTTTTGGCGTCCGATTAAGTAATCTGCGGGAACCTCGAAGTAATCCGCCAGTGCGACTATTGATGCCAACGTTGGCTCCTTCTCCCCGCGTTCATACTGGCCGATGATATTTTTACTCAACCCGCACAGCTCCCCAAGGGCTTTCCGACTCATCCTCCGCCGCTCACGCAGCTTCTGGAGCCGCTGTGGAAATTCCTGTTTCATGCTTGCCTCGCCGCCTCCTTGGCCATCTGCACCAGCTTGCACAGCCCATAAAAGGATCTCGGATCAATCCCGGTCGATTTCTTGATCTGGTTCAGATGATACCCCACGGTCACGCAGCTTAAATACAGCTTCCGCCCCGTTTCCACCGCATTCATGCTGCACTCGGCGTATCCCAGCACAATCTCTCTCTGGCGTTCGGTCATGTGTGTTCCTCCTTGGGCGGTTCCGGCAGCGGCATCCAGTGGGCGACATTGGCATCCTCCCAGTCGAGCCATTCGTCTATAATCCACCCGTCGGCCTTGTTCCACGAGCCAAGCTGATACGTTTCTTCAAGCGTGATATTGCTTTTCGGGAGGCAGCACCACGACCCCCCCCCTCCCGGTCGGCCTGGGCCAGCTCACGGAGGCGGGGAACATCAATCCCATAGCGTCGAGCAGTAGATTTCATATAGCCATCTTCTACATCCTGTTTGATTTTTGCAATTTCCTCCGGCTCCAGGCCGGTGTCCTCGTAGGCGGCGAGGCGGTCAACGTGCAGTCCCCTCTCTTCACGGCCATCAATATTGACACGCCATTCTCCTCCGCCCTGGCCATTAGGACACCAATATGTCAGTCTCTCCATGCTCATCCCTCCCCTAAAGCCAGTTGTCCGCCCTGATAGAGTTAATACAGGGTATTGCCTCGACCGTCGGTCATGTAGGGCAGAAATACCTCGTCCATGCTCACCATCCCGGCCTCAATGATCGCCATTTGCGCCAGCACCCAGTCTCGGATATTGCGCCAGCCTGTACGCTCCGCCTGTGCCAGGTCTGCCTTGACTTTTTGCCGCT
>ENA-UOIV01002276-UOIV01002276.1-human-gut-metagenome-genome-assembly--contig:-C59-NODE-2276-length-13595-cov-22.770975_pt1 | contig 13595 bp, 15 predicted proteins | sample MGYA00242333_ERZ723880 | MGnify/ENA metagenome assembly ERZ723880 | reverse complement strand
CCTTTTCCGCATTGCTAAACTATATGCGTATCCCCACTAAAAAGCTACTGACTCTGAATTTGCACCTGACATACTTCGTAGAAACGCTATATTCTGCTTCACCTCAAACAAACAAAAAAGCCCTAATTCCGTTGAGAATCAGAGCTTTTCCTAATTTTGCTTTCTTGAGAAGCGGTGCGTACGGGACTAACGGAACAATAAATATCTTTTAATAGTCAATAAGTTATAAAATGTTTCCAGAAAAAGCACCCGATTCTGCACCTAAATAGCTTCTATATTTTTCCGACAGGAATTTGCCTTATTCCAACGGGGTAAAGATAGGAATTTTCGATTTAATAACCAAATGAAAAAACATCATAATAGAATTTATAATTGTTTTCACTACTGTTTGTTAGCCATAATCATTGTTATTAAGTTATTAAACTTTATGACTCAAATGTATATCAGGTGACAATGCCGATCATGGCGGAACAATCTTTCAATTATTATAATAAGAAAAGAAAATTTTATCTTTCAATTAGTCATATTTTGCTATTTATAGGTAACAATATTCTAACTCATGCAAAAAAGAGTCTTTAATCTCTCCAAAGTAGTATATTGAGCACCAGTACCTTTATAAACAGTCACAAAATCATACCAATGTTCTACTATACTATCTCGTAACTTCTCTGCATCAATTCTGGTCTGAGTTTGTAAAACAATAGTACAATCAGATAGTACATAAACGGTCTCTTCATCCAATAAAGCCACTTTATTTGGAGTTGGATTACATACTCGTGGAATAACCACACCACTTCCACTCACTAGTACATTTTTTCCTGTCATAATACGCTTTAAATTCACTAATCCACCTTTCTGAAGATTAGTTGTATGAATCAATGGCATAGCTTTTGGGGATTTACTATATTTTAGATTCTGCATCCGTACGCCTCCTCTTAATATTGAAGTGACTGGAAGTGATGAGAAGTCGAAAATTCTCGATTTTTCATAACTTCCAGTCACTATATAGTGACCCACATAAACCAATACTATATTAGGTGTACATTTACTTGTAAAACTAACCTTATTATATTCCTCTAATATACAAGCATTATAATAATCTTTTAAATAATTCCAAGCCTTTCTGTCTTTAATAGAATATACACAACTTATTGGTAGTATAGCATATAGACCGCCATTAGGTGTAAGATATTTTAAGGCTCGCATCAAGAATAACATAGCAGTACTAACACGATATTCTTTACCATCAAATGTAATATTTTCAACTACACTCCCTTTACATGTAAAGGGAGGATTCAACACTATTAAATCAAATTTCCCTTTTTTCAGAAAAGCTACTTTGTTAATAGAATCATCCTTTCTAAAATCACATTTATCTAAATGCCAATTAGGGCAGTCATTTGACAGTTTGGCTAGAGCATCATCCGAAATATCAGTTCCATACAACTCAACATTACTATAGCGTTTAGCTACAGCCTTTAGCAAATCTCCATCTCCCACACAAAAGTCCACAGCACAAGTGATGTGAGATGAAGTTATAAAACTAACCAATTTATCTGCCAACGAAGGTGGCGTATAATAAGAATCCAATTCCGACATATCAGTTTTCTCTATAGAGTTTAGTTACATCACAAACCAATATACGACCCACACCTTCCGTCCTATGTAAACTTCTCTTAGGATTATCATATAGTAACTCCACTTTGTCCGGATTCTTTATGGCATACAAAATAGCTCCAATCGCATGAGGTTTAGTTCCAATTGGAGCCACTATCATATTAGATTTCCTTTTGTCATACGAAATCTTCTCCAATGTCAGATAACTATCAACAATGGAATTCGCCTCAGCATATCTTACACGCTCATAAACCTTAGTCGTTTTCAGTGCATTACGGTTTCCCCAAAAGCTTTCAAAAGGATAATGCATCCTATACCCTGGGACTCCTACAACTGGTAGTATTTTATCATAAGATGGTTGTTTATTTGTAACCAAATAAGAAAACCGACCTCCTTCAAAACCAAGTAAAGTTACAAATAGAGGTTCATCCTTAAAAGGCACCAAACGAATAAAGCCCGGTAATGGATTTACACCTGCAATTGACTCTGATAAATCCTTATTAAGTCCCTCCTTTTGAAATTCATGCAACAGATACTCCTTTGGTTCACTATACACAACTCTTAATTCAATTCCATTTTCAATTGTATACTTCATCAGAGGTGCTACAAGTCGGCAACACATACCCGTTACTTCCAAATATAACACCTCAAATTTATAAGAAGAAAAAAATCTTTTTATGGAATCTGTACTACTTAATGGTACAACGCTATTATTTGAAGAAATCACCATCTGATCATCATCATTGATTGAAATTTCCTCAAATATAGTATTAATATTCTTTAAAGATAGTTTTGACGAACAATATCTACTTCTATCTTCCGGATCTTGGGCATAGAGATAAAGAGAATCCGGTTCCAGCACCACGTCACTTAAATCGTTCCAAATTTTTGTATACAAATAGTCCTTATTTATCATACTAATCCCAAAAATCAAAAGATAATTGATACATATTAGTTCCCTCTTTGTCTATCTTGACATTTCTCTTGTTTAAGATGTCCCTAACAGCATTATTAGGGTTATCTACACAAAGTAAGAATTCTGCATCTGATAATCCCATCTTACGTTTTCTACGAAAACTATATATAAAATAAGGAGCAAAAATAGGATGAAGCGAATACATAAATTCCTTTACACTACCACGTCCCGACTGTTTATTGGCAGGCATACGAACAAGTGCTAAATTCATGATTCCTGCTTGAAGTAATTCCTCTGTACGTGCAGAACGTTCACCTTCTATTTCAAATTGCACTATTTCGGGAGCTGAATTTTCTCCATCTTTAGCCAACTTTGAAAAGATCGTACCAAGTGTCTGAACCATGCGTGTCAATTGAGCCCCATTACTCCATGTACCTTCCAACTCTGTAAGATTTTTCCACCCCACGTTGCGTGCTGCCTTTGTCTGAACATCGGCAGATACAGGTTTAGTAATGTCTCCTCCTTCCTGCAAATAAATATAATAAGAACGATAAACCAACTCCATTAAATAACGGATATTTCCATTGGCTAGTTTTACAAATGTACTCCATCCTGCATAATATTTCTGAATTCCACCACTGCCTCTTCCAGTGCGTATTTTAAAGAGCAGACTATACTTATAATTCTCATAACGAGTATTCCAACTTTTCGTATTTTTTAAATAATCCTCTATTTCATCTTTAAGCATTGAATTATGATTTTCAGACCAGTAAGATATAAAGAATTTATACAGCGAAGATATACCCAAATCAAGTCCACTCTCCTTTTCATACTCAAGAATATTTTTATACTGGCTGGTCTGTTCTACTCCAAGCTTTATTGCCTCATCTTCGTAAGGCAAATTTACTAAAGCCTGCTCTATATCAAATTCCACACCATCCTCTTCAAGCAAATCTTTTATTCTTAACTGGCATACATCACGTGCAAAAGATTCAAACTTATCAGGAGTTTCATCAGTTAACTCATCTACAATATTGAACAATACATAGTCAGCAGGATCAATAACGCTTTCCTGTGGATTCATCGTATGCTTAACCCTCCAACCCATCTCACGTACACCAATCTTTATCGTGTAAGATTGAGGTACATGTTTAAGTAATGTATTTACAATCTGCTGCTGGGAATCCAAAAGATTTTCATATTCATCAATAAGCAAATAAAATATTTTATCACTAAACTGTCTTAATTTTCTTGCCTGCTCTGTCAATATTTTGACAGGATCACCTGCCAATGAAAGCTGTGGCATATTGCCATCTGAAATGTTATTAATATCTGCCTGAAATTTATACATAGCCGTTTCCAACACATGCATTAATTCCTTGTAATCCGATACATCACCTAAATGTAAAGAAGTAGCGATCAAGCAACAAGCATGTTTCGACAACACTTCATCATCAGATTTAAGTTTTCTATGCCAATCTATAAATCCAAGTATTTCTGATGTAAAAATAAGATTGAAATAGTGTGCAAAAATCTTCATCCATGTTCCATTGTCAATCCCCTTTCCACTAAATGCATGAACATGATTAGTATCACATCTAAAATAAATGCCAATATAGCTATTTAAATCAAACTTATCAATATCATCACTATTCAAAGCATACTGCCCCATATAAGACAAGCCTCTTAAAACAGTTGTCTTTCCAGTGCCGCGACCTCCCATCAACACACATGGGCGTTTATCCTTTAAGGATGTAAAATAACTTGGAGCGGCGAAGAAGTGAAATATTTTTTCATTAAGCCACTCCGCCTTATAACTACCAAACAACTCATCGAGTTGTGCCAATTTTTCATCTGATGTCATAATCTCAAAGTTTATCTATGATACGGACGTTTTTTTAAAGGTTTCCAATTCTCAGTATTCCAATAAAAGAATGCAGGGCATGCATCTGGAATACCATGATGAAAAGCCAAAGCAAGACCTTGTTCAGCAAAGCCCTTTACATCATTCACACTGTCTCCACCTGTCACTGGAATGTTTTGTTCATTAGCTATTCTGCTCATCATACTTAAAAATCTAGCATACAAGCTATAATCACCGGCCCAACATAATCCATTTATATTTAAAAGGTTATATTCTGGACCCAAGTGATATATATATTCCAAGTGTAAATTAGAACAATATTTCTTAATTGCCAATAGCCCCATATCATTAACAACAAGAGGGGCATAAATTATACGATGATTAAACCGACTTTGAAGTGTGCTTAAAGTCATGTTTTTAAAACCTAATTTGTGTTCGTTCCAAGCCTTATAAGTTTGAGCGCCGGAACCTACAAAATCATCTACTAAAATAACATTCTGAGGAGCACTAGTATTATTTTCCAACTTTTTAAACAGTGTATCAAACTTTATAATACGGTTATCAGGAATATTCAGAACTTCTCTCAGTTTACGAGTAAAAATATAACCACTATCTGTCGCATCGTCTGGATTTTCTCCTTGAATAAAACTATACCAACATTCGCTCTTAAAACTATCATGATTCCACCTAGGAACATTTTGCATAAAATAATAACCACAACGCCCTATAACCGTACGGAGCATTTGATCTATTAAGTCATCAGAGAAATAAATAAAATATTTTAAAATACGAGCAGCAAGTTCCTTCTCTTCTTGTTTTTGGAAATTATCCAACCAACTTTCAAAATCCAAACCATTCGGTTTTGGCAGTAATAGCATCTCACGAAAGGTTTTCATTCGTTCTGTTACTTCCTTAATTTCATCATTCATAGTCTAAACAAATTTTGATACATCATTAAAGTAATCAAACTGAAATAATAAATTCCAGTACCAATCGTTTTTAGCAAAAAGAAATAAAGTCTGAAAATAGGCATCACTCACACCCTCATCCAACATATCACCAAGAACTTCATATATCAACTGCTGCCTGTCACAGTTAACCGCATCAAGTCCCATTGAAGACAGTTTATACCACATACGTCTAATTAATTTCAATACATCATGGTTTAGCCCCAAGCATTCTATAGTAGGATTTTCAGTATCGGCCTCATTAATCCAATAGACAAAACCATTTTTTTGATACTTCACTTCATTACCCACATTAGCCATAAGCGGTAAAGGATATATAAACTTATGTCCACGACGACCATTGCAGGTAAACGATGTTCCTACCCCTAAATGACAATGACCAGCACACGATGTCAACATATTCTCGTATGCTACCGAGTGAGGATATGGCGGCGGAGGCGTTTGTCTTGCTAAGAAGTCTGCAGATGATATAATATCTGCAATATCCAACTGTGAGTTTTTCCCTAAATATTGATTATAATCATCACTATCCTTGGATGATTCACAATAACATGCTCTATAGTTCGTTCATCCGGGGCCAACCCATCAATTCTCCTCATGCAATAACAACAACGTCCTCTTTGTTCGTTCAACAGAATCCCTATCAAAGCTACACGGGTCTTAGGCTGACCAAAAACAAAGTCTGCTCCCAAATATTTATACAAATCACCTTGATAAATTCCTCCATGCCTACTCTTATGACGTTGCAGGAAACCATCTATCAGGGCATGAGCTTCATCATGTTTCGTTTTTACAATATACTCCATTACTTAACCAATGATTTATAGAATTCACTATCCTCACCCACCAGACGCTTAATAGAACTTTCCAGTTGCAATATCCGTTTCTTATCGCCTAATTGCTTCCAATATCTATAAGCACCTGCCAAATTCTGTAAATATGAATTGCGTTCTGGAGTATCCATCACACTCTGTAACACTGTAATATAATCCATACCATACATATTCTTGACATTATGGTACTCCGGTCCATCTTCTGATACAGCAATACTATATAGCAAATTGTCTTCATCCTGTTTGTAATCAGCAATAACCAGAGGAGAATGAGTGGAAATCACAAACTGAGCATTAGAGAAAGAACGTCTGAAACGTTGAACCACTTCTTGAGCTAATGAAGGATGAAGATGCAGTTCCACCTCATCTATAAACACGACTGCATAAGGATTACAACTTTTCTGCAACAGATATCCTCTATGAGCAATATCAAAAACAATGGAAAGAATACGCTTATACCCCTGAGGCAACATATCAAACGGGATCCTTCTTCCATCGCGAAATTTCACAACCAACGTATCCTCTTTGCCTCGTGCTTCAACAGTAAGCCCTTCAAGCTCAAATTCTAAATTATCCTGATTGCTACTGATTGGCTCTGAAAAAGTCACCATCGCTTGTTCTATCGCACTACAATACTCCTCCTGACCTTTATCATTACCAAAACGGGCATTCTTCCAATTCATTACATAATACTGCTTCCACAATTCTGTACAATTACGTTCATCGTCCCATTTATAATAAGCTGTATTCTGAGGTAGAGGATTACCGGAATTTAATTTATCCTGCATATTCTTTCCTATCGTGGACTGAATATGGGGATATGAATCCGAAAAGAATGAAAAAACCGGTATCTTATTAGTATCAAAAACTTTAATCCAAAATCGCATACAAGCTGCCACATATGACTCATTAATCCCTCTGTCCGCAGATATCTTACGCAACTCCCAACTTAACAGTTTTTCGTCATCATAAAGCTGTACATCAGCACCTACAGCTACAGGATATTTATAATCACCTTCGTTATAGCGAGGATCAGTAGAGAGAAAGCTCTTCACCTTTTGGTCGCTACTAGCTACAAAATCAAACTGTGGAGCTTCTTTCTTCTTAGAGAATATAAAACTCAACGATTGTTTGATAGCTGTTATCATATTAGTCTTACCGGAACCATTCCTACCTATAATAATTGTAGTCATACGACCCAAATTCAAGCTTATATTCTTATAATTACGAAAATTGGTAAGATGAACCGACTTTATAAAAAAAATATCATTCATACGGCTTATGTGAAATTTCTACAAAAGTACATATTTTATTCGAAAATGATACATAAAACGAACAAAAATGCGAGATGTCTTAGCTTAAAACGATCGACTGTCTTTACGTTAAATCTGAAATTAATTAATTTCTTTGTTTTGTCCTACATGTCCCGAATAAAGTTTATCTCCATATCTAAAACAGAAATCTCTGATAACAGCCATTTTCTAAATTCAAATATCTATCCATTTTACGAAAGCTGTACACAGTCTCTTGCCTATTACGTCTTTATAAAGAAGTCTGTATTTTCTACATAAGCACTACTACAAAACAAACACCTCCGTTCCATCAAGCAATTTGGTTTTTATTTCATTATTAAACTTATTAATTGCCTCTTTACCAGCAAAATCATCCACAATAACAACCATTTTATTTTTTTCAGATTGCAATTATTTACTCTACTTTTTCGCGCCATAAGACTTGTCCTTTTTCCAGAAAGAAATCTATCTTTGAAACATGAAGACAAACAAGGATATTTTAAAAGAAAACGGTCTAACAAACATCGACGAACTCATGGATGTCCAGTTCGGTAAACCCGGGAGACCGGAACGTGAAAGATTCCGTGAAGAAGCCCGTATTTATGTGAACGGACATGCCAAAACTGAGGAATGTAGGAACTCCCAAAAGAAACGGAAATAACCGGTTTTTCCCGTCCGTTCCGACGAGCCGGAGAACACTACCTCCGTAACGTCAAATTCTTCTCTAATGTAGATGGAAAGAGGTGGTTATTTGAAAAGTCCGCACTTAGCAGCCTGATGTATCTGATTGAATATTAAAATCCTACAAGGTTTACTAGCAAATTATGTAAGAACTGAACCTATTTTTGTAAACAATACCGAACTATACAGGTACAAACATCTGATAATAAATATATTACATACTATTCTATTACTCCTAGGCAGATTGGGGCTCTGGGTTCGGGCCCCAGGCGGATCCGAACCTTTTCCTATGACCTTAACAAATATCTGAAAATCACACATCTACTTTATTTTCTTTTCTTATAATCCTTTATTCAAGGTCATTAATAATCAATATATTACATTCCATTCAGAACCATAATCTATGTCTTATCCGTGTCCTATACACCCGTTCGTGATATGGACACAATTAATATTTATTTCTTATGAGACATAGTTTTTCCATTTACTTTTATCTGAAGCGTAGAAAGCTTCAAAAAGACAGCAAGTCAACAATCATGCTCCGCATTATAGTCAATAACAAGGCAACAGATGTAAGCCTGAAGACTTCCATCTTACAGGAACATTGGGACAAGCAGAACAAACGTGTTTCTGCCATGAACCCAGAAGTACACGAAATCAATGCATATCTGGACAAAGTAAGTTCCACATTGCAACATCATTACCAACAGGCCCAACTGGAAGGGAAACAGCTTACGGCAAGAATGCTAAAACAATGCTTCATGACCACAGGATCCAACCCGCATTCCCTTTTGGAGATATTTGACAAACAGGTGAAAGATGCGGACAGGCTGGCACATGCCGGACAAATCAGCATGTCCCATTCCAACAGGCATAAACTGGTCTACAAACGGCTTGAGGAGTTCTGCAAGAAGATGGGCAGGCAAGATATGGCACTGGAACAGTTCAACCGGCAGATGATACACGAACTGGAGCTGTTCTTCAGAACTGACTGCAGGCTGTCGGTCAATACGACAGCCAAGATGATGAGTATGGTAAGAAAAGGAATTCTATGGGCTTACCGGTGCGGAATCATCCCAACCAATCCGTTCTCAACCTACCGTATAAAGAAGGAGGAAAGTCAGAAACAATACCTGAACAGGCAGGAAATAATAAGGATAATGGGCAAGCGGCTGGATATTCCCAGGCTGGCTTCCATCCGTGACATATTCATCTTCAGCTGCTTCACGGGCATCGCCTATTCAGACATATGTAGACTGAGGAAGGATCAGATCATTTCAGATTCCGACAAGGGTATGTACATCCACCTGTACAGAACCAAGACCAACCATCCGGCATTCATCCCCCTTCTTCCTCAGGCTAGGAAAATGGTCAGCCTCTACATCGGGAAAGGCGAGTCGGAATACCTGTTCCCGACCATCTCGAACCAGAAAAGCAACGCCTACCTTAAAGAGCTTGCCGACATCTGTCATATCAGAAAAAGGGTGACATTTCATGTAGCCCGGCACACGTTCGCCGTAACTGTCTGTCTGGAAAACGGGCTTCCGATAGAAACACTTTCCAAAATGCTCGGACATACCAATTTGAGGATCACACAAGCCTATGCCAGAATCACGTACAAGAAAGTCACGGAGGATATGAAGGTATTAAAGAACAAGCTGAAGGACTGGAAGCCGGAATCCGGTACGATGAAATCTGATGACATTTAATGAAATCTGATGACAACAGGCTCCGGCGGTTTGCAGCGGCATGAGAATGCGGATATCTTTGTTTCAAACCCAAAAGAACATTTTATGGGAACAATCATTACCAAATCAGACAAGGAAGTACTTCATTTCTTCGATGAAATGAAAAGGATATCGGACCTCATAGACCATTTGCCGGCGGACAATCGGCACTTATTGGACGGGGAAAACTACCTGACAGATACGGAACTGGCCGGAAAACTCAAGCTGAGCAAGCGTACGCTGCTGGACTACAGAAGCAACGGCATATTGCCTTATTACCAGATAGGAGGAAAAATCCTATACCGGGAAAGCGATATCGTACGACTGCTGGAAAAGAACCGAAAAGAAGCGTTCTGACATCCGGTTTTGTTTATTGGAAAGGCTATACCACCACATCTGTTGGAGTATAGCCTTTCACTTTTTATCATATTTTGTATATGTCCGCTTCATGCCTTTCAGGGATTCCTCTCCTGAGCCTGCATATAATGGCGCAACATATAGTCGGAAGAATAGCCAAGCATTTCCCTGACGTGTCCTTTGGGAATCCGGTTGGCCAGGGTGACTGTCGCAGCGAACGTATTGCGGGCCATCTGGGTGGTCAGACGCTTGGAAATCCGACACCGCGCCGCTACCTCTTTCAGGTATTCATTCATTTTCTGGACTGATGGGACAGGAAAACACGGACCTTCCGGATTCATCGGATTCCAACCTCTGTATTTTTCCAGCAGGACCATTGCCGGTTTAAGAAGAGGAACACGGCTTGTACAGCTGTCTCCAGCCTCCGTTCCTTCAGCACGTGTCCTGCAAATCCACAGTATTCCTTCGTCATCCTTAAACAGGTGTGACGGACAAAGGGTGCTTACCCCCTGATAGGAAAGTCCGGTGAGCGCACAGAAGACGAACACATCCTTCACCCGTTCCAGACGTCCGGCCGGCATATCCGTTTCCATCACTGTTCTCAATTCATCCCAGTCCAGGAAAGAAGGGGAAGTCTCCTCCTTCACACACAGCCGTCCCAGTTCCTCAAGACACCTGCCATCCTCCATCCAGCCCTTATGTTGGGCCACCTTGAGAACCTTACGAAAACACTCCAGATATTTAGCTGCCGTATTCCGGGCCAGCCCGCAGGTTTCCTTCAGATATCTTTCAAATGCCGTAATGAACTTCTTGTCCAGTTCGGAGAATGCGACGTCCTCCTTATTGTAAACATCCCGTATGACTGTCTCCACCAATCTGCGGCATCTGTTGTAACGTGCCAAGGTGGCTGGATGCAAATCCCCGGGAGAAGCCGCCCATCCGTCTATGCATTCCTTCATGGCCTTCAGAACCAGATGCCGTCCTTCCCTGGCATACAGAATATCCAAGATTTTCTTCGGAATCAGTTTTTCCCCATCATACACGGAATTCCTGTGGATGACATATATTCTGTCCCTCAGTGTCTCAAGATACATGTTCAGCTCTGCCGAACTCCGCCCCCTTCCCTTACTACGCATTTTCGCATTGTCCCATAACTCCACCGGTATAGAGCGCTGGATACGGATTTCATCCCGCTGTCCGTTGATTGTCACCCGAAGAACGACCGGTGCTTCACCGTTCTTCAACAACTTGTTCTTCAAGATGAAGAACATTACATTCAGTGTGTTTCCTTTCATACGTTCTGTTTTGGTGCAAACTTAGTAAATACACTGGAATACAACACTATGAGAAATTGCGCAATATTGCGAAGTATAATACATGCCTTTTTCTGAACACGGCTGTACTTTTCGAATTCAACAATCGGATATTCTTGAATGACCAATTTTAGCAACAGAAACATTAAGACATCTGATGACTTGTGCTGCCTTCTGATGACACCTTGTTGGCCAGACAGGCCATACCATCTATCTTTGCCTCAAACCAAACAACTATACTTTATGGAAATCGTAAACATTGAAGCCGGTACTTTCAGAGAAATGATAACATCCATCCGACTGCTGAAAGAAAAACTGGAAAACCTCAAAAGCAGGCAAACCTCAAAAAGTCTGGATGACTGGATGGACAATCAGGAAGTATGCATGGCACTGAACATATCGCAGAGAACATTGCAAGTCCTGAGAAGCAACGGTACCTTGCCCTTCTCCCAGATTGACCGGAAAACCTATTATCGGAGACAGGATGTTATCAGACTGATTGAAAAAGGGAAGAAGAGATAATCCCGACAAAAGCGAGACCAATCCATACAAGTAAACAACTCTTCATTATGTAAAAGGCTATACCTCACTGTGAATTGTGAAGTATAGCCTTTTCTGATTATCCGAAGACCCGGGCGACATCCTGCATGTCCTTCATGATACTGTTGTCCAGCACACGGGCATAATGCTGTGTCATGCGGGTTGAAGAATGGCCGAGCATCTTCGACACATTCTGTAGGGCGACATCATTGGCAAGGGTAACAGTCGTCGCGAACGTGTGTCGGGCCACATGAACGGTCAGCCGCTTGTTTACCCGGCACAGAGTGGCTATCTCTTTTAGGAATTCGTTCATCTTCTGGTTCGACGGAATCGGGAAACAGGGACCTTCAGGATTTTCTGGGTTCCAGTTCTTATATTTCTCCAGAATGGCAAGAGCAGGTTCCAAAAGCGGGACATTGCAGGTACAGCTTTCCTTATGAGTAGTAATCTTTACGCGGGCCTTGTGTATCCACAGTTTCCCCTCATTGTCTTTGTAAAGATGTGCCGGGCACAAGGTCTTCACATCAATGTATGACAGGCCGGTCAGACAACAAAACAGGAAAAAATCCTTTACGGTGTTCAGACGTGTCGTGGAAAAATCCTTCTCCATAATCCGTCTCAGTTCTTCCAAGGTCAGGAACGTAGGACACGTCTCCTCTTTCCGGAACAGGCGCTTGCGTTTTCCGGCCAACGGATCCTGTTCCAGCCATCCGTTCTCCCGGGCCAGTCCGAGAAACTTGCGGAAACAGCTCATAACTTGGTCAGGGTGTTCTGGGAAAGCTTGCGTACCATTCTCAGATGCATCTCAAACCAGTCGATGAATTCCCCATTCAGTTCATGAAATGTAATATCCTCTTTCCTATAGAAATCCTTAATGACCGTCTGCAACGATTCATAACAGTTATTATAACGTGAAATGGTGGAGGGCTGGTACTCCGTACCGATCAGGGAAGTCCAGTCATCGATACATTTCCGCATGGTCTGCAAAACCAGATGCCGTTCCTCTTTAGAGAATAGCTTTATCAGAAGATTCTTTGGGGTAATCAGGGCTTCCCGACAGAGAAGTTCCTTGTGAATCTGATACAGCCTTACTTTCAATGCCTCGATATAGCTGTTCAGTTCCGTTGAACTCCGGTCTTTTCCTTTGCTACGTTCCTTCACATTGTCCCATAACTTCAACGGAACAGAACGTTGAATCCGGACTTCATCCAATTGTCCGTTAATTGTCACCCGCAAAAAAATCGGTGCTTCACCGTTTTTCTTTAGTCTGCTCTTACGGATAAAGAACAGAACTTTCATTGATTCCTGTTTCATACCACTTTATTTACGTTGTAAAATTAGAAAATGAGGAACAGGAAAATTCTACGCAAAAACATGATAATCAATGAAGTATTATACATTTCAGGTGCTTTTTTTATTGTCCCTAAAAAAAGGGGTCAATGTAAAAACCTGAGGGGTAAATTTATAAATTGTTATCTTTGTCTCCA
>ENA-UOIV01002275-UOIV01002275.1-human-gut-metagenome-genome-assembly--contig:-C59-NODE-2275-length-13597-cov-9.228622_pt1 | contig 13597 bp, 15 predicted proteins | sample MGYA00242333_ERZ723880 | MGnify/ENA metagenome assembly ERZ723880 | reverse complement strand
AAAATTGGCTAAATTCGCCCGGCTCAAAATGGTGATTTTCGCCTGGCTCTAACACGCTAGTAGCTAGCAGCTAGAAGCCCCCACCCGTTCGCACGCCGCTTAGCCACATCCCCCACAACAAAAAGGACCTGCACTCACACAGGTCCTTGTTTACTTCACCCATCATCCGTCATTCAGACAGATCATTGGTATCGATCCGGCGAAGGCCGTTCAGGGTATAAGCGGTGAGGCCGCAGATGGCCTTTCCCGCATCCATGAGCTGGTCGTCGGTGGCATCCAGTTTGATGTTAGAATAGTTCAGGCTTTTGATCTTATCCTTGCCGGAAGCGGATGTCCCATCCACCACCCGGACCTGGAGTTTCAGATCAGTCAGCGCTTTGATTGCTGCCATAGGTTGTTCCTCCTTTCCTGTTTTCAAACATTGAAGTTCTTATGTATTGAGGCAAAGTAGCTAGTAGCTAGATCTAGTAGCTAGGTGATTCGCCTGCAGCGCTGTGGGTCCGCGGCTTTCGCCGCCGATGGGATCAGCCCGAAGGGCTTGTTCAGCCTTCCTGGCTGCTAGAAGCTAGTAGCTAGAAGCCCCCATACGTTCGCGCGTCTCTTAGCCATATACCATCCGGCCCGGAGGGCCTGTTCACCTAGCTGCTAGAAGCTAAAAGCTAGAAGCCCCCATACGGGCGCATGGCACTCAGCCACATGAAGCCCCCACCCGTTCACACGTCGCCCAGCCACCTTTAAGCCAGTTCTTCTTCGCTGGTCGTCACGATCACAGCTTTCTTGAATCCGGTGATATCCGCACCGGAGCGGGATACGAGAACCGCCTGGATCTTCGCTGCTGCGGTTTTCACTTCATCCAGAGTGAGGCCATCCTTCGGATTTGCGATGGTCATGGTGGATGTGGCGTTGCTGCCTGCATTAAATACGAGCTGCAGTGTTTTCATTCCTTTCCTCCTTTCAAGGGTAACCCGGATTTTCCATCCCGGGCCCTGGGATGTTCCGTTCTTTCCGCCCTCCACCCTATACATAACGAAAAGTCCTCCGATGTCCAAAGGTCAGGCAAAAAAAGTTTCCCGGAATTCCGGAGTCTCCACCAGGCACTGCCGTATTCTCTTCACCTGGTAATACAGGGTGCTCCGGGGCAGGTGGTTTTCCTTCGCAATGGCCTGCCAGCTTTTCCCCTCCAGCCGCTGGTCCAGGTACGTCCGCTGCTGATTACTCATGGGACACCGGGCGAGGGTCCCTTTCACTTCCTCCTCCGTCATGGCTCCCGCAAGACGGGGATCCGGCACCCGTTCTTCCTCCACCGGCACCGTCCGTCCCAAGTCTCCCTCCTTCTCCCGGCAGGCATTCAGGTGCTTCCACTTCAGCCGCTTCATGATGTAGTGCACAAAGTGGACCCCCTTCGTTTCATCGTACGAAAAAAGGCACTCCAGGAAACATACCCAAAGATCCTGCTCCTCATCCTCCCGGTCCCAGCATTCATACCGGGCATGGGAAAGATGGTGGATATATTTCCTGAAATGCCTGCAAATTTCTTCCCTGGCAGAAGCGTCCGTTTTTGCTTTTACCGCCAGCACGTCCAGATACTGAAGTTTTCCTTCTTTAGTCATAGGGATAATCCTTTTCTCCGGAAATCCGGAAAAAATCGGTTACTCACTTACCCTTGACTGTTTAGCGACTTAGCAATGGTTCTGTTTGACTGCGTAGCTGAAGTGATTGTCCGATTGTTTAGTTGTTAAATGTATTGTAACATGAATTTGGGGCTATCGGCTATCCGCTGACAGCTTAACGAAAGTATTAGCCAGACTGATGGCCAGCGCTCCGGCTGTTAGACGATAGACGATAGAAAATAGAAGATAGAGAATCCGCCTGCGGCGCTCCCATCAGCTAACCTCCGTCAAGTGAGATCGAGATCGAGGGCATACGCCTGTGGCAAGGGGTGACTAAGGTGGCTGAAGTGACTGAAGTGGCTGAGGGGAAGGTGGCGGCGTGCAAATTGGGAAGCGCCGCCTTACTGATACACGATAGCGGCTTTGCCGCAAACCCATCAGCTAACCTCCGTCGCCTTCGGCGCCACCTCCTTCCCGAGGAAGGAGGCTATCGATTAGCGGCGAAGCCGCTATTGGAACTCTAAAGACTCTGCACCCATAACGTGCAATTGCCTCAGTACGAGGCTCCCTTTTCCAAAGGGAGCTCCCCACCGGGGTGAGGGATTCTTACGAAAGCGCCGCAGGCGAATACCTCGCTTCCCCCCTTGGGGGAAGTCCCGCGTAGCGGGAATAGGGGTGCATTTGCGGCGTAGCCGCTGACCAATCTTTCCTAGTAGCTAACAGCTAGCAGCTAAAAGCCCCCACCCGTTCATACGCTCACACAGCCACCCTTCACCCGGCCCGCAAGGCCTGTCCAGCTCAAGGCTCAAGGCTGAAGGCTCAATGCCCCACCTGTTCGCATGCCGCTCAACCACATAAGCGCCGCAGATATCACCACACCGCAAAACACACCAATCAGGCCCAGGGTCCGTAGATTGCAGGGAATCCGTCCAATGAATCAGACGCCAGCGTGAAGGGCCTGGTCGAAACCATCCCCAAACTGAACTTGTCGTCAGAGGACCGGAAGCGTGTGCTAATCTAAAGTCTTAAGCCTTATGGTGTTTTGTGGTATTTGCATGGAGCAAATATTGTGACATATCCGGATGGTGTCATAGTAGCTAGTATCTAGTGGCTAGTGTCTAGGTCTACCGCCGCCGTCGCGGCTGTTGCCCCAGCTACCAGATACCAGATACCAGCTACTTTTCCAACCAGCTACCAGATACCCAGTTCGAAGAACTCAAGCGGATCCAACTGCCCATCTCCCCCTCCATAAAACCTCCCCGCTGCCGGCTGGTCGGGAAATATGATGAGGGCTGTGCAATTCCTGGAACTTTTCATTCCTCTACTATATACATAACAAAAACCGTCCGGATGTCTAAAAAGTTTTGAAAAAAATATTATAAAAATGGATTGTGACCCTCCAGCTTCGGATGGCAGGTAGCTGCCGAGAACGAGATATACCGAAGTCCCTGATTCAATTAGCGTCACATTCTCTTCCCACTTCTCTGATTCTCGGTGTCTCTTACCTGGCGTATTGAGTGGCTCACTTAGCGCATATTAATCAGTTGCTGGAACGGCTAACCGGGAATGAATGTCACGACACTGCAGACATTTCCACAAGCGCGCCCTTGTCACTTTTCAATGATACTCTGTTCACGGTATCCATCCGAAGAGCGGTATGACCAACTTGGAGGAGCCGATAATCCGTTAGCTGATTCTGTATTGGACCGCATCGTTCATGACACGTATGAGATTCGCATTGAGGCAATCAACCCTGACAAGGATATCGCCATGCGTAAAATCTATAGCGCCAAGGTCGACGATGAGGGCTGATTCCCAGTTTATCAAATTTGCTTCTAGGCAAATGGGAGCCATTGTTTATAGGATAATAGCTCCCACCTGCCCAGAAACAATTTCTAGAGGGGGGAAAAACAGCGGTTTCCAAACTCCGGACCCACGATTTCCATATCGCCGGACAGGCAGTTCCTTTGGGTCGGTATATTCAGTCAAGAGTAATCGGATTAATATTTGAAAAACATTTCCCTTGTTTCCAATTTGCAATCCATCTAATCCTATACTCTCGTTGTATCGGCAGCTCTGCATCAGTCTCTTTCAAAAAGATCTCTCGTATACACTTTCCCCTTTACATCATCGAGGCAATGATCATACCGATTGGCAATGATACCATGGCTTTCCTTCTTGAATTTATCCAGATCATTAACCACTTTGCTGCCGAAGAAGGTGCTGCCGTCTTCAAGTGTCGGTTCATAAATAATGACATTTGCACCTTTTGCCTTGATGCGTTTCATGACGCCCTGAATGGAGCTCTGGCGGAAATTATCGGAATTTGACTTCATAGTAAGTCGGAAAACACCGATAGTCATCGGATGTTCCTTGGACGGATCATAGTCGCTGTTTGCATGATATCCACCTGCCAGTTCAAGGACTCGGTCAGCGATGAAATCTTTACGGGTGCGGTTGGAATCTACGATAGCTTTGATAATGGTTTCCGGCACATCTGCATAGTTTGCCAGAAGCTGTTTAGTATCTTTCGGCAAACAATAGCCACCATATCCAAAGGAAGGATTATTATAGAATTCTCCAATACGGGGATCCAGGCACACGCCATCGATGATTTCTTTGGTGTCGAGCCCTTTCATTTCAGCATAGGTATCCAGCTCATTGAAGTAAGATACACGCATGGCCAGATAGGTATTCGCAAAAAGTTTCACAGCTTCTGCTTCGGTGAAGCCCATGAAGCGGGTCGGGATGTTTTCCTTGATGGCCCCTTCCTGGAGAAAATGGGCAAAAGTATGTGCTGCTTCTACGAGCCGTTCATCTGCCGGATCCGTCCCAACGATAATACGGCTGGGATAGAGATTATCATAGAGCGCTTTGGACTCGCGAAGAAATTCCGGACTGAAAATGATATTCTTCGTTCCCATCTGTTCACGGATATGTTTCGTATACCCCACCGGAATCGTAGACTTGATGACCATGATGGCATCAGGATTGTATTTCATCACCAGCTTGATAACGGCTTCTACAGAAGACGTATCAAAGAAATTCTTCTGGGCGTCATAGTTGGTTGGAGTCGCTATGATAACAAAGTCTGCATCTCTATAAGCAGCTTCCGCATCCAGTGTAGCCGTCAGGTCCAAATCCTTTTCGGCCAGATATTTTTCAATGTAATCATCCTGGATTGGAGACTTCCGGCGATTGACCATGTCCACTTTTTCAGGAATGATGTCCACGGCCATTATATGGTTATGCTGGGATAAAAGTGTTGCCAGAGAAAGTCCAACATAACCGGTCCCTGCTACTGCTATATTCATTATTCATGCCTCCAATTTATTTAATTTACTGACAATCGATAAAACTTAAATCTTATAGTATTGTTTATACCACTCAGCGAAACGCCTAAGCCCCGTATGGATATCAATTTTCGGTCTGAATCCATAATCACGTTCTAAGGCTGTGCTGTCGGCATACGTCACAGGTACATCACCAGGCTGCATGGGAACCAGTTTCTTGTGGTTTTCGAAATCAAAATCAGCTGGCAGGACTCCTTCCCGCACCAATTCTTCCTGTAGGACATTGATGTAATCCAGCAGATTCTCCGGTGTGCCACCACCGATATTATAGATAGCATAAGGCGGAACCGGCAGCCCATCTTCACCATTTTTCCGTTCAGGTGCACCGCCCATCACGCGGTAGACTCCTTCAACGATATCATCAATATAAGTGAAATCACGCTTGCAGTTGCCATAGTTGAAAATCTGAATGGTATCGCCCTTGATTAACTTATTTGTCGCGCTAAAATAGAACATATCCGTGCGCCCCGCCGGCCCATAAACAGTAAAGAAACGAAGACCTGTCGAAGGGATATTATAGAGTTTGCTGTATGCATGAGCCAGTAGTTCATTGCTCTTCTTCGTCGCTGCATAGAGACTGACGGGATGATCCACTTTATCCTCCGTGGAAAATGGAACCTTTTTATTTCCTCCATAGACGGAGGAACTCGATGCATAGACCAAGTGCTCCACACCAATCCTGCTATCATCATAGCTATGACGGCAGGCTTCCAAAATATTATAGAAGCCAATCAGATTTGAATGGATATAGGATTCAGGATGATCAATCGAATACCTAACCCCCGCCTGGGCTGCCAAATTGACAACAACAGAAAACTGATACTCTTCAAAGAGATAATCAATGAGTCCTTTATCCGCAATATCACCTTTAACGAAAACCCATTGGTTATCGCTCTGTTTTGCAGCTTCACTAAGCTGCTGCAAACGCCATTTTTTTAATTCAATCGGATTATAGTCTGTAAGACAATCGATACCTATAATCGTGCTCCCATGCAATTTATTTAGTAAATATTTAGCCAAATAGCTGCCAATAAAGCCGGCAGCGCCAGTAATCAATATTTTCTTTCTGTTCAAATTGATTTTAACCTTCATGGTATTTATTCCTCTTCTCAATAAAAGTTTTTCGATGATAAATTATAGAGATAATGGTTTCCTTAAATTTTGAATATAAAAGCTCAATTTTAATAGTGTCCATAATTTATATCTTACTAGAAAACAAACTATCTTGTACTTATTTGGAATTGAAGTCTTTAATCCTAATAACTCAGAGAAGAACGTATCTTCCCGTATTTTAAGCCAAGTATCCATAATCTTCTTACTATCCTTTGATAATACCGAAATCTTATACATAAAATGTAAAGTATCGATTATGAAGTCTCTGTATAATTCTTCTTTATTTACGAGCATGGATTCATACTTAAAAATAATTTTTAAATCATTGAATGTGTAGTACTTCCAATTCTTTTAACATAGTTATATAAATATAAATTTTTATAAGATACTTTATCCGCTATTTGAAGAAACTGCAATGACATTATCAAATCTTCACCATTTCTCATATGGTAAAACTCAGTACTTGGTGTGAAATTTTTTAATATACTTCTTTTAACTGCCTTATTTGCCAGGTTATTTAATTTCTGATCTAACACCGCGAACCGTATCAATTCATTGCCAGAATATACTCTTTCTCTTAAAATAGCAGAGTTCCGTCCTATTATTTTATTATTTTCCATATAGTTAAAATTAAATATTAACATATCTGAGTCATCTGAAATAAGTAGTGAATGAATAGTTGCGAGAGCTTCTGGCTCAAATTGATCATCTGAATCAATGAATAAAAGATACTCTCCTTTGGCTAAGTTTATTCCCCGCAACCGGGAATAGTAAGGGCCCTGATTTGTTTGAGTATAACAAGTAATTCGCCTGTCACATTCCTCATACTTCTTACAAATATCTAAACTAGTATCGCTAGATCCATCATCAATCAATATTAATTCAAAATCTTTAAAAGATTGATTTAAAATTGACGTAATACATGCTGGTAGATATTCCTCTGTATTATAAACAGTGCAAATAATCGAAAAAAACATCTTACCTCCAAAATTACTTTATAGATTTTATGGCTGATAAATCAAGTAGGCCTCCAAGCTTAAGATTATAGTCTTTTGGAGTATAATGATGAATTCCACCGCCACAGTAAAAAGTTAACTCACCAAAAACGATACGAGAGTCAAAATTATATAAATCCACTCTTACAAAAGGAAAAGGTTTTGCCAGTACTTCAGCGTAAGATTTCATTAAATCAAACTGGTCCGGAATTCTTATATGATCAAATGGAAGTTGCTTATATCCATCTGTTAATTGTACTGGAGTAAAGTTCTCATCAAAATAATTTTCAAAATAATTATCAAATTCAGTTGCATGGCTTCCATCTTTCAGTGCTGTTCCCTCTGCTCTTAAGATTAATTTTACCTTTCCATTAAAACAATATATTTTATAATCAATCAAAGCTGCTCTATTAGCAGGAGCAAGCACTTCTTCACAAAGTACTTTAGGATGAATATCTTTATAATTATATTCCCTCAATACATAGAAATAGTTTGATTCTAGACCTCTATGTAATATCTTTTTCGCATTTTCAAAATCGAATGTTGCTTTATCATTGCATAGAATATTGCACCCTGATCCATTATTAGTCTTTAAAAAGAATCTATTTGGTAAATTATCTAGATTAATATCATCTACCGAATCCCAGGCTCCATAAATTTTAGTTAATATAGAAGATAAACCACATTCTCTAACGTAATCTCTAACTAAATATTTATCAGTACACTTTGTAAGTAAAGGATCCTTATTATAATATTTTAACCACCATAATTTTTCATCAAATGTGCGTGGATTCTCTAAATTTAAATCAACACCTGTACGATCTTTATAAATACATTTCGCAAACTCAACATCATTCATTTGGTCAAATTTTTTCTTTTTAATTTTCCCAGCTAAAATATATATATTTTTGGTGAATTCAAAATGATAAAATATTCCTTTTATCTTCTTCTTCAATTTATAATTCATTCAACTCATCCTTTTCAAAATATGAAGACCATTTTTTCAAAGACTCTGCTGCTTCTATATCGTAGCCATCTGAAAAATTCACCTTTCATGAATAGCATATAATTTCAAATTTCAATTATTTCCTGAAATCGTTGGATTCTCAAAAATAAGCCTTACAAACTCATTAGTAACATCATTTATATCATAACCCTTGTCCTTTAGAATCTGGCTATACTTGCTTCTGTCATTATTTTTATATTTTTGAGACAGACCAATCGCATTATCTGCCCAAACACCAGCCGGTTGTGATAAGTCCATAAATTCAACCAGATCTGTAATATGGCATTCCTTGGTTATAGTTGATGCCACTAGGCAAGGCAGTCCGGTCCCTTGCGCCTCAATAACGACATTTGGCATTCCTTCATAAAAAGAAGGAAATATAAGAGCATCCATGGACATGAGTAATTTAGGAACATCGTTTCTTATGCCGGTAAAAATAATATGATCATATATATTGAGTGACTTTGCTTTCTCAATAATTTTCGGTTTAAGAACACCATCACCGATTAATACAAGCTTCGCCGAAGGCAGCTTGTGAAGAATAGCCGCAAAAACATCAATTAAATATTCATGATTTTTTTGCGGCTCAAATCTCCCCACATGTCCAAAAAGAATTTCATTTTTTACATTTAACTCTTTTCTCTTTTGATTTCTTACTTCCACATCAAATTTATATTCATCTAATGGAGTTCCATTATTTAATATATAAACTTCATTTTTTTCTATACATCTATTTCCAAACAGAAATCTTCCTGCCGCTATTGACGGTGCAATTTTTACATTAGGTACAATTTGTGGCAAGAAGCTAAACATTCTATTTAATGCTTTAGAAAAATCACCTCCAGTTATCCTTGTATTGCTACTACGCATAGCTAATACTTTTGCACCAGCCAGCTTTGCAACCAATAATTTTATCGTAGACAAGGAATGCGGTGCAACAACTAGGATATACTTGTAATCGTTGTCTTTTACGCATTTATAATAATTATAATAAGCCTTAATTGGATTTTTTCTAGTATAAATCCCATGAAATACTCGGCCACCTAATTGTGTAATTTCGTCATTATATATATTCTTTTTATCTCCAGAAAAGAAGAAATCTAGTCGATATTTCTCTCTATCAATATTATGAAAAATTTTGAGGAGAAATCTTTCTGCTCCTCCAACATTAGATCCATATTCCATACACAATAAGCGTTTCATTCAATTTCTCACTTTCATTAGGATAGATTCTAATCATACTAATTAGTATAATATTTTAATGTTTTCTTGACTCCTTGACTGATATCAAAACAACCATACCAACCAAGTCTACACAACTTTTCAGAATTAAGTGATGAATTGTCCATCATGTTATATCCTGTCTTTTCTTCATAGCCAGGAACTTCAAAAATCACTTTTCCGTTAGAAGTGTTTGCAAATTCCTCAGCGATAGTTCTAATTGAACAAATAGAATCGGGATTCGAAATATTATAGGCCTCTCCGGATGTCCCATTAAGTAGTATAGTGAGTACTGCAGAAGCACAGTCAAGCGTATAGCAATAGGACCTCATTTGACTCCCAGCACTTTTGAGTACAATATCTTCACGTGCAGCTGCCTTCCGCGTAAACTGTGCAGACGCACGGCTATCCGAGTCCGTTATAGATGGACCATAAATATGCCCTGGCCTTGCAATTACATAGTCTACATTATATTCCTTTCTATAAGCTGCGCAAAGAGTCTCACTGGCCCGTTTAGCTGAAGGATAGCAAGCTCTGGGATTCAAAATATCTACATAGCCATAGTCCATCTCCGAATATGGATTACTGCTTTCTTTTTTTCCATAAATTTCACTAGACGAAATATAAAGGACTCTCTTTCCTCTGTTCTTTCTTGCCAGATTCAATAAGCTTCTAAGACCGATAATATTTGCCATTACAGTTTCGACCGGATGCGTATTGAAGGAAATAGGATCCGCCGGACTGGCTCCATCAATTACATAATCAATCAATGGTTCATTACCTATAAAACCTGTAGATGCCTCATAAGAAATGAAATGATAGTCTACACCTTCTTTAAATGGGTAAAATCTTTTTACCATTTTATCTTTATTACGCCCCCCCAGTAGAATTTTAATCTGGTTATTTTTTGATTTATTAAGCCAAAATAATATTTCTGCTACAGAAGAGCAAATCATACCTGTAGCTCCGGTTATAAAAATAGATTTCCCATTCAATCTGCTCAATTGGGGAATGACAGAAACTACTTCTTCAACATCAGCCCAGTATTCATTCGTGTATTTAATCATTACTTGTCATCCATCTTTTGTCCATAGTAAGCACGCGGTCCATGCTTCCTGAAATAGTGTTTATCCAGCATAAACTGTGGAGCAGGCTTTGTGTTTGGATTTATAATTTCTGTTAAGGCTGCCATCTTAGCCACTTCTTCAATCACTTTTGCATGATACAGTGCTTCATCCGGATTTTTGCCCCAACTGAATACACCATGATTCTTACAAAGAACACCAGGTACTGCTTTATAATCCAGCGATTCAAAGCGTTCAAGAATTACCCGTCCGGTATTCATTTCATAATCTGAATTCACTTCTTCTTCGGTCAGGGCCCTAGCACAGGGAACCTCTCCATAAAAATAATCTGCCTGCGTCGTCCCATAGCACGGAATATCACGTCCTGCTTGCGCCCATGACGTTGCCCAAGTCGAATGCGTATGGACAATTCCACCTATGTCATCAAATTCTTGATAAAGGGCCAAATGAGTTGGCGTATCCGAAGATGGTCTCAATTCTCCTTCGATTACTTTGCCTGCCAGATTTACAACTACCATTTTTTCAGGAGTCAAACTTTCATAAGGAACCCCACTTGGCTTAATGACCATAAGATTTGTTTCTTTATCAAATCCACTTACATTTCCCCAAGTAAAAGTAACCAGATGATATTCTTCCAAAAATTTATTTGCTTTGCAAACCTTTTTCTTCAAATTCTCAAGCATTCTTACCTCCTTACTTCAGCCATTCAGAACGTTTCGCAATCAAAAGGGCCTTGAAAATATCAATATCTTCAACAGTTGTTAATTTGATATTTTTTTCTGATCCAGCGGAGAAATAAACCTGTTCTCCCATCTCTACCATCAGTGTACAAGAAGCGACTGAATTGGTAATGCCTTTTTTTAATGCACGTCGATGCAAATCGCAAATCTTGCCAAGATAAAAGCCCTGAGGTGTTTGGGTCCTTTTCAAATGATCGCGTGGATAACTACCAGTGGAAACAATACCATCTTCTGTTTCCAGCATAGCTTCCGCGCAGGGAATTGTGGCTATAGCGCAGCCATGAAGACGAGTCTTTACAATGCAGTCAGATATAATCTCATTCGAAACCATAGGCCTTATAGCATCGTGTATGAGTACTATATCATTAGCGCTATAATGTTTTTCCAGTTCGTAAACGCCATTTCTTATAGAGTCCTGGCCATTCTTACCACCAGGAATAATATATTTAAGCTTCGTAATATCAAATTGATCTGCATATGCCTGGAGAACATGCTCCCATCCTGCAATGCAAACTACAGCGATAACATCAATATCCGGATGATTTTGAAAAGCTTGTAAAGTATAAATAATTACAGGTTTTTCATTGACTGTCAAAAATTGTTTAGGAATGTTCTGGTGCATTCGTTGTCCCGAACCACCAGCTATAATAACAGCTATATTCATACTATGCTCCTCATTTCCAATAAGCTTCAAAATCATGATGGGACTGCTGACTCCCCTTGGAGGGTGGTTTCATGTAATCCCCATAAAGATTAGAAAGGTATTCATCATAATTATCTGGAGTGTTAAAATACCGTCCTTCGAATAATCGCTTTTTTATCTTCAGGAATGGTGCCCCTTTCACGCACTCTCTGTATCCATAGTGTGGAAATGTGCTGACGCCAATGTATTTAGACTTATCTACATCATACTTCATTGCCCTACGTGTGACTCGCTCATTTAGATGAAATGGTCTAAAGCAATTTGCCACCGGAATCGCCATGAATTTTATCGCAGTTCGAAGTATCGTACGAATTCCACCAAATTTTGTATCCTGGTCAGCAAAATGGTGACTAATAGAAAATGATTGCTGCGATAACGTTGCTATACGAGTCATGAGATTATTTGTCTTCCAGAAACGTTTTCGCATGCCTTCATTATCCGGTGATCCATCAGTCGGAAATATGTCAATAGAAACGCCATGCTTAGAGTTCATATGAAATCCATTATAAATCTTTATAGTCCTGGTATCTTCTACTTCTGCAAATGTAGAATACCAGTTTTTATCATTAAGAAGTGAATTCACTTTATAAAAAGAGTCCCGTTGATTATATAACCGGTTGAATTTAATATAATCTGGGCGCGGCATAATAATATCAACATCATCATCCCAAGGGATAAACCCTTTGTGTCGGATAGCGCCTAACAAAGTGCCTCCGCAAAGATAATAGCGTAGATCGTGCTCATCGCAAAATTCAGCTACATCATTTAAAATATCGAGTTCTATTTTCTTCATTTCATCAGTCGAAATCTGACGCATTACTTTCTCCTATGTATCTATTCACGTCCCTTACCCAGGAACTTACGCTGCAAAAACTTTTCTATCTTCTTCGGCCAATTGATATCTTCAAGGAAAACAACAGGCACTTCCACTTTCTTCAGGTTCTGTCGTTCCAGCCAGACGTTGAAGAGGCGCTCTGACATGAATCCGTAGAGCCGGGACTCGTAGGTATCGTAGCCGGTCATGTCGGTTCTCTTTTCCAGTTCAAAGAGGATGTCAAAGAGCCAGGTGCAGTATTCATCAAAGAGGGACTTCTTCATGGCGAACATATTCAGGATGTGGAGCTTTCTCCGGTTCATGACGGTCGTAAAGGCATCGGAGTATCCCGGATACTTCTCAGCGATGATCCGCTCTGTCTCGTCCAGGTCCTTCTTGTAATGGGCATGCTCGTACTGGCTGCGGACGGTTTCAATGTAGTAGTTCCGCTTCTTCGGAAGGATGACGTCGTACTTCTTCAGGAGCCGTTCATAGTCCGCCCGATGGAAGATGGCTTCCTTCTTTTTTTCGATATCCTTCGTATGGGTTTTCTTGCCGAAATACCGCCGATAATGGCAGAGTCCGATATATTCGCAGTCCAGATTCTTCCATGCCCAGTAAAGCCCCGTAAGCTCGCAGAAATGGGGGTTCTTTGCGGAAATGTTATCTCCGGTGTTATCGGGGGTGTAGCCGAGAGGTTTCTTCCCCTCCGCGCCGACCTGGAGTGGCATATAAACGTCGTCTGTAGGCATCCAGTATTTCTTATGGGCCGCTACTAGTATTTTTATGTCCATGAGTTCTTTCCTTCCTTATTGAGATTTGAGATTTGAGATTTGAGATTTGAGGTTTGAGGTTTAAGAGTTGAGATTTGAGAGTTGGGAGTTGGGAGCAGAGCGTTGAGTATGGTAGTGTAAAATATTTTGTGTAAATGAATCTTGCTCAAAATATTTTCATACC
>ENA-UOIV01002274-UOIV01002274.1-human-gut-metagenome-genome-assembly--contig:-C59-NODE-2274-length-13600-cov-13.742414_pt1 | contig 13600 bp, 13 predicted proteins | sample MGYA00242333_ERZ723880 | MGnify/ENA metagenome assembly ERZ723880 | reverse complement strand
TAGAGTGATATAATAATTTTATTTTTTTTTGTTTCTAAATCAATATGCGTCAATAAATCCCTCCCCGCGGGCGGGGGTTTGTTAATGGGGTACAATCCTAGCCGCCCCAAAATACAAAAGCCCCCGCCCATCAGGGCGGGGCCTTTTCGCGGTTCAGTCCCATTGGTATTCGGCGGCGGAAATGATCTTGATGGGGACCCCGTCGACCGATTCCGTTCCCACCGAGATCAACTGGCTCGTTCCGGTCCCGGCGACCCAGCCGTTTTTGATCTGGTAGCCCGTGACCGTCACCTGGTCCGACACATTCACATCCTTCAGCGGGTCGGAGATGTAAACCTTGTATTCGTTGTTGTTGACCTTATAGATCCGAAAATCGAAATCCGTGGAGATCTTCAGGGATGCGGCGAGACGCTCCTTGATATCATCGCCAAAATTTGGCCCGGTGGAATTGAGGGTGTTTCCCGGACGTTTTTCGAAGTAGCTCTCTATGGCCAGCTGGAGCAGGTCGAGGACGTTCTTGTTATCGGAGTTGATCGTCTCCACCGCCGTCATCCCGTGCTTGGAGCAGCGGACCTTGATATCGCCGCTGGCGCCGACAGTAACGTTGTAAAAGCCTCCTGAGGGGCAGATTCCACGATAACCGGAAGAAGTGGGGTCGGCGCCCATGGAATCCTTCATGATCGTGTCGATCACATCCGGAGTGAGCGTCCGATTCTCGACGACCTCATAAAATTCGAGCGTTCGGGTGGCCGTGGTGAGGTTTGCCATGCAGGCGGTTTTCCGGGCGGACTCCAAAAAGGAGGAGAACAAGGGGGCGGTGAGGGCCAGGAGCACGCCGATGATGGCGATGACGACCACCATCTCGATCAGGGTAAAGCCTCGCCGATGTTTTGTTTGCACAGGTCTCACCGCCTCAAATTTTCCGTAAAACAATCATTTATTGTTATTATATGACTTCCGGCCCGATTTGTAAAGCGGCGGACTACTGATAAAAGCACTGGCCAAAGGCTGCCGAAACATTTTTTATGTTCGGGAAAGTTGCATTTTTCGCTCATTTGCTCCATTTATGTGGTACGGGTGGAAAGGGCTTTTGGAGAGTCCTTCGATCAATGCGGAAAGGCGGGATGCGATGCGGGGACTTGAAGTATCGGGAGCGGCGGCATAGGACCGGACGTTGACCGGGCTGCTCGAGGACCTTCCGGAGACGCGCCGGAAGCTGCGTGGGACCTTATGGAACTTGCCGGAAAGGAAATGAAGAACAAAGGGACCAATTCGCGCAGTTCCTTCGAGGCGGAAGCGGTTCGGCTGGCGGAACAGTTTGTGGACAAGTTCGCAAAAAAACTGGAGGGTGAGGAGTGACGACGCAGCTTGCAGTCATGGACGGGATCCAGGCTCTGGCGGCCAAAGCCCTGCCTGAGCTCAAGAGAACCTATACCGACCTTGTTCCCGCCGACTTCCTGCGGCCCTGCCTGCTGGTGCGGCCGGTCACGACCACGCGGGAGGACGCGGCGCAGAATCTAGAGCATGTCACGGACTTCTACACGAGGTCGCGGAATAACGCAAAAATGCCGCCCTTTGGCGGCACAGGTGAAAGGAGCTGCTACATATGAAAATCAACTGGACAGTCCGAATCAAGAACCCGCTCTGGTGGGCGCAGATGGCGTGTGCCGTCGTCCTGCCCATCCTCGCATACTTCGGCCTCGCGTGGGAGGACATGACCACTTGGGCGTCGATCGGCGGCGTGCTCCTGCGCGCGGTACAGAATCCCGTTGTGGTGGTGTCCGTGCTCGTCAGCGTGTTCAATGCCCTGACCGACCCGACCACCGCAGGCGTGAACGACAGCAACCGGGCGCTGACCTACGCCGTGCCGCATAAGGATATCCCGAACACGGGGAGGTAGGCGGATGGTAAAGATTTGCCTGGACCCCGGCCACGGAGGGACAGATCCCGGAGCGCTGCTCGGGAAACGGTACGAAAAGGACGACGTGCTGCGTCTCGCGCTGGCCGTGAAGCCCCTGCTTGAAGCGCAGGGCGTCGGGGTGGTCATGACCCGGACGGACGACAAGGCCGTCCCCTCGATCTCGGAACGGTGCCAGATGGCCAACACGGCGGGATGCGCCTATTACCTCTCCTTCCACCGGGACGCGGCGGGCCCTGCCGCTCACGGCATCAGTCTGTGGGTGCACAGCAGGGCGAACGACCCCACAGTGCGCAAGGCGCGGGACATCCTTGACGAGCTGCTCGCCGTCGTGCCGACGCAGGACCGGGGCGTGCAGAAGGGCACCCCGCAGAACTACGAGAACTTCGGGGTGAATGTTTACACGACAATGGCCTCGGCGCTGCTGGAGCTGGGGTTCATCACGAACGCGGACGACAACGGCCGCTTTGACCGGTACTTCGACGACTACGCCGAGGCGGTCGCGCGGGGATTGTGCAAGGCCGTGGGGGTGACGTACACGGCGAAGGACAAGCCCGCAGAGGCCCCGGAGTCTTTAGCTTTCAACCTCAATAAGAGGTGTAATAGCGGGTGTAATAGGAGAAAAAAATAAAAAATCCGCGACAATTTCAGACATAACAAAATCCCTGCAAACCGGTTAACGGCTTGCAGGGATTTTACGTGGTGGAGACGAAGGGGATCGAACCCTCTACCTCTTGAATGCCATTCAAGCGCTCTCCCAGGTGAGCTACGCCCCCACGGTCATGGTGACCCATCGGAGATTCGAACTCCGGACACCTTGATTAAAAGTCAAGTGCTCTGCCAACTGAGCTAATGGGTCGATGCTGCGGTCGCAGGCACTGTGTCTGTACGACGCTTGATTATTATAGCAAAACAGGGACAGCTTGTCAACTATTCGGGACGAAATTTTTACAGGGAAAGGGATTCGACAGGAAAAGCCCCGTGACAAACCGGGGCCGATTTGGTAAAATGGGACCAATGGCTGAAAGGGGGTGCGCGCGTGAACGCGGGACAGATGGATATCCGGATGCTCCGGGGGGTGGGGGAGACCCGCGCGCGCACGCTCGCGAAGATGGGGATCGCGACGCTGGAGGATCTGCTGCTGCACTATCCGCGCGGCTATATCGACCTTTCGGCGCCCTGCGGCATCCTGGACGCGCCGCTCGACCGGCCGTGCGCGGTGCTCGCCACGGTGATCAAAAAGTCGGGGGAGATCCGCACGCGCGGCGGGCTCAAGATGTACAAGGCGACCGTCGCGGACGACAGCGGCGAAATGGAACTGACCTTCTTCAACACGAAGTATGCGGTGGAATCGCTCGACTACGACGCGGCCTACCTCTTCTACGGGCGGGTGGAGGGCAACCTCCTGCGCCGGGAGATGCGCGCGCCGCAGATTTTCCCGCCGCGTGCCGACCGGCCCTTCTTCGCGGTCTACCCGCTGACGGCGGGCGTCTCCGCCCGGACTTTTTCGGGGCTGGTGGAGCAGGCGCTGAAGCTCTCGCCCATCCTGCCCGAACGGATCCCGGCGGACATCAGGGCCGAATACCGCCTGGAGGGGATCGCCGGGGCGGTGCGCGCCATCCACCGCCCGCAAAATTCCGACGAGCTCGAAACAGCCAAGCGGAGGCTCATCTTTGAGGAGCTCTTCACGCTGGCCGCTGGGGTCGGCCTGCTGCGCACCCGCACCCGCGCGGCCGCCGCGCAGCCGATGGAACCCCATTCCATGCAGCCCTTCTACGACGCGCTGCCCTTTACGCTGACGGGCGCGCAGCGCCGCGCGATTGAGGAATTGACCGCCGACATGCGCAGGTCCGCCCCGGCTAACCGGCTCGTGCAGGGGGACGTCGGCTCGGGCAAGACGATGGTCGCGGCGGCGGGGGCGTATTTCGCGTTTCTGTCAGGCGCGCAGTCGGCGATGATGGCTCCCACCGAGCTGCTCGCGCGGCAGCACTATGAGGGCCTTTCCCCCCTCTGCGGGCGGCTGGGGATGAAGGTGGGCCTGCTCGTCGGCTCGATGACGCCCGCCAATAAGCGCGCGATGCACGAGGCGCTCGCGGCGGGGGAATTCGACCTCTGCATCGGCACCCACGCGCTGCTCTCGCAGGGGGTGTCCTTCCAAAACCTCGCGCTCGTCATCACCGACGAGCAGCACCGGTTCGGGGTGGCGCAGCGCGCCGCGCTCGGCCAGAAGGGCCGGCACGCCCACACGCTCGTCATGTCCGCGACCCCCATCCCGCGCACCCTCGCCCTGATGATCTACGGGGAGCTCGACGTCTCGGTGATCGACGAGCTGCCGCCCGGGCGCAGCCCGGTGCTCACCTACAAGATCTCGTCGGGCAAGCGGGAGCGGGCCTTCGGGTTCATCCGGGAGCACCTCGACCGGGGATTACAGGCGTACATCGTCTGCCCGCGCGTCGAGGCGGGGGAGGAGGACGCCGGCCTGCGCGCCGCGACCGACTATATGCTCGAGCTTTCGGGCGGCGCCTTCAAGGGCTACACGGTCGGCCTCCTGCACGGCAGGATGAAGGCCGCGGACAAGGAGCGCACGATGGCGGGCTTCCAGGACGGGACGGTCCAGCTGCTCGTCTCGACCACGGTGGTCGAGGTGGGGGTGGACGTGCCCAACGCGGTCATCATGATGGTGGAGAACGCCGAGCGGTTCGGCCTGAGCCAGCTGCACCAGCTGCGGGGCCGGGTCGGGCGGGGGAAGGAGCAGTCCTACTGCATCCTGCTCTCCGACAGCGCGAGCCCCGAGACGCTCGACCGCTTAAAGACGATGTGCAGGACGAACGACGGGTTCGCCATTGCGGAATACGACCTGCGCACCCGGGGACCGGGCAATTTCCTCGGACAGCAGCAGCACGGTCTGCCGCAGCTGCGCATCGCGGACCTCGCGGCCGACGTGGAGGTCGTGGCCGAGGCGCAGCGGGCGGCGAACCGCGTGCTTGCGGATGACCCGGCGCTGCAAAAGCCGGAGCACGCCGCGCTGCGCGCGGCCGTCGAACGGCTGATGGACTCGGTGGGGGAGCGCCCCAACTGAAGCGGCCCGCGGGCCGCGCCTTCCGGACAAAATCAAAAAGAGCTGCGGGGCTTTGGCCCCGCCGCTCTTTTGATATCGGCTTATTTCTGCTTGGACTGGTAGATTGCGTAGGCGTCGCGGGCGATCATGAGTTCCTCGTTGGTGGGGATGACCCAGACCTTCACGCGGCTGTCGGGGGTGGAGATCTCCTCCTCGTCGCCGTGGTTGGCGGCGTTTTTCTCCTCGTCGAGCCGGATGCCGAGGAAATCCATGTTGCGGCAGACCTCGCGCCGCAGGTCGGGGGAGTGCTCGCCGATGCCGGCGGTGAAGATGACCGCGTCGAGCCCGTTCATCGCGGCGGCATAGGAGCCGATATACTTCTGGATCTGGTAGTTGAGCATGTCGATCGCGATCTGTGCGCGCTCGTCGCCCTCGGCGCAGGCGTTCTCAACGTCGCGGTGGTCGCTCGAGACGCCCGAGACGCCCAGCAGGCCGGATTTCTTGTTGATGACGTTATGTATGCCCTCCAGGTCGAGGCCCGCCTTCTGGGCCATCGGAAGCAGAAGCGAGGGGTCGATGTCGCCGCTTCGGGTGCCCATCATGAGGCCGGCGAGCGCGGTGTAGCCCATCGTGGTGTCGACCGATTTGCCGCCGTCGACCGCGCAGAGGGAGGAGCCGTTGCCGAGATGGCAGGAGACGATCTTGAGCTCCTCCACCGGCTTGCCGAGCAGCTTTGCGAGCCGCAGGGAGACATAGCGGTGGCTGGTGCCGTGGTAGCCGTAGCGGCGGAAGCCGTAGTCCTTGTAATAGTCGTAGGGGATCGCGTACATATACGCCTTGGGCGGCATGGTCAGGTGGAAGGAGTTGTCGTAGACGGCGACCTGGACCTTGCCGGAGAAGGTGTCCTGGCAGGCGCGGATGCCGGTGAGCATGCCGGGCAGGTGCAGGGGGAACATCTCGGTGGTGGCCTCGATGTCCTTCAAAACCTCGGGGGTGATCTCGTTGGAACAGGGGGAAACCCGGCTGAATGCCAGCCGGTGGCCGACGGCGACGATGTCGTCGATGCTGTCGATGACCTTGGTCTCGCCCGAAAGCAGCAGGTCGACGACCCGGTCGAGCGCGGCCTTGTGGTTGGGCAGGTCGGTCTCGACGACCTTCTTGGCGCCGAAGTACTTGTAGGTGATCTTGCCGCCGTCGATGCCGATGCGCTCGCAGTTGCCCGAGACGAGCACCTGCTCGCTCTCCATGTCGATGAGCTGGTACTTGAGGGACGAACTGCCCGCGTTGACCACAAAGACGTTGTTCATCCGTTTGCCCGCGTTGACCACATGCACGTTGTTCATGATGATTGCTCCTCCTTATTCTGCCCGCCGGATGATCCCCATGGGGGTCTGCTCACTGCACTGGCCGAGCGGGTTGTCCTTCAAAATTTTGCAGAGCAGATCGCGGTCCATCTTCCTGTCGGAGGTGCCGAGAATCTGCCCTTCGAGGTCGTTGATGTCGGTGATGGCCACCGGCGTGCCGCCGATGCGCCGGGAGATCTCCGCCGCGACCTCGTCGGGACGGTCGGGGCCGAGCACGACGTAGTGGTTGTAGGGCGGCAGCGTGAAGTCGCACGGCCCGTCGATGCTGCGCGCCTTGTAGCCCGCGATGTTGTAGAACCATCCGCGGATGTGGAAGAGCTTGCCCACGGCGGAGACGGCGGCGGCGAAGAGGATGCGGATGGTACCGCACTCCTGGAGCGCCATCTCCATCGTCTCGGGCATCGCGAGCCCGATGCCGTAGGGGGTGCGCAGCACGAACCGGCTGAGGAAGCGCGCGAGCGGACGGGGATGGATGTCCTCGAGCGGAATGGCGCGGCGCTGGGTGCAGGCGACCGCCTTCTCGGTGATGAAGACGATATCCCCCGGCTCCGTGAGCGGGGAAACGTATTTTTCCACCACGTCGCAGATATTGTCCTGGTCGGTGATGACGTGCGTTTTGATGCACAGCCGCCGGTAGCCGACGCCGTCCACCTCAATGACCTCGTTCTTTTCCGGGTTCACCACATAGCCCGCCGGGGTCTCCTCCCGCGCGGGTTGGTCCGCGGGCGTTTCCTGCGCGGATGCGTCCCCGGCGGGGGCGTCCGCGGCCTCCGGCGCGGCGTCCAGAACGGCGTCCTCCGGCTGCGCGCCGATGGGCGCGGTTTGTTCGTTCGACATGTTGACCATCCCTTATCTTAAATTACCTGTTTATTGTGAGGTTCAATCACCAAGATTATACAACGTTTCCGCCCGTCCGTCAAAGGGCGCGGCCTTATTCGGCTGGAACAAACTGGATTTCATCCGGAAAGAGGAGTTCGTCCTCCCCGAGCGCCGCGCCGTCCCGCAGCCGGAGGTCCGCGCCGCAGTCCCACAGGCTGAAGCCTTCGCTTCCGGTAAAGGCGCGGGACCCGTCGGGCATCGTGAGCCAGACGGCGGCTTCCTCCAGCCGGCCGGCCTCCGATTTGAAATAGGCCGCGATGCAGCAGTTTTCCGGGAGCCCGTAATTGAGGCAGACCGGGACGCGCAGGGCGCTGCCGTCGGCCTCCGGCTTGGAGGAAAGCAGATTGTAGCTGCGGGATTCCGGGGAACCGTCGGAAAATTCGTAGGCGCTCGCGCCGTCATAGGAGAGCGTCCGCCCGGAGGAAAAGAAGAGCAGGTCGGGCAGGCCGTTTTCGCCGGTGTCGAGGAAGCGGTAAACGGGCTGCGCGAGGGAAAAATACGCCATGCGGTAGCCTCCGCCCGGCTGGGAGTGGAAGAAATAGGCGGGCGCGGGCGAATTCCCGAAGTACATGGCCTGCGGCAGGGCGGAGACGATATAGTCCCGCGCGCCGTCGCCGTTCACGTCGCCCGCAGCGATGTCGTACCGCATGAGCGGAAGCACCTCGGGCCCAAACTCCTCGGCGTACCCGGTGAGGAAGAAGTCCTCCGCCTCCGCCGGCAGGGAAAAGCCCACGGGCAGGTTGTCCTCGCCGGCCTCGTACTCCCCGGATTCGAGCGCGAGCAGGACATGGTCGCTCTTCCATTCGAGCGATTCGAGCGCCACGGGCGGCGGGGGAAGCTCGTCTTTCGCCGCTTCGGAAGAAGCGGCATCCGAAGAGCTTTCCGAAGCCGCCGCGCTTTCGGGGGCGGCGATTTCGGACGAGATGCTTTCGGGGGCGGCGATTTCCGGGGCGGGCGCCGCCGGCGCGCCGCAGGCGGAGAGCGCGAGGGCGAGCGAAAGCGGCAGGGCGAACAGGGCGGACGTTTTCATCACAGCCCTCCCCGTCATAGGGTTTTCTGCGCGGCGAGCGAGCGGTCGCGCCAGACGCACCAGGCGGTGATCGTGACAATGACGATCACGCCGCCCGCGAGGGCGAAGACGCCGGGACGCTCGCCGGTGAAGAGGAAGACCCACACGGGGTTCAGAAGCGGTTCGATCGCGCCGAGCAGCGAGCACATGAGCGCGGGGCAGTCCTTGACGGCGATGCCGTAGAGGACGTAGGGGATGCCGAGCTGGACGACGCCGAGCGCGAGGATGCTCAGGACGGCGGGCGCGGTGACGGGGGTGTCGAAGACGAACATGAAGGGGATGCCCACTGCGGCCGTGAAGAGATGGCCGAGCAGGATGCCGCTCATGCGGCTCTCCTCGTCGGTGTTGCCGGTGATGATATACATGCAGGCCATCGAGAGGCCGGCGAAGATTGCGACGAAGTTGCCCAGCAGGTTGCCGGGCGCGAGCTGGTCGAGGAAGAAGAGCGCGATGCCGCACATCGTGACCGACACGGTGATCACGTCCGCGCGGGAAAATTTCTGGCGCAGGAAGATCGCCGACAAAATCAGGATGAAGACGGGCGCGGTGAACTGGAGCACGATGGCGTTCGCCGCGGTGGTGAGCTTGTTGGCGGAGACGAAGGCGAGGAAGGTCAGCGCCAGAAAGACGCCGCTCACGAGGGAGGCGCGGTTGAGGCGCAGCCGCTGTTTCGTAGCGCGCAGGTAGATGACGACGCAGCCCGCGGAGATGAGGCTTCGCCATCCCGCGATGACCAGTCCGTTCCAGGGGATCATTTTGATGAAGATGCCGGCGACGCTCCAGAGGGTGGCGCAGATCATCATCAGGAAGATCGCGCGCTGCTGCGCCTTTTGGGAGCTCATGGGGAAGACCTCCGTTTCAGTGATTTACAACAGTTCCTATCCTACCGTAAAAAAGCCTCAAATACAAGGTCCTTATTCAACAAATTGCTTTATTTTACGGGAAAAACTGTGTATAATAGTACCTATCATCACCCGTTGAAGGAGCGCCGCATGGTTTTTGCAAATCTGCTGTTTATCTACCTGTTCCTGCCGCTCAATATCCTCTTTTACTTTCTTTCGAAAAAGCTCGTCTACCGCAACCTGGTGCTGGTGGCGTTTTCCTTCCTGTTCTACGCCTGGGGCGAGCCGGTGTGGTTCCTGCTGCTGCTGACCTCCGCCGCGTTCGACTACATGCACGGACGGCTGATCGAGCGCTACCGGGGGACCTGGGCGGCCAAGGCGGCGCTCGCCTCCTCGCTGGCGCTCAACCTCGGGCTGCTCGGCACCTTCAAGTACAGCGGCTTTCTCGTTCAGAACCTGAACGCCCTGCTGGGCACCGCCTTTCCGGTGCCCGCTTTTGCGCTGCCCATCGGCATCTCCTTCTACACCTTCCAGACGATCTCCTACGTCGTTGACGTCTACCGCGGGGACGCCAGGGCGCAGCCCAACCCCGTCTATTACCTGCTCTACCTGTCGATGTACCACCAGCTGGTGGCGGGCCCCGTCGTGCGCTACGCCGACGTGGCAAGGGAGATCACCACGCGGACGACCGACGCCGTCTCCTTCTCGGAGGGGCTGACGCGGGTCTGCTTCGGGCTGGCGAAAAAGGTGCTCGTCGCCAACACCGCGGGCTCCCTCGCGGACAAGTTCCTGCTGGCCCCCGCCTCGGGCCTCTCGGTCGGCGGGGCGTGGTTCGGCGCGGCGATGTTCACTTTGCAGATCTATTACGACTTCTCCGGCTACTCCGACATGGCCATCGGGCTGGGGCGGATGTTCGGCTTCCACTATAAGGAGAACTTCAACTACCCCTATGTCGCCCGCTCCGCCACCGAGTTCTGGCGGCGGTGGCACATTTCCCTCTCGAGCTTCTTCCGGGATTACGTCTACATCCCGCTCGGCGGCAACCGGAAGCACCAGTATCTGAACCTGCTGGCCGTGTGGCTGCTGACCGGGCTCTGGCACGGCGCGAGCTGGAACTTCATCCTCTGGGGGCTCTACTACGGCGCGTTCATCGCGCTCGAGCGGCTCTTCCTCGGGGACCTGCTCGACCGGCTGCCGGCGGTGTTTGGGCACCTCTACCTGTTGCTGCTCGCCACGACCGGCTGGGTGATCTTCTACTTCACCGACCTTGGCAAGCTCGGCGGATACCTCTCGGTCATGTTCGGCCTTTCGGGCGCGCGCGGCTGGGACAGCAACGTGCAGATCACCCTGCTCAACAACATCTTCTGGGTGGCGCTGGCGGCGTTTTTCTGCATGCCGGCCGTCAAATGGCTCAAGCGCGCGGTCTCCGAGCGGCTCGACCCGGGGAAATCCGCCGTCCTGCTGGCGCTTTCGCCCGCGCTCTGCTTTCTCCTGCTCATCGTCTGCACCGCGCAGCTGGTCGGGCAGAGCTACAACCCCTTCCTCTATTACCGATTCTGACCGGGGGAATCCCCGGTTTTCGGAGGCTTTATGGACCAGTACCGCAAACAGAACTATGTCTACCGTCCCGCTCCCAAGCGGGCCGCGCGCCCACGCGGCCCCGAGGAGGAGCGGGAACGGTATTACGCGCTCATCCGCCACCGCATCGATCCGGAGCGGCTGCACAGGCTGAGCTGGGTCAACATTGCCGTGCTCTGCGGGGCGCTGCTGGCCTTCTTCCTCGGCTCGCTGCTGGGCCCCAAGCCCGAGCGCTCCGCGGTGGAGAAGCGCGACCTCGCGCGGTTTCCCGCCTTTTCGGCCGAGGCGCTGAGGAGCGGGACGTTCACGCGGGACATCGAAACGTGGTACGCCGACACCTTCCCCTTCCGGGACGGGTTCGTGGGCCTTTCCGCCGTCGTGGACGAGGCGCACGGCGTGCGCGTCGACGACGTGCGCATCGTCGCGCCCTCGGGCGGCGAGGCGCAGGACCTTCCCGACGCCTCCAACCGGCCGCCCGCCGCGCCGCAGGAGCCTCAGCCGGCGCCCGCCGGACCGGGGGATTCCTCCTCTGCGCCCGAAACCCAATCCGACGCGTCCTCCGCGCCCGAAACGCCGCCGGCGGTGGACGACGGGGCCGCGCCCGGCGCGATCACGGGCGGCACCTTCGTCTACAGGGGGATGGCGATGTCCCTTTACGGGGGCGACCCGGCGAGCGGGAAGTGGTACGCGCAGGTGCTCAACTCCTACCATGAGGAGCTGCCCGACGTTCAGATCTACAACATGATCATCCCCACGGCGATCGAGTTCTACGTCCCGGACAAATACCGCGACCTCACCCAGTCCCAGAAGGCGATGATCGACCTCGTCTACGGGACGCTCGACCCGTCGATCAAGAAGGTGGACGCCTATTCGGAGCTCGCGGCGCACACGGACGAGTATATCTACTTCCGCACCGACCACCACTGGACGGGCCTGGGCGCCTATTACGCCTACCGGGCGTTCTGCGGGGAGGCGGGGCTGACGCCCAAGGAACTGAGCGATTTTGAGACGCGCCGGCTCGACGATTTCATTGGGACGATGTATTCCCAGACGCAGGACACCACCCTGCTCAAGAACCCCGACTATGTCGACTACTATCTCTTCAAGCAGCCCTACGAGGCGCAGCGGTTCCTGGTGGACGCCCCCTACAGCGGGGTGGACAGCACCCTCTGGGGGGAGTACGCGCAGAGCCCCAACAGCTATTCCGTCTTCCTGCACGGGGATTTCCCCCTCGTCCAGGTCAAGACGGGCATCGGCAACGGGCGCAGGATTCTGGTCGTCAAGGAGTCGTTCGGCAACGCCTTCGCGCCCTTTTTGATCAACCACTACGACGAGGTGTATATCGTCGACCAGCGGTATTTCCAGCTCCCGCTCGTCGACTTCATCAGGGAGCACGGCATCAACGAGCTGGTCTTCGCGAACAATTCCTTCGCGGTCTGCACCCCCTACCACATCCGGTGCATCGACAACATGCGCCACCAGGTATTCGTTCCGCGCGCCCTCCAGGCGGACGTCCCCAAGGCCGGGGAACCGGAGGAGTCCGACGAGGACGCGCGGGAGCAGGAGGAACAGGAGCCGCCGGACGAGGGGGACCGTCCCCGCAGGCTGCGGCCGCGCGGCGGATAAAGGAGGGGAACCGGCATGAAAATCGGAAGACGCGCGTTGGCGCTGGCGCTCAGCCTGGCGCTGCTCTGTTCCTGCGCGCCGATGGAACCGGGGACGCAGGAATCCGAGCCGATGCGGGTCGTGCGGGTGCTGACCCTCCTGGTGCCCAACACGCTGGACCAGGTCGTGCTCGAGCAGGCGGACGCGTTCGCGGCGGACGCCGCGCGCCTGAGTGGCGGGCAGCTCGTCATAGACGTGCGCACCGGGCAGGCGCCCGCCGACGCGCTCACGGGCGGGGAGGCGGACCTCGCCTTTTTGCGCAACGCGCAGATGGCCCAGCTTGACGAACGCTTTTCGACCTTCGCGCTGCCCTTCCTCTACGACGACCACCAGCATTTGAGCCTCGCGCTCAATTCGGAGGAGCTGCTCGGGCGGCTCAACACCGGCCTCCAGCCGCGCGGGATCCGCCTGCTGAACGCCTTCTACTCCGGCAGCGCCTTTCTCGTCTCGACGAAGGGGGAGCTGCGCACCCCCTCCGACTACAAGGGGATCGCCGCGGCGCTGCGCACCGACAACGCGGACAAGCTCGCGGTCTTTTCCTCGCTCGGCGCGCGGGTGCTGCCCTATTCGGCCTCCGCCATCCCCAACATGCTCGGCGCGCAGGCGGAGCTGCTCCCCGAGGGGGCGGACGGCCCCGCTGAGGAGGTGACGGTCGACACGATCGAGGTGGATACCGAGCAGGCGCTCGCCCTTGAGGCCGACCCCAACACCCTCTTCTTCATCAAGAGCTACCACGCGGCCGCGCCGCTCTGGCTGGGGGCGAACGAGCAGTCGCTCGCGTCTCTCACCGCCTATGAACGCGCGGTGCTCAGCGAGGCCTGCGCCGGGCTGCTCGCCGGGCTCGAGCGGGTCTATACCGACAGGGAGGCGGCGGCCTTCGACGAGCTGCGCGCCCGCGGCGTGGAGGTCGTCGAGATCGAGCGCCAGCAGGTTTCGGCGGTGCTCTACGACAGCTCCCGCAACCTCCCGCTCGACCCCGGGCGGTACCTGCCGCCCGCCTACTTCGACCGCAGGCTCTATGAGATCATCCAGAGCTATTCGCCGCTCTCCTGAGGGAACGGAAGACGCAGAGAGCTTGCCGGGCGGGGGCACACGGCGGAGGACGGCTTGCCCTCCGCCCGTGAGGCGCACGCGTGTCCCGCTTGCGCCATGGAAATGAAAAAAAGGAGCGGCCGCCCATTTCGGGCGGCCGCTCCTTTATTGCAGTCTGTCAGGGATGGGCACACG
>ENA-UOIV01002273-UOIV01002273.1-human-gut-metagenome-genome-assembly--contig:-C59-NODE-2273-length-13602-cov-8.443272_pt1 | contig 13602 bp, 10 predicted proteins | sample MGYA00242333_ERZ723880 | MGnify/ENA metagenome assembly ERZ723880 | reverse complement strand
TGACAGTGTCGCCGTGGCCGGCGGTCAGATGATCACCGACGTCACACCAAACTGCGCGGCAACCAACAAATAAACTATTGAGATTATATTCCGCCTGCAGAATGCTGCTAATTGGAGAATCTCTAGTTCTTGAGGGACAACAACGAAAATTTTTTCGTTGTTGTCCCTCAAGTGGTTCTGACGTCATTCACTATTTCAGCTGATAGTGCAAAATTTATTTTTAGAATTTAGAGTTATTGCGTCATTGCAGTGTTACTGCATCACTGCTATTGCACCAACTGTCGTCAACAATGCCCCCGTCTATAGGCAATGAAAGAATACAAAAGATGTATGTGCAGATGAGGGGGTTACCTGTGTTTGGCAATGTTGATAAGCGCTTTCATATTGGTTATTCCTACTTCGCTTCTTTTAAAGAAGGTCTTGCGCGATAGATTTATGGAGCTTGTTCAAGACATGAGAATTGCATTTATCGGGCATAAGCGTATACCTTCTCGTGAGGGCGGTGTTGAAATTGTGGTCGATGAGCTGTCTTCGCGTATGTCGGCACGGGGGAATCGGGTTGTAGTATACAATCGCAAGGGCCATAATGTGGCCGGAGCTGAATTCGATAATACCGTCAATGCTTCAGACAAGCCATTCTCATATCAGGGTGTTCAAGTCGTTCCCGTGACCACGATTGATGCCAAAGGCATGGCTGCGCTGTCTTCCTCCTTCTTCGCCACGTTGAAGGCGATTGCAGCGAAGCCCGACGTGATTCACTACCATGCCGAAGGTCCGTGCGTGATGCTCCGACTGGCGCATTGGGCGGGAATCCGCACCGTTGCCACCATCCATGGCCTCGACTGGCAGCGTGCCAAGTGGGGTAGGTTCGCTTCCACGTATTTGAAGTTCGGCGAACGTACTGCGGCCAAGTGCGCGGACGAGGTTATTGTGCTCAGCCGAAACATGCAGGAATACTTCACGAAAACATATGGGCGCGATACCAGATTCATCCCTAACGGCATAGAACGCAAACAGCTGGTTACGGCACAGGAGATCACCAGTGAATATGGTTTGCGCAAGGATGATTACATTCTGTTCCTTGGTCGTATCGTTCCAGAAAAAGGCGTGCACTATCTGATCGACGCGTTCGGCAAGCTCGATACGGATAAGAAGCTGGTTATTGCTGGTGGGTCTTCCGATTCAACGGAATACTATGAGCAGGTTAAACAGATGGCGGCGCAGGACCCGCGTATCATACTGACCGGCTTTGTACAGGGGCGTATGCTGCAGGAGTTGTATAGCAACGCGTATATCTATGTGCTGCCGAGTGATCTTGAGGGTATGCCCATGAGTCTGCTCGAGGCGATGAGCTATGGCAATTGCTGCCTGACTTCGGATATCGCCGAATGTACGGAAGTGGTGGAGGATAAGGCTGCCTCCTTCGCGCATGGTTCCGCGGATGCGTTGTACAAGGCATTGAATGAACTAATCCGACATCCTCAGAAAGTCCAGAAGTATAAGAATGAGGCCGCTGATTTCATTACCGGCAAATACAGCTGGGACTCGGTAGTGGATCAGACTCTGGCTTTGTACAAGGGCGAGAAGGTCGGTGAATGATGCGCATTCTGCTGGTCAACAAGTACTTCTACCGCAAGGGCGGCGCCGAAACATATTTCTTTGCCTTGGCCGAAGGCTTGAAGGCGCTTGGCCATGAGGTGGCGTTCTTCTCCATGAAGCATCCCAATAACGAACCAAGTCGTTGGAGCAAGTATTTTGTCTCTGAAAAGGATTATGTGGGGGAGATCTCCGCATTCAAGAAGGTGCAGGAAGCCTCCACGCTGATTTACTCGTTCGAGGCGAAGCGTAAGTTCGAGGCATTGCTGGAGGAGTTCAAGCCCGACATCATCCATATGAATAATGTGCATCGTCAGCTCACGCTGTCGATTCTGGATGCTCCGTATCTGAAGAAGCACCATGTACCGGTGGTATACACGGCGCACGATTATATTCTGCTGTGCCCGGCCTACACCATGGTGAACGGCAGGGGAGAGGTCTGCGATGCCTGCTTGGACAGGCATTTCATGCACGCCACCAAAAACATATGCGTGAAGGGGTCCCGCGCGAAGAGCGCCTTGGCCACCATGGAAGCGGAATTCCTGAAATTCCACCATTCATATGACAAAATCGATCTGATTATCGCGCCTTCGAAATTCATGAAGAGTAAGCTCGATGAGGGAGGCTTTGCCGGCAAGACCGTCGCGATGCAGAACTTCCTGACCGATTCGCAGATGGCGATGGGCGCCCGGGTGGCGAATACGCATAAATTCGAGGATACGAAGGCCGGAGCAAGACCGTATTTCCTGTTCTTCGGTCGCCTTTCCAAGGAGAAGGGCGTTCTCACCTTGGTGAAAGCATTTATGCAGGCTGCGGGGCTCGCTCAGGGGAGTGCCAATGCGCAAAGCGATGATCAAGATGCCCAAGTGATTCCTGATGTATGGGATCTGCACATTGTGGGTGACGGACCGGAACGCGGTGCCATTGAACAGCTGATAGCCTCGGCTGGTCCGCAGGCCGTCTCGCGTATTCATCTGCTGGGATACAAGAGCGGCGAGGATCTGCAACGAGAGGTCGGCAATGCCCGCTTCACCGTGCTGAGCTCCGAATGGCGTGAGAACATGCCGTATTCCGGTTTGGAATCCTTGGCTGCCCAGACCCCGATTATCGGTGCCAGGATCGGTGGCATTCCGGAATTGGTGGAGGAAGGCAAGACAGGGGTCACGTTTGAATCGGGGGATGCTGTGGATTTGCTGAACAGTATGCGCAAATGTTCTGCAGTTAGTGCCTCGAGCTATTCATCCATGCAGCGGTTCTGCCGTGAATATGTCAATGCAAGATGTCTGCAAAATAAGTATGCATTGACATTGATTGATTTATACGAGAGGGTGATTTAGTGATGACGAAGAAACATAATAATCTTGGCCGGATTGTTCATCGAGCCTCAGAAGAAATGTATGCAACGAAAAAAATTGCTGAAGTGACTTCGTGGCCTGAAGCAATTAATACTTTTCGTGCGAAATTAGACATTCAGGTAATGAATCACAATGGATATAAGGAATCGGACGCGGTCAAGAAGCGGTTGCTTCGTAAGCACGAAACGGTTCTCAAGTATCTTGAGAACAAGTTCGGTGATTTTTATGCTGCATACGACTACCGGGCACCTCTTCCAGAGGTTGATCTGGCGTTAAAGAATAAAATCTGGATGTGCTGGTGGCAGGGGCTGGATAATGCTCCGGAAATCGTAAAGGCCTGCGTTGACTCTGTTCGGCGTAATGCAGGAAATCGGGAAGTAATTATAATTACTGACAAGAATGTGCGGGAATATGTTTCTTTTCCCCAGTGTATTCGGAGACGATATAACGAAGGAAGTCTATCTAAGACGCATATTTCGGATTTTCTTCGGCTAGAGCTTCTTTCACGATATGGTGGCTTGTGGTTGGATGCCACTTTTTTCTGTGCAGGTTCGCTAGATAAATCTTTATACTCTGCTCCTCTGTTTTCTATTAAAAGACCCGACTATTTCCATGCATCAGTCGCGGGAGGCATGTTTGCTAATTATTCATTAGGCTGTGATAATGAGCATAGACGTGTATTCGCCACAATTCGTGATTACTTCCTCAAGTATTGGGAAGAAGAGCAATTCCTTGTAGATTATTTGTTGACTGATTATCTCATCGTTCTTGCTCAGAGACATGACTCATACATAGATCAAGCTTTTAAACAGATTAAGCCAAATAATCCGATGTGTGATGAATTATTTAAGGTGCTTGATGAGCCATATGATGCGTTGAAATGGAAAGCGTTGACAAAAGACACCGATCTTTTCAAGTTGACTTGGAAACAACAGTTTAAGACATCTTCTAATCATCAAGAGACTTTTTTGGGAAAAATTTTCAAACAATAAAAAATGTTCAGATGTTCGCAGAATTAATTTTATTGTTTGATAAGTGTTAATAATAAACCTGTAATGCAAAAAGCTTCCCTACTAGGATTTTTGATGAGGTAATCGTGGAAAAAATTATACACTATTGCTGGTTTGGACGGAACAAGCTTTCGCAGCATGCCTTAGATGTAATTGAGACATGGAAGAAGTATGCTCCTGGATATGAAATCAAATGCTGGAATGAAGATAATTTCAATGTAAATGACCATCCGTTTACAAAAGCGGCTTATGAATCAGGGAGGATGGCTTTCGTAAGTGATTACGTCAGATTCTGGGCTGTATATAACTACGGTGGAATTTATATGGATCTTGGAAGTGAGCTAATTAAAGATATAAGAGGTCTTGTTGCTTCCTATAAGTGTATTTCTGCAATCGAAAAGAGCACATGCACTGTTAATAGCGGACTTTTTCTGTCGTGCAAAAAGCATGATTCTTTGGCTGGAGAAGTGCTTTCAAAATACGATGCATTAGAGTATGTGGATTCTGATGACTTCAGATCAAAGCATACTGTTAATGAATTGTTTATGCATGTTCTAATTGAAAATTGGTTCCAATAAAATGATGAGAAGCAGTCCATTGGAAAATGGACGATATTGCCCTCCGATTGCTTCAACCCGCTTTACGGTATAGGAGGGTTTCATATTAAGAAGAATACATATAGTATTCATCAATATACCGCTTCATGGCGAGAGCCGAAAGAAAGATACAGGGATCAATTGACCCATCGTCTTGCCTTTTATGTGGGACATCGTACTGGAGAGGTGCTGTCTAGGTTAATTACAGAGTTTAAGTTTGAGGACATGGACGATGCTTTTAAGAATCTATTCTCTAAGCTAGCTAATCATCATCGGTAAGCTTTTTGCTCGGCATCTTGGAACTTATATGAATAATGTTCTTCTCATATCTCTATTGAAGTAAGGAATATGTAATGCTAACAAAAAGTGTTCCTCAAGTCTCAGTCATTATTCCTGCATATAATGCGGAAAAATATATTGAAGAATGTGTTCTAAGTGTTCTGAAGCAGAACTATCAAAATTTAGAGATAATTGTCGTAAATGATGGTTCATCAGATTCGACTCTGTCTATTTTGATGAATATGCAGAAACGCTTTCCCTCAGTGCTTGTTTTCTCTAAAGATAATGAGGGTGTTTCTGCGGCGAGAAATTTTGGGATTAGCAAAGCGCACGGGAAGTATGTTTTACTCCTTGACTCGGATGATGCATATTTGCCTGATTCCGTGTCTTTGCTGGTTGAAACGGCTGAACGAAATAAAGCTCAGATGGTGTCTTTCAATTTTGAGACGTTATTCCCAGATGGCTCCATAGGGGAAAGGCCGGTCGAGTATTCTTTTCCGGATGTAAAAACAAGTACTGGGCATGAGTGCGTTGAGTATATTTATGCTGAGCATATAGGTTATTTTTCCTGGGCTTTTATGTATGATCGACAGTTTCTTGTTGATTTGCATATTTTGTATCCTCAGGGGTTTGCTCTTCTTGAAGATGCTCTCTTTTTGAATAAGATTCTGCGACAATGCAGCCGTGTTGCTTATGTGAGCAAGCCTTGTTACAGATATCGCATTACTGAAGGGTCTCTTTCTAAAAGGACCTCGCTCGCAACGGTTGATAGTGCTTTCAAATCGTTGTCCGAGATTCAGCGAATAGCGCATTCGGAAGGTTCCTCCATTAGATTTGATGCACATATCGTGCGTTTATATCTGTATATATACACTCTCTTGATTGATTGTCCGGCATCAAAGGAAAAAAGTAAGCTACGTCATTCGATACGAAAAAAGGTACTAGAGACTTGTTCGAGAAATTCTTTTCAGCTTCTTTGCTTATCTGACAAAATTAATCTTATATTGCTAAAAGTTTTCCTTTTGGATAATACGCATAACATAAAAGATTGTGTGAAAAAACTTTTGAAGAAAAGTTCTTTCTGACATTATTAATTGAATCTCTAAAAATGGAGCGAGGAAATAAATGAGTGTTAAATCAGCTATCAAAAAGATTTTGCCTGTTTCATTGATTGAAAAAAGGCAGCGCTGGAAAACAAATCGTGCGTTACAGCATGAAGGAAAACGGGAATTCAGAAATTTTGCACAATCTTATGCTGCTCCTGAATGTTCAGATCAGGTTCAGATGGAGAGCCTACTGATCTTTTTCGTGCATCAGATTGAGAAGGGTTTCTCCTTCGATACTTATCAGTATGGTCGTGGTCGCGGGGCTTTACGTAATGCCGCTGATTTATCGGCAAGACTTTCAAAGGTCGATACTCAATGGCGTAACAATCCGGTCTATAAAGACATGATACTTGCCTTGGGCGAATATCGTAGGCGTCATGTACTCGCTGATCAAGACGTCACGTTTATGACGGAATTATTCGATGATGACACAAATGCTGATATCGTATCGGCTTCTAAAAACGAATATCCAAGCATTGAGCTTTCCCTGGCTTCTAAAGCAGACAATGCTGTTGTTCCGTTTGCTGAGTTAACGGAACGTCGGCATGCGGTACGTTCCTATTCTGATGAGCCAGTAACGCGAACGGATCTTGAGAAAGCAGTCACCATGTCTCTGCATACTCCATCTGTCTGCAACAGACAGCCGGCCCGCATTCGTATCTTCACCGATCGGAAATTAATCGGCGAGGCATTGAAAGTACAAGGCGGTTTCGGCGGATATAACCTGCCTCCGGCATTAGTACTCGTAACCGCCGATTTGCGGGTGTTTATGGGAACAAATGAACATAACGAGGGATACGTTGATGGTGGGTTGTTTGCTATGTCAATGTTGTACTCATTGGAGGCATGCGGTCTTGCCGCCTGCCCGCTCAATACAATGTTCAGCGAGGAAAACGATAAGAAAACTCGTGATATGCTCGGTGTCCCCGATAATGAGGTGTTTATCATGTATATCGCTGTAGGTCATTTCCGTGAATCCTCCAAGATCTGCCGCTCTCAGAGATTCGGACTAGATCGTATTCTTATGAACTGATTGCGGAGGTTTTCCTTGGGCAAGTACAAAAATCTGCTGGTAAATATCGGCCTGTTTACGCTGAATACCGTATCGACGAAGCTGATCACGTTCCTACTGGTACCGTTGTATACCTATTTCCTTACGACGGCGCAGTATGGTGTGACGGACATGTCATTGACCGTGGCTGGCTTGATTACTCCGGTCCTGACCTTGTCCATCGGCGACGCCACAACGCGGTATATCATCGATGATCCGAATGATAAGAAGCAATACATATCCGTCGGATTCTGGGTTACACTGTTCGGCTGTCTGCTTATGCTTCTGTTGCTTCCACTGCTGAATTTGCCGATATTTGGTGGTCTTGGGAACTATGAATGGCTTTATCTGGCATATTTTGTCTCGTCCGCATTCAATGCATATTTGGCGAATGTAGCTCGTGGCTTAAACCAGATAAAGCTCATCACCTGGGCATCCATTGCATCGTCCCTTGCATCCGCATCTTCGGCTGGCTTGCTTATCGGATTGCTTGGCTGGAAGGTTGAGGGATACTTCGTTTCTTTGATCTTCGGAGGATTGATCGCGGTCGTTCTGTATCTCATATTCGGAGGTTCTTGGGAATATGTGGCCCTTCCAAGCAAAGAACGTGATTGGCGGGTCCTCAAAAAGATGTTGCTGTATTCCGTGCCGTTGATGCCGAACGCCATTTTTTGGTGGGTCGGCACGAGTGTAAATAGGTTTTTCATTACCAGCATGCTTGGCATCGGAGCATCTGGCTTATTCGCTGCGGCCAGTAAGATACCTAACGTAATGAACATGGTTTCGTCCACGTTCTGGCAGGCATGGAGCTTGTCCGCATTCCAGGAGTTCAAGAAAACGGATACCGGCAAGTTCTACAGCAACGTGTTCGCTGTATTCCGTACGTTCTGTTTTCTTGCGGCATCGGGGCTCATGTTGCTGACTCCATGGCTTGCCTCATTGCTGCTGCAGAAAAAATTCTATGATTCATGGCCTATTATACCGATCCTTATTCTGGCGTTTTTGTTTAATGTATTCGCGGGATTTTATGGGACGGTATTCACCGCGAGCATGAAGACTCGGCACTTGATGACATCTACTGCTGCAGCGGCGATTGTGGTCATCGTGCTGACTTGGCTGCTTATCCGTGTTATGGGTCTACAAGGTGCTGCATGGGCTATGGTCGGCAGTAATTTGGTCATGTACGCCATACGTGTGGTTATGGCCAATCAGATCGTCAAAATCAACGTGAACCGGCCACTTATGCTGGCGAATATTCTGCTAGTATCTGTGCAAACATGTGTATTGGCGTGGCACCCGACTGCGTATACGTTGGTATCGGCTGTGCTGTTCTTGGCTGTGCTCGTGGTGTCTGCCATAGACATCTATCCGTCTGTGAAAACCCTATCCGTCGCGGTTAAGGGCAAGGGTTCAAGGAATAATCACGGAAAACATGTTAGGGAAATGAAGATTTGAGGAGATGGATAAAATGAAAATTGGAACAATCACTTTCCATTGTGCATATAATTTTGGTTCCGCTCTGCAAACTTATGCGTTGAGGAAATATCTTACTGATCTCGGGCATGATGTGCACGTTATTGATTATCGTAGTGAGGATTTCCGGAATTACTGGATTTTCCGAAAATACGGTATCAAATCGTTTGCCGTGGATTTGCTGTTCCTTCCGGGCAATCTACGCAGACGCAGCAGTTTCCAGACTTTTTGGCACAGGCATTTTAATCTGACTAAGAATACTTACGAAGGCGTCGACGCAGACCTGCAGATGGCTCAGGATTTGAACGACTTTGATGCGTTTATTTGCGGAAGCGATCAAATCTGGAATCTGGATTGTACTCGCGGTCCTGTTCCGCCGTTCTTCCTTTCATTTGCGTCTAACGACACCAAGAAAATCGCGTATGCGCCAAGTATGTCACATGCCAAGTTTGTAGAGAAGAATTTCACCGCAGAAGACAAGAAGAGGATTTCCGGTTGGCTAAATCGTTTTGACTCGGTATCCGTGCGTGAGATTTCTGTTGCTGGGCAGTTTCAGGACTTGACGGATAAATCCATCGTCGAAACGCTTGATCCGACGCTTTTGCTTGATCTGAAGGACTATCGGCATATTCAAGCACCCGAACTCCAGAAGAGGCTCAAAGAAGGCAAGTATATCTTTGCCTATACGCTGTGGCCGAATAAAGACATGGTGAAATATATTGATGAGCTCGCAGCAGAACGAAATCTGACTATCGTTTACTACTCGAGGAATCCAATTCATTATAAGGCGCATTCCATCAACGTGTGGGGGATTGGCCCTGCTGACTTCCTCACGTTAATCGACAAGGCCGCGTGCGTAGTATCTAACTCATTCCATGCCACGGTGTTCTCTATTCTTTATGGAAAGCCTTTCCTTACGTTTGGCACCGAGAAGAGCAGCTCTCGTATGAAGACTCTTCTCGCTAGGCTTGGATTGCCTGAAGAGCATTTGTTGCCGTCTGATTTCGAAGACGGAACGAGAATTAAGCCGTTTGTGTCTAAGCTAGATGTTGCACGGCTCAATGAACTGCGTGCAACATCCGAGCAATTCCTTAAAATGGCGCTAGCATGAAATGAACGGACGGGTGCCTACCACCGTCTTTTCGATTAAGATTTGAGCGTGAGCTATCGCATAACATTTTTTCATGCGGATTTTGCCGGCACTATTTTCATCCTATAATATGATTTAATTTGGAATAAATCTAACTTAAATCCAGTGAGAGATAACGTCCGAATTCCTGCGCACTTTCGGTTTTGTTCTTCGTTGAGATGTTGAAGCGGGCATGGCCCGCGTCCTGTGTACGATTTTCAGTCGCCAAACAAAGAATCGCAATTGGAAAGCAGGACGCGCAGCCATGCCCGACAGCAACATCATACAGATCGACCAGAACCTGTTCGAGACCAAACTCGACCGGCTGGTCACCGAGAAGATGACCCAGATCCTCAACGCCATGCTCGACGCCGAGGCCGACGAGATCACCGGGGCCGCCAGATACGAACGCAAGGAGGGGCGCAAGGCGTACAGGGCCGGCCACTACGAACGCACGCTCACGGCAAAGGCGGGCAGGCTCGAGCTCAGGGTGCCGAAACTCAAGGGCGCGGTCTTCGAATCCGCGGTCATCGAACGCTACCGCAGGCGGGAGTCCAGCGTCGAGGAGGCGTTGATGGAGATGTACCTGGCGGGAGTGAGCACCCGTCAGGTCGACGACATCAGCAAACTGCTGTGGGGTGACAGGATGCCATCCCAGACCCTTTCCGACAAGCTCAAGCGCGTGTATGACGACATCGACCGATGGCGCACCCGGCCATTGGAATCCGAATACCCGTACGTGTTCATGGACGGCGTGTGGCACAAGCGCTCCTGGGGCGGAAGCGTGGAGAACGTCAGCGTCCTCGTCGCCATCGGCGTCAACGCGGAGGGCCACCGCGAGGTCATCGGCGTGACGGAGGGCATGAGGGAGGACGCTGCCAGCTGGGAGCAGTTCATACGAAGCATGATCGAACGCGGTTTGAAGGGCGTGCGCCTCGTGGTCGGCGACCGGTGCGCGGGACTCGTCTCCACGGTGAACTCGATGCTTCCCCGGGCGAAGTACCAGCGGTGCATGGTGCACTTCATGCGCAACGTGCTCTCGAAGGTGCCGCCCAACCACCGGGATTGGGCGTCCGCGGCCCTGAAGGCGATATTCGCCATGGAGTCCCGCGAATCCGCCCTCGCCAAGGCCGGGACGGTCGCCGCGGAGATGGAGTCCAGGAAGCTCAAGGCGGCGGCCGGCTGCCTGCGCGAGGGCATCGGGGAGACGACCGCCTACCTTTTGCCGGAATTCCCGACGGAGCACCGCAGGAGGATCCGCACGAACAACATGATCGAACGGCTGAACCGGGAGATCCGGCGTCGCACGCGCGTCGTCGGCAGTTTCCCGGACGGCAACAGCGCGTTGATGCTCATCTGCGCCAGAACCAGGTACGTCACCGCGAACGAATGGAGCACGCGCCGCTACCTCGACATGTCCCGGCTCGATGACAACCTGCAGGAAGCGAACTGATCATCGTCCCATGGACGGGCACGACCCTAAGTGCGCAAACCTTCGGGCACTACCAACCATAGGATCAAGCTGCGCACGAACAACATGATCGAGCGATTGAACAAGGAGATCCGCCGGCGCACCCGGGTCGTGGGCAGCTTCCCCGACTCCAACAGCGCGCTCATGCTCGTATGCGCCAGAATCCGCTACGTCACCTCACGCTCGTGGTTGGACCGGCGATACATGGACATGTCCCGGCTCGATGACAACCTAGGCGCAGCGGCATGAAAGTCACGCCAACAGCTGGCCAACAGCCAATCTGCGCAAAGAAGCGGGCACTACCAAATAGCGTTTATATTTGTGCGAAAACTAAAGGACTTGAAGTGAGAGAGTCGCTAATCCGTTAAGAAGGATGTTTTCTGCTGAATTGTCGCGGGAATGATTTTCCATGAGTTGGTATTCTTTTCGGCTTTGATGCACCTCATAGAAGCCTTAATGGGAGAGGGGGTGGTGGTAAGTAGGAGAGGGAATGCGGTCAACGCTGAGAATGCTCCCCACTCTGATAAACCATAGAAGAGAACAATTGTAATCAGAATCAAACTTGAATAGTCTTTGTTACGGATCATGGAACGAATAGAGTGAATAAGAATTACGGTAAAGATTAAAGCGCCGATTATACCAAATTCAACAAGAACTCTAACATAGGCGAAATCAAGCCAGAATGTACCCCACTGGCCATCTATAAAGAGAGTTTCTCCTAATTTGTCGAGATAATGTCCTGTTAGATTCACTCCATAGAGACGAATTGCCATTACGGAACCGATGAATCTATACGAAAATGTGCCGGAGATGATTTTTCCTATGAAGCCAGTCTTCCCGGTGAGATACAAGGAGAAAATGAGGATACCGATAATTGCAACAAGATATGGTGTGAATCGTAGTATTTTCTTTTTGAAAAAATCAGGCTTGTTAAAGAAGAGAATTAAGAGAGCGTAGATAACGAGCACAACGCAACCGGTGACGCAGTTCGGGAAGATGTAAAGAAATGCGCTTGAAATAGCTAGGATAGCTATGGAAATTGAAGAAGACAATTTGCTTATGTATATGAAACATATAATCGTGAATGCAAATTGAATTCCAAAATTGTTTGGCTGAAGGAAGAAGAAAGTATATCTAGTTCTATCTCCTGTGTTATATAGACTAACGTTTATAAATTTGATTTTTAAAGCTAGAAAATATGTTATAATGCATGAGGCTAAAATGATTGATTGTACAGTTAAAAATGTATTTAATAGCTTCTTTTTTGTGCTTTGTGTGGTAGCTGCGAAGAGAAGAAACACGATTAGTGTGGTGTCTCGAGTTAGTAGCCAAGTGTTAAAAGCGAATAAAAAAACAAGTATTAAGAAAAAAGATTTTTTTTGAAAGAGGACAACACTAGAGACTGCAATTATGCCTAAAAGTGTGATACTGGACTTGCTGAGGGGATCTAGAAAATCAAAATCAAGCAAATTGGCATATTTGTTTATTAAAAGAATTATAAAGCCAGCAATGATGATGATGTGACTTACTCGGATTTTGTATATATTCTCTATCGTAGTTTTCATGTATCTCATTCCAAGCTTGCGCGCAATGCTGCAATTCTCTCTAAGTTTATACAAAAGATAAAATCTGTCAGGGACATAAACGAAATGCCGCATCGTAAGTGTTGCCATTCTTGTCTTGTGTTATTGGCAGTTCATTCGTCTCCCCATGGGCCCAAACTAAAGTTCATTTTTTCCTACTGCCGAATAGTGCAGTTTGGTGTGACGTCGGTGATCATCTGACCGCCGGCCACGGCGACACTGTCACCGCTCACCCGGTAGTCCTTGCCCTGCCCGCCGTTGTTGTCCCAGACGGAACCGCCATCCGTGAACGCCATGCGCACCTGCCCGCCGGCGGTGTCCGGGATCGTGTACCTGTACCAGCCGTTCCTGTACAGGGTCATCCGCTGGGCCGAGCCCGTCCACTTGCCGTTCGCCTGGTAATGCACCTTCGCGGTCTTCCACGAGGAATCCGGCTTGTACCACACCGTCATCGGGCTCTCGTCGAACGACGGGGCGGAGTACGAGACCTTCCCCCCGGACACGGACACGACCGAGCCGCTCACCCGGTAGTCCTTGCCCTGCCCGCCGTTGTTGTCCCAGACGGAACCGCCATCCGTGAACGCCATGCGCACCTGCCCGCCGGCGGTGTCCGGGATCGTGTACCTGTACCAGCCGTTCCTGTACAGGGTCATCCGCTGGGCCGAGCCCGTCCACTTGCCGTTCGCCTGGTAATGCACCTTCGCGGTCTTCCACGAGGAATCCGGCTTGTACCACACCGTCATCGGCTGCTTCGGCACGCCCGTGACCGTGACCTGGACGGACGCCGACTTGCCGCCCGCCGTGGCCTTGATCGTCGCGGTGCCGGCCTTCGAACCGGCCGTGACCACGCCCGTGCCCATCACGTTCGCGACGCTCGAGTCCGAGCTCGTCCACGTGACCTTCCGGTCCGTCGCGTTCGACGGATTCACGGTCGCGGTCAACTGCACGCTCGC
>ENA-UOIV01002246-UOIV01002246.1-human-gut-metagenome-genome-assembly--contig:-C59-NODE-2246-length-13788-cov-41.509648_pt1 | contig 13788 bp, 17 predicted proteins | sample MGYA00242333_ERZ723880 | MGnify/ENA metagenome assembly ERZ723880 | reverse complement strand
CTGTAGCCAACTCCAGCACTGTTTTGTCTTTCACGACCGGACGGATCAGCTCATACATTTTCTCGTATACTGCCCTGTCTTTTCGCATAAAGCAGTCATACAGATCTGCATTTCTGTCCCAGAAATTCTTGTGTTCTCGCATTGCTGTCTCTCCTTTTATAGTTAGACTGTTCTAACCAGCACGCACATATCTACAAGTTAGGTTTAGCTAACTCGTGTGTTTAGAAAAAGCCGCATTTCTGCGACCTTGCGGTGGCCTTTGTCTTTTTGTCTATATTATACCGTGCTTGCTTCTGATTTGCAATGGTATAGTATTCTATTTTGTAAACTTCCTCTGTCACATCTATAAAAAAGTCTGTTGTATAAACATCAGGATAAAGTTCCCGAAGGTTAATTTTCTTCATTATGTACCTCCATTTCGATTCACGGGTGATTGACGGGTGAATCGAATGGAGGCGGAGACCGACACCGGCAGACAACCGGGTCATCTCCGAAAAAATGGCAACAAAAAACGCCAGATTTCCATGAGGGAAAACTGGCGCGCCAAGAACAGCCATTATTATACTGAATTACATGGAACGATAATGCCGATGCAATGTTATACTTGCCCGGAGGAGGAGCAATGCTTTTTTTAACTGATGTAGATCATGTGAGCTTTGAAAAAGCAAACGAGACACGGCAAAATAACCTCCAATCGGCTACCGTGTCCCTGCAAGTCGTCATTGGTTTGTGTAGACGCAAAGAAACGGCGGCTCTGAAAATCAAAGCCGCCGTTTCAAATGGGCGTGTCAAATTGTCTGCTCTACGACGGCTTTTTTTCTTTTGCCGTCGTGCGGCAGATCATTTCAATATTCGGTTGAAGTATCGTTATTCGGTGTTAAGTTCTACTAATACAACCTCTGGACGATTATTAAATCGGAATGGAATAATACTATTTCCAAGGCCGCGGCTAACAACCATATTTGTCTTTCCGTCTGTATAAAGACCGGAATCATATTTAGGAAACAGCCCTTGATTGGGGGCAACAAGCCCCCCAATAAAAGGCAATCGAAACTGCCCTCCGTGTGCGTGACCACATAAAACCAGATCAACACCGCAGCATACATAGGTTTCAAATAACTCTGACCGATGTGATAGCAGTATAGTATAACTATTTTCGTCATCAATGAGGCTATTCAATTTTGTGTTGACCATGGCTGGTACTTCATTAAACATATCGCCCTTAATCGTAAAGTCAGGATCAGAAAGCCCGATAAGGGTAATCATTTCGTTGTTATACACTAACTGTATTGCTTCATCTTCAAGGACAGTTACGCCAGACGCTTCAAGCCCTGTTTTGAATTGATCATAATGTGAGAAGTTAGCTTCGTGGTTTCCAGTTACAAAGTAGACAGGAGCTATTTGAACAGCTTTTTTTACAAAATCAAACGCAATCTCAATGTCTGTATGTCCAGCATCGATTAAATCTCCAGTTATCACAATGATATTGTCAATATTGGTTTACACTTTTTTCTCAAGGATGTTCGACCTATGCTGCCTCCTGTAATGAATCGTAGTATTGTTGACGCTTAATCATCGGAGGTAAGCCACCATTAGCAGAGCAGATTCTTCGGTTATTCCAATAGCTGATGAAATATCTCCAGATGAGTGTTTTTAACTGTTCTACTGTCATTGAAGTGGTATCATAACGTCCATAAAGTAATTCTTCTTTGAATCTTGCCCACATGCTTTCGCATCTGGCATTGTCGTGGCATCTGCCGCCAGCACTGTTCATGCTTTGGAGAATGCCATATTTGCTGATTGCTTTACGATATAACTCACTTGTGTACTGTGTTCCTCTGATACAGCATCAGGATATACTTCCAAAGTTGATGCTGTATCATAAAAGTAAGGGGCGGCAGCACTTTAGGCTGTCGCTCCTTGACTGCCTAACTGCAAAACCGGGCGGGGCTGTCAACGGCGGCTCTGCAAGAGCCGTTCATCTTGCCGTTGACTGGCTCGACTGGGTTTGCTATTCTTTAAGTGTTGTCTGTAAGTCGTTTGTAAAAATATCATCTCCGGCGCACAATCATTTTCTACCAAAGTAGCGGCATAAAAAATTTCATTGTCCTGCCTTTCAAAAATAAGAAGTTTCCATTTTTTTGACTGCAAATTCCGAGGCTGTCTCTTGTACAATTTCTAGTACATTGACATCTTCTGCTATATTTCCTTGACGGGGTTCCAGCTCATTGTTAGTTACCACTTCTGCCTTGCCAGCGTCCGATGCACCATAAGAGAAATTTACTATGGTAGCATTGCTGTATTTTTCAAAAGCTGCATAGTATTCTTCTTCTGTAATTACATCTGTTTCCTCTCCTTTTTTCATGGTATAAGCAGCATTTCCACTTTCGTCAAATTGCTCATAAATCCCCTCTGCCAGTCTGAGCGAACCGGATTTTTCAATTTCAAAACGCTGCATATCGTGACCGGAAGCAGCATAAATACCTGTTTCATCATAGGCGATAGGATATGCTGTTCCCATACTTTCTATTGTTCCTATGTTTTTAACTTCTTTATCTATCAAATAATATACATCACAATTAAGTGCTGCCTGATTTCCCAAACCGTCATTATATACTTGTGAGGTAACAAGTAAAACAGGTAAAGAAGCATTTGTATCAATAATTGCAAAAAGCTCATTATCTTCCAATCCTCCGACGGTTTCTCCATAAATAGCAGCGTTTTCACTACCTTTTTCTCCACATGCACATAAAGAAAAGATTAACACACATAAAGCCATATATGAAATAAACTTCTTTGCCTTATACATATTTTCAGTCTCCTTTTTTTCTTCTTTCAATGGTATAACTTATGAACAATATCACTCCGATTGCTGCCGCAATAATAGACGGTATCATTAACCGCATATAATCAATAGGGGCATTTTCGTATTGTCCTGTAACGATATATCGGTATAGCATATACTGGGTACTAAGTGTTGTGCTTTGTAGCGCAATTACATAGGCGAAATTTAATATGCTAACCATAATAAAAATCAGACCACTAATTAGCAACAGCGTCATTTTTCTGTTATGAAGATTTATTTTCATCAAATCTTCTAAAGTTATTTGCTCATCAGTTTTGTTTGCCACACCTGCTTCTCCTTCCTTTAGCAAATCATCTAATGACACATGAAAAATTCTGCTTATTTTAACGATACTTTCTAAATCAGGGGAAGTGCTATCTGACTCCCATTTGGAAATAGTCTGTCTGGATACGTTAAGTTTTTCTGCTAATTGTTCTTGTGTCATTCCCGAAAGTTTCCTTAATTGGTTGATTTTATTTCCAATTTCCATTTTGTGTCCTCCTTTAAGAGCAATTTTAAATAAAATAAACAATTTTTTCTATCAACATTGCTTTACATTTGCGCTCAAAATAATAACATTTATGAAATTGCTTGTTTTTCTGCACTTTAAGTGTTCATATAAAGGCATTTAAAATCACAATAATATCCGGTTCGTGTTCAGACAGCAATTCTATCAATTCTGTATTGCTTTCTCCAAATTCAGCATTATGCAAGTCGGACACTTGTGCAATCTGAAAATTAGAAAAGGTAGATGGTATGCGATCACTGGAGATATTAACTGTACTTACCATCAATGCTGAATTGCCCCATACAGTACAGATTATCAAAACTAGCAGTATCGTTGTTAATACACCAATCTTCACCAATACTCTGGTGGAAAGAATTTTTTTCATTTTTTCCTCTCTTTCATCAACTTAATTATAAAAAAACCAGCTTACAAACAGGTGAATTTCAGCTTACGAATTTGTAAGACAAAAGCGGGTGGCTTCTAAATCCACCCACTTCAAAAGTAGAATCACTGTGCGCTGATTGTGTCAACAATGGACATATTGTGTATTCTCTTAATCGGACCGTACACCGCCACAATCGCAGATAGTACAACAATCAGAAGAATAATACCCAATTCTTTCAAAGGAATTGTCCAAGTATCACCCCATTTATAACTGATCAACATTTCGAACAATACCTTGTTGCTTAACAGTCCCAAAATGGTGCCAACTATACCACCGATTATGGTATAAGTAAAGGCTTCTGCAACTATCATTTTCCTAAGCTGTCCTGTACTAAGCCCAATAGCGCGGAAAGAACCATATTGCTTTGATCTTGAGGAGACGCTCATAGCAATACTGTTTATTATGTTAAAAACTGTAATCAATGCAATCAAAACGAGAAATCCATAAACGAACAGCCAGAAACAATAATATGTTCCCATTGTACTGCTGTTTCCCATACGTTCATCGGAGAAAGTAAATGTGGAATCCACCATTTGATGGATAGCATAAACATCTTCATCGGTTGCATCTTTGGTTAACTGCACATCAATAATCGTGTACTTTGATTCACTAGTAATTTGCTTAAATGTATCCTCTGAACAGATAATTGTTCCAACACCTGCAGCACTATAAAATGGACAGTCAGATAGTGTTCCCACGATTTGAATTTCTTTTTTTTGCCCGCTTATATTCAGTGTTACAGTATCACCAATTTGTATAGTATTCTGTTGCTCATAAACAATTAAACCAGTTCCCACATCGTTTTGTGCAGATTCAAGAGAACCTTCTAACAAATAGTCTTTCGCCCAATCAAATTGATGCTGCTCATAAGAGATCAAATCCACCTTTTTTTCAATACCATTTGTTACAGATGGAACCTCGTAGGCAAACATTCTTCCATACGCTAAATCCACAATAGAATTTTCTTTCAAATCTTCTAAAAATGTTTTGTCAATGGCGCAAGAATTATCAGGGCTTATGATAGATAAATCTGCTGTCCATGGATGAAGCGGCGTTAATGTATGCTGCATAAACTCGACCGTTACGGAAAACGATAAAAAAAGGATAATACTAAGAGCAAATGAGCTAGTCATCAAAAGTAAGTTTTTTCGGCTTGCTTTTGCATGATGAATCCCAAGTGCAGTATCAATCTTAAATAGCTTTGTATTGGCGGCATTTCTGGCGGGTTTCAAAGTATTTGCGTTACCGGAAACCGCTGCCAGAGGAGATACCTTTGCCGCCTTTTTGGCCGGGGAATAAGCAGCTAACAAAACCGTAAGTAATCCCACAACGATTCCTGCCAAAATGCTCGGAATGCTCAAACCGAATGTTGGCATAGCCTCGAAATATTCTGGGCCAAGGAAGCGTAAAACTGCACACAAGACCCAAATGACAACTACACCGATGGAAATACCCACAGGGATCGCCAAACGACACCAACTAAGCGCCTCTTTCCGTACCAGGCGCATAACCTGTTTTGGCGTTGCACCGATACAACGCATAAGGCCGAAAAACTCTGTCCGCTGAGCCACATTGCTATTTAGGCTGCTTGCAATCATCATAATGCCAGCTAACATTACCAATACAAACAATACAGCCGCAGCCAAGTACACTTGTAACAAAAAGGGGACGCGGCTTTGCCCAAGCAAGCCAAGCAGATTATTGTTGGAAGATATTTGTTCATTCGATAAATTGCATTGTTCTTTCAAATCTGCAATTTTCCCTTGTATATTTCTTGTGTTTGCAAATTGAGTAAAAAACATAATGCCGTAATCATTCGGCTCCCCGTCTGATACATTCGGATAAATCGCGCAGTAATCCTCTATGTTCAAAATAATGCCGTAGGAGTCGCCACTCATGATCGAGTCTGTATTATTCATAAATCCAGATATGGTAAAATTCAGTTTATCACCATCAGGAGTTTCGACGGCAATGGAATCGCCAATCGCAACACCCATTATCTGTTTTACATTTTCAGTCACCAACGCTTCATTACTTGCCTGTGGAAAAACGCCATCTTCAAGTTGTCCAGCCCAGATTTCGGTTATATAGCTTTCATCACAACCGCATATCGCTACATTTTTTCCTCCTAAAGTGTAGCCTAAATCTCCACGATAATTAAGTACACCATACGGCGAAAATACTTTAACATCGGGGCGTGAAGCGATAATTGACGCTTCTTCGTTGCTGATATTTTTGATGGCGATATGCCAGTTTCCATATTCCTGCTGGGTCTGCAAAATCTGGCTGCGGACGAACATATCTGCCATGCCAAAAATTGTAGTAACCAGAAATACCGCCAGCACAATGCAGAAAATGGACATCCTGCTTTGCTTCCTGTGGATCTTTACAGATATGGGAACAAGGTCAAGATAATGCTTCATTCTTTTTTCCTCCCAAATCCGTCAAAACGCCATCGGATACTCGGAACACCCGATCAACGGATGCTGTCAAATTTTTATTGTGGGTAATCATCAGAATCGTTTGCTGATAGCGGCGGGATGCCTGTGTAAGCAAAGCCATGACATCCTGGCTATTTTTACTGTCCAGATTGCCCGTAGGTTCATCCGCCAAAATCAGTTTGGGCTTTGTGATTAACGCCCGTCCAATGGCGACACGCTGCTGCTGTCCGCCGGATAGTTGATTCGGCAGGTGGTGCCGACGTTCGGTAAGGCCCAAGAGATCCAAGATTTCTTCTACCTCTGCCGGATCTGGCTTGCGATAGTCCAAGAGAAGCGGAAATATGATATTCTGCTCCACATTCAGCTCGGAAACCAACTGAAAGGATTGGAAGATAAAACCGATATTACGACGGCGGAAAATCGTGCGCTGTTCCTCTTTCATGGAAAATAGGTCTTGTCCATCTACCAAAATGTGGCCGGAAGTAGGAGTGTCCAAAGCTCCAATACAGTTCAGTAATGTGCTTTTGCCAGAACCGGATTCACCCACAACGGCAGCAAATTCGCCTTTATCCAGGGAGAGGGAAACCTTCTTCAACGCTTCGACTTTCGCCTCACCCTTGCCATAAGTTTTACATAAATCTTGTACTTTCAATATTTCCATAGTCATCAGTACCTCCTTTCTCAAAAGGATAGCAAAAACAGCTTACAAGCAGGTGAATTTGACCTTACAGTTCCGTAAGGAAAGATAGTGTAAACAGCGTACCTTTTCCAGATTCACTTTGTACGGAGATAACACCGTCTTGCCCTTCAATAATGGACTTGGCAAGGGGAAGCCCCAGCCCGATTCCTTGTGTATCAATGGAATGTTTGCTGCGATAAAAGCGTTTGAAGATGTGGTGAATATCCTCCGGTGCTATTCCACTCCCATTATCAGAAATGAAAATCTGAAACATAGCAGGAGCGCGATTCCATGTAATACGGACGATGCCGCCAACTTGTGTGTGATCCAGCGCATTTTTTACGATGTTTCCAATTGCTTCCCCTGTCCATTCCATATCACAAATAAGCTTTTGCTCACCGTCGCCATCGATCTGAATCTGTTTATTCTCATTTTTAGCTCGTGCAGTTAATTCATTGACGGAATGAGCTATCAGTTCGGACATACGGCAACTTTTTTTCTCAAAAATGATGTTTCCCGTATCCAGTCGGGTTATCTTCAACATGGATGAGATTAACTGCTCCATACGCTTTAGAGAAATGCCCATCTTCGTCGCAAACTGCTTTACCGTTTCCGCATTTTCCGGCTCACTTTCAATGATCTCCTGATACATGGCGAGGGCTGCCAGAGGCGTTTTGAGCTGGTGAGATATATCGGATATGGTATCTTTCAAAAACTCTTTTGCTTTACGTTCTGTTTCATTTTTGGATTGGAGCATGGTTGCAAGCTGTTCTACCGAAGAAAACACTTGGTAGATAGCCCCCTCATAATTCTGCGGTAAATGACAAGAGTAATCCCCGTTGATGTAATTTAGCAATATTTTGTCGGCCTGTTGATACAATCGCTTCCTTTTCCAGAAAAAAACGAATATTCCTACGGCAAGCACAAAGAGAAAAAATAGCACAGTGCATAGCATGGTACAGAAAGCGGAACGCTGAAATTGATTGAAATAAGGCCGCATACTGCTTTCTGACTGTTTTCCCAAACCCGCAGCCGCTAATAATGACCTACCATCTTCACTGATGTCTGTGTTCGTAAAGGCGACTGCAATCACTTCTTTCGGAACACCCTGTTCCAAAAGCGAGGATGAAACCGCTTCATCGTGTTTGAGCCACAGGGCTTCCGCACCGTTCACCTGATAAATAGTCAAAACGGTTGCTGTACCTACAAATAGCAGAGCAAACAAAGTCAAAAATAGCAGGAACCCTTTAATCTGCCTATCTTGGCACAAACTCATATAGACACCTCTTTCCATTGGTAGCCGAACCCACGGATGGTTATAAGGTGTTCTGGATGGGAAGGATCGGTTTCCACTTTTTCGCGAAGCCGCCGTACATAGACGGACAGGGTGTTATCATCCACAAAATTTCCTGTATCATCCCACAGCTCATTTAGAATGATGTCCCTTGTCACAACACGATTTGCGTTTCTTACCAGCAGACAAAGCAAACGATATTCGGCGCTTGTCAAATCCAATGCTTTTCCCTTTAAGGTTGCACGGCTATCCAACAGATCAATGATAATGTCGCCACATTCCATAGAAGTGTTTTTTTCACTTTTGGAAACTCTGGCCCGACGTAGCAGCGCCCGGATACGGGAACACAATTCCCCCAGCTTGAAAGGCTTGGTGATATAATCGTCCCCACCGCTATCTAATCCACGAATTATGCTGACTTCTTCATCCGATGCAGTCAGGAATATAATAGGTATCTGCTGATTTTCTTTTCTTACTTTTTCGCATATGTCAAATCCTGTTCCATCTGGTAGGGTGACATCCAAAATCAATAGATCGTATCTGTCGAGTTCGGACAAGTATTGTTTTGCCTCACATACAGTACGGGCAACTTCAACATCAAATTCATTCTTTTTCAAAGAGTAGACCAAGCCATCTATTAGACTGACATCATCCTCCAATAGCAATATTCTATTCATGTTTTAATTCCTTTCCTTGTTTTGTCCTTCCGTCAATCGGCTTTTCTGCGTTCTTTGGGATCAGCCAAACACCAGCCATCTTTACAGCTCCAGATATACGCCCAGCAGCGCAATAGTAATTTACTCTACGAGGTGTCACGCCCCATTTTTCGGCGGCCTCTTTTAGTGTCACATAATCCATTATGCACCTCCACAGAGTACATTATAGTTCTTTGTCTCGAACAATACAAGTTTATCGCTAATCGCAGCTTTATATGATCGGCATAATCGTACAGCTTGTCAGGCATAATAAGGTCATTCCATCATATAAACCGGAACGATACAATATTATTGAGGTGAACGATTATACCGATTGATGATTTAACTGCTTTAGGGCAGAAAATGCGGGAAGCCCGAAAGAATAAAGAACTGACAGAGTTGTCCGAGAAATTTGAAACGAATTGAGCCAGTGAGTGAAATTTAACGATTCTCTCACTGACTCTTTTCATTTTCGAAGAAAAGAGGCAAGCAATGCCTGTGTTAATACACACAGGCCTGCAGAGAAGAAAATCCCTTTGTGATTTTCCTCTCCGCTTGCTTGCCCGGGGCAGCGCCCCCCAAGCCCCTTTGAACACAGAATTTCATTCTGTGGCTGCGCGGTCTCCGTTCCACTCCGGTCGGCACTAAGCGGACATCCCCCGGATGTCCAGTGCCTGCGAACGCTTTTGACCAGGACCAGCTTACCGCTTGCCGTGGTCTTTTTCTTTTTCAACATCCTGTTCTACCTCCATTTTCAGCACTCGATCCACATTGGCCTTTGCCGTTAAAAGCTCCCGCATTTCCTCACGGGAACGCCGGTACTCGGCATAGGTCTTTTTCTTTTCTTCCAGCAATTTCGCGTACTCCGTCTGCAACTCTTTGACCTTGGGCAGCTTCTTGACGCCCATCTCATCAAAGGCATTCTTAGCAGCCTGGTGGAGCAGAATTTCTTCCTCATGTTCCTCCCGGAATTTCTTAGAGTAGCCGGCCTTGCGGTAGTCCACATAGACCTCACGGGTCTTGGCATAATTTACGATGTGAGTACGCAGAACAGCAATCTCTGCCATGCGCTTTTCAGCCGCTTTGATCTGCGCCGAAAGTTCATTGTGATGTGCCGTGGCAGCCGCAGCCTTTTCTTCCAAAACCGCATACTCCAGCAGATTGTTCTCTGACAGGTAATTCATGGTCTGCGCCATTTGTTTCAGATTAAAAACTTTAGCCCATCGCGCATAGCCAGCACCTTTTCCAGCCTGCAATTTTGCCTGAATGTCCACCAGCAGATTGACCTTCGGCGGCTCTGCCTGTGTGACTGTTTTCTTTCGCGGGGTATGTGCTTTCTTCCCTAAGAGAACTGCCCGCAAATCTTCCAATCCATATCCTTCGCCCAGACTGTCCATGCGGGCGGCTTTCTCCCAACCAGAGAGTTTCAGTCGATACGATTTTCCGCGCTTTGAGACTTCACAACCATACTCTTGCAACAGCTTCAGCAGTTCTTCAAAGTCAGCAGGACTTTGTGATAATGCGTTGTCAATCGCCACACGAAGCAGTTCTCGGTGAGAGGGCTTTGCCTGATCGCCCAGCCACTTGTTATAGCTCTTTCCGTGAGGTTTCGGATTCTCCACAATGGACAGTCCGTTTTCGACGCAGATGGTGTCACTTAACTGTCGGACTGCCTTGGTGCTGCCCCAAAAGTTTCGGAATTTCCGGTCATATTCTAAGCTGACCGATGACCAGATAATGTGATTATGAATGTGCGACTTGTCTATGTGAGTGCAGACCACAAAAGCATGATTCTCTTTTGTGAATCTCCTGGCAAATTCCACTCCCAGCCGGTTGGCTTCTTCCAGGGTAATCTCACCGGGGCGGAAGGACTGGCGCACATGATAGGCAATCACATCATTCGCGCCACGCACTCGTCCGGTAGCGGCAATGTACTGCCGCTTTGCCAGAAGAAACTCTGCATCCGCAGTCCGGCTGTCACACGCATAACCGGTAATGAGTTTGCCGTTATCTGTTTGAATATTCTTGCTGTAAAAAACCATGATTCCGGTAATATGGAAACCGGTATTCCGGAGCGGAAAACATCTTTAATTGGCTTATTTATAATTGACAAGAAATTGAGCGAATGTCAAGCCCAAAGCCGCTTTGCGGGGCGTAAGCCGGCTTTACATTTGTGAGATTTCTTATACTCTACATAATTTCCAATCGGTTTCCTAATAACCGGACAGTATAGACTTGCTGACCGGAATATTCATCTGTTTTCTGTGGATTTACTACATAATCGATGATGTCACTGGTCGTCCGACTTTCTGTGCGGCCTTTGCCAACATGAAGCGGCATGATTCTTGTGGTTGCCATAATGCTTCCTCCTCTCCAAACACAAAAGCTGCCACCCAACGAAGCTTTATCGTCGAAGTGACAGCTTTCTGTCATTATGCACACCTTTGTAATGGTGCTTTTATGTTCTTTTACTATTCAAAAATTCAACCAGCTCATAAACTGTCGTTACCGGATTACTGTCTCGGCAGATCACAGCAACCTGATCTCTGGTTAATCTCTCCACTCGTTCTTTTGCGTACTGAATAGCTTCTGGCTGATGTTCCTGCAATTCTTCAAAAACATCCACACTTTTTCCGTAATTTTCCAAATATCCTTTGTTTTTCAAGATGTCAATTACCGTAGCGGAATCTTTCAAATATCCATTCCGTTTTTCAAAATGGAGCAGATACCAATATTCAAATGCCGGATTGGAATATGCGATTTTGTACCCATGCTTCTCCGAATAGGAAATTGCAGCTTGAAGCTCAGAGTCTTTATTATCATCACAGTCAAATACACACCAAAGCTGATCTCCGTCTTTCGGATAATAATCTGCTTGAGAGATCAGTGATTTTGCGTGTTTCACCAAATGTTCCGCCGCTTTATGTTTTGATGGAATTGGAATAATATCCACCAGGCAGTTTCGTGAACGAAAATGTTTGAAATAAAGTGTCTCTGTTTCTTTCCCTTCGCAGATGATATAAACAATCGGTTTACGCTTCCGCCGCTTAACTTTGTTCGGATCATACTCTTTTCGCATCTTGCTCATCAGGCGTCACCTCCGATAAAAGGGATTGCACCAAATCGTCCCTGAAGATAACCCTTACGCACATTTTCTCCTTTTCTTGGAGAGAAAGATGCCAACGAGTAAAACTCTGTTGCACAAGTTTCATCGTTTTTTTCAGCAAACCAAATCTGATCTCTACGGAAGAAATTCAAGTCAAGCAGCATTGCATCGTGTGTTGTAAAAATCAGCTGCGCTCCCTTTGTATTGACAGCCTTATCCTGCACCATTTCAATCAGCCTTCTGGTTAAAAGAGGATGCAGACTATCTTCAATTTCATCAACAACTAAAAGTGCGCCGTTTTCAAGTGCCTGCAACCATCCTCCGATGCGGGCAAAAAAGTGTTGTGTACCGACAGATTCCTGCTCCATTAAAAGCTGAAAGTATTCTGTTGTACCGTCCTCGTTAATAATTCGATGTGTTGTCGTAATAACCGGTATTTTACCAGAGGTATTCTTGATTGTAACATCGGTGATTCCAAGATCGGCAAGCATCAATTCTTTTAAGATTCGAGCTTTCTTATCATCACCGCTGACAATCTGGGCAACAGTTTCTGAGGTAGCTGGCTCTTCATCCATCAGAAATGTCAACTTTTCCAGGAACCACTGATAAGCATTTTCCGTCTGAGGCAGATTCCAGTCATTAGAGGACACCAGATAGAGCTTATTGTCCGGTGTTCGGTTACTCAGAGTAACCTGCTCATTTACATTTTCCCGGAACTCATACACTCCATTTTCTCTTGAAAAAATTAAGGCTTCACGGCCATTCGGCCAATGGTAAAGATACTCTTTGTAAATCTTCTTTGCATCAAAAGAAAAACCGTATGTGTAACGAACTCCCTGAAAAATAAATACGATTTCAAAAGAAGTCGGGACCTTTGTTCCGCCAAACGGCTCCCACGGCAACTTTTGACCTTTAGAAACTTTTGCAGCATTTCCCACAACCATTTCTTTCATCGTCATCATTGCATGTAATACGTTACTTTTTCCGGCTGCATTTGCACCATAAATTGCAAGTACGGGCAGCAATGTCTTCTTTTCATCTGGATGAAGCAGATACTCTTCAAATGACTTATCCTTAGAGGCCGCAAAACTGATCACGGCACTGTTTTTTATTGACCTATGATTTTCAACTGTAAACTGAATCAACATAATGGAATACCTCCATTCTCAGTATTCGTATTTTCAGCCACTATTATAACAGTTAAAAATGCCTTGGTCAATATTTATAGCTTGTTTTTGCAGTTTTTCTGCGAAATTTATAAATAAATTCTTTCTCATCCATTTTTCGCAAAATATTCATCATACTATACCCCTACCATCTTAGTCAGAACAACTTAGTCAATGAAAATCCTGCACCTTACCCAACAGCCAGATTGCCGCAAGCGGTATTCCCATCGGACTAATCAAAAATGTCATCAACAACAAAATAAGCCCATTCTGCGGAGAATATGTAATCAACACTGCAACACCTAACAAAGCAAGAATCATGCTGATAAGCCCCAGAACCAGACCGGATACATAAACCAGGCCAAGACATATCCAGACAAAAAGTGTCAATGCAACAACAATTGGCGCAACGGCAATCATCAATAGTAGTTTCAAAATTTTTTGCGCAATCAGCATTTCATCAGCTCCTCCTTCAAACGATCCACATATTTCTTACACAGAACACTAATCTGTTTTTCATCATCTTCTGTCAGTTCACGCCTTCCCTGGGTCAGTTAGTCTGCGTGACGCTCAGATGAAATAGTGCCATCGGCTTTCAACTCCTTTTCT
>ENA-UOIV01002241-UOIV01002241.1-human-gut-metagenome-genome-assembly--contig:-C59-NODE-2241-length-13848-cov-11.566229_pt1 | contig 13848 bp, 15 predicted proteins | sample MGYA00242333_ERZ723880 | MGnify/ENA metagenome assembly ERZ723880 | reverse complement strand
CGCACGCGCGCAGAGCGCGCGAACGCCCGGAACGGGCGTTGTTTTCCGCCGTGTGTCCCCGGCGAGCCTTCCGATAGCCGTTGTTGAGAGCGCCAGCATCAGCCTCCTACCCGCGTCTGGCTGGACGTGAGCGGAAGGGGGATTCTCAAGGGGGGCGAGCTTTGCGCCCCCATCTTCTTCAAGTGAGCCCCCCTTGAGCGCCCTTCTTCCGCCGACTTCTTGGGCGCGCAAGAAGTCGGCCCGCCTGCCGGGGCGGGACCCGGCAATCCATGCCGCCGAAGGCGGCTCATTCAGAGCGCCTCTACAAGGCGCGAAAAAGCCCTCCGGCCCTCGGGCGGAAAACCCAAGAAAGCCCAGGCCGGGGTGGGACTCGGCAATCCCCGCCGCCGAAGGCGGCTCATTCAGAGCGCCTCTACGAGGCGCGAAAAAGCCCTCCGGCCCTCGGGCGGAAAACCCAAGAAAGCCCAGGCCGGGGCGGACCCCGGCAATCCCCATCTGCGCCGCTCCCTGAGCGGCAAAAAGGAGAAGATCATGCCACAGGTATCCCTGATCAAAACGGAAAGCTACGACCCTGCGGAGGTGGAGCGGGCGGTTGCCCGCCACTTTGAGCTGCTCGGAGTGGGGGCGTTTTCGCCCGACGCGCGGGTGACGGTCAAGCCGAATCTGATTATGCGCTGCCCGCCTGAACGCACCGCCACGACCCATCCGGCGGTGATCGAGGCGGTCGTCCGCCAGCTTCAGGCGCGCGGCGCGCGGCGGATCACGATCGCGGACAGCCCGGGCGGGCTCTACACCCCGCAGATTCTCTCCGCCGCCTATGAGGCGACGGGGATGGCGGCGGTGGCTGGACGCACGGGCGCTTCGCTCAACCTGTCGGCGGGCTCGCGGAACGTGCATGTCGCGGAGGGAGCCCTCTGCCGCGACTTCGACGTCATCGACCCGGTCGCGGACGCGGATTTCGTGGTCAACTGCTGCAAGCTCAAGACCCACTGCATGACCACCCTTTCCTGCGGGGTCAAGAACCTTTTCGGCTGTGTGCCGGGACTTTTGAAGCCCCAGCTCCACTACCGTTTCCCGGACGGGGAGCAGTTCGCGCGGATGCTCGTCGACCTCTCGTTGCTCGTGAAGCCGGGACTGACCGTCGCCGACGCGGTCGACGCGATGGAGGGGGACGGCCCCACCGGCGGCAGGCGGCGGCATGTGGGACTGACCGCCGCCGCGAGATACGACGGCCTCTACGCGCTCGACCTCGTGTTGGCGGGGCTGATCGGGCTCGGCCCCGACCGGGTGCCCATGCTCGCGGAAGCGGTGCGGCGCGGCCTCTGCCCGGACGGCGTCTCCGGCGTGGAACTGCTCGGGGACCCGCTGCCGCCGGTGATCGAAGATTTCCTCATGCCCGCGAGCAAAAAGCTCAATTTCAGCGGGAGCCTGCCGGGGCCGCTTGCAAAGGCGGTCGACTGGCTGGAGCCGCGCCTTGCCCCGCGTCCGAAGGTGCGGGAACGGGACTGCGTCGGCTGCGGCAGGTGCGCCGAGAGCTGCCCGGCGAAGACGATCGCGGTGACGGGCGGCAAGGCAAAGATCGGCTACGCAAAATGCATCCGCTGCTTCTGCTGCCACGAGATGTGCCCGGTCAGGGCGATCGACATCCGGTCGGTGCCCGTCTTCCGGTTTTTGAGCAAGGGCCGCTGAAGGGGTTCCCCAAAAGAGGAAGAGTGTGTTACAATAGAAAAAACGGCAGGTGATGGCGATGAAGAAAACGGTGATTGTCGACGCGCCCGGCAAGGTGAACCTTGCCTTGGACGTCACGGGGAAACGCCCCGACGGCTACCACACGATCGATACGATCATGCAGGCGGTCGACCTGTGCGATACGGTGACGATCTCCCGCATGTCCGGGAAGGGCATCTACATATCCTGCGACCGGCAGATGATCCCCTGCGACGAGACGAACTACGCCCACATCGCGGCACGGAAGTTTTTCGAGCGGTTCGGCCAGCCGGACACGGCCATCTCGATCGATATTCAAAAGCGGATTCCGGTGCAGGCGGGCCTCGCGGGGGGCAGCGCGGACGCGGCCGGGGTGCTCGTGGGGCTCAACGCCCTCTTCGGGACGGGCGCGGACCGCGGGACCCTCTGTGAAATCGGCGTGCAGGTGGGCGCGGACGTGCCCTTCTGCATCGTGGGCGGCACCCGGCGCGCGCGGGGGATCGGCAACGAGTTCACCCCGCTGCCGCCCCTGCCAGCCTGCCATATCCTCATTGCCAAGCCCGGCCCGGGGATGTCCACCCCCGAGAGCTACCGCCGCTACGACGAGCGCGGCGTGAAGCGCCGCCCCGATATGCCCGCGCTGCTCCGCCAGCTCGAGGCGGGGGAGCTCAGGGCGTTTGCCCGGGGGATGGTCAACGTCCTCGAAGAGGTCGCCGACCTGCCTGAGATCCCCTTCCTGCGGGAGCGGATGTGCGAGGCGGGCGCGCTCGGCGCGCTGATGAGCGGGAGCGGCTCGGCGGTGTTCGGCATCTTCGAGGACCGCGGTCCCGCCAAGCACTGCATGCGCCGGCTCTATTCCCACGCGGAAGCGGTTTTCCTCTCCCGCGCGGTCACCTACGGGGCGGTCGTCCTCGATTTGTTGGACCGGGAGCCCTGAAACCGAAAAGCCGCCTGACAAGGCGGCTTTTTTCGCGGGAAAACGGTTTGCGGCGTTTTAGAGGGTTCGGGCGCGCCGGGACGCGGCCGGTTTTGTGCGCAAAATTTCATCGGAATTTCAGCGTTTCTTCACACCGTGCCGAAAAAAGGCACACACAGGCGCGGTATGCTCTTCTTGCCGGCAGGGAAAGCCGCCGGCTTTTCAGAGGTTTTCCTCCACTGCGCCGGGGCGCAGAAAAATCAGTTTTTTCCAATCCCTCCAGCGAAAGGGCCGCCGCGAACCGGCGGCCCTTTCGCTGTCACGCCGGGAAAATGTGTGGGAAATTTCACCGCGATTTCAGGAAAAAAACACAGTGGTTACAAACCGGTAACACAAACGGGACGTACAATCTTTCCAGTGGATGCGGATGGACGCGTCCCGATCAAAACCGATTTTTTAAGGAGGACAAACCAACATGAAAAAAGCGCTATCCCTCTTGCTTTCCGCGGTGCTCGTCCTGAGCGCCGCCTCGGTCGCGGCGTTCGCGGCGGACAGCTTCTCCCTCGACAAAGCCTATGATTCCGACGGCTACTATTCCGAGGATGTCGGAGAAAGCGGCAACGGCGACATCACCGTCAGCGGCTCCTTCGCGATCGACGGTACGCTGGCGGTCTCGATCCCCGACCGCGTGGCCCCCGGCTCCACCTTCTATATCCCGCTCTTTGAGGACCCGACCGACAATGTGGGCGGCGTCGTGTACGAGGATATCACCAACACCGACTATTTCAAATTCAAACTCGACAAGGACACCAACTCCAAGCTGATCAGCTCGATCACCGTCGTGACCGATAAACGGCTGGCGGGCAGCGCGCGCACCTCCTACCTGAAGGTCGTGCTCAACGACATGACCGACACCGACGAGATGAAGACGGACGGCACGATCACCTTCAAGGCGAAGGCCGACCTCTCGAGCTACAGCGGCAAGAGCAGCAAGCCCTCCTCCTACGTGGACGACTCGACCGACACCTGGGAGTCGGGCGACACCGTCACGATTGACTACACCTTCTGGGTCAGCAACGAGAAGGCCACAAACGACGACAACCCGGACGTCGGCGACCGCGTCTACATGGACCCCGACGCGAACGACACCAACACCCTGATCTGGGGCGACGACCGCGCGGCCCTCAAATTTGACGCGGACGACGACGCCTCCAAATTCTACGCGCGCCTGTCCACCTCCAACATGAGCGACGTCTACGCCGAGTACGGCGACCCCGTCGACGCCGACCTGTGGTTCTACAACTTTGTCGGCAGCCCGACCGTCCCGGCGACCTCCAAGGCGACCCTGACGCTGGGCATCCCGTGGGATGACGACGACGATTACACCCCCGACCCGGAGAGCTGCTACATCTACACGCTGGATTCCGACGGCTACCTGACCGACGTGACCGCCTCCTTCACCTACTCGGAGGACGATCAGGAGATCCCGGGCTGGTCGATCCGTACCCGCCAGCTGGGCACCTACATCGTCTCGGACACCGAGCTCGACGTCTATGCCTCTGACGGCGGGGACGTTGAGGACGTGGAAGACGACGCCACCGCCGACTCCACCGTCAGCGACGGCAAGGACATCCCGAACACCGGCTCGAGCGACATGGTGAACGTCGCGGTGCTGGCCGCCGTCCTGTCCCTCTCCGCCGCGGGCGCGGTCGCCTTCCGCAAGGCCGCGAAATAAAATTTGCCACCCCCTAACATCTCTCTCATCATCCTGAAAAGGGCCGCCGGTTTTCCGGCGGCCCTTTTCCCTACGCGGCGCAAAAACGCCCCGCGAAAAGGCGGGGCGTTTTGATATCCGGGCGGGGAACGCCCGCCTGTCAGTTTTTGAGGCTCTGGAGCGGCGCGGGGATGCGCCCGCCGCGGTTGATGAAACGGGCGGGGGAGAAGGTGTTGACCTTCATGATCGGCCCGCTGCCGAAAAGCCCGCCGAATTCGAGCTCCTCGCCCGCCTTGCGGCCGACGGCGGGGATGACGCGCACGGCGGTGGTCTTGGAGTTGACCATGCCGATGGCGGCCTCGTCCGCGATGATGGCGGCGATCACCTCGGCGGGGGTGTCGCCGGGGATGGCGATCATGTCGAGGCCGACCGAGCAGACGGCGGTCATCGCCTCGAGCTTTTCGATCGAGAGCGCGCCGCAGCGGGCCGCGTCGATCATGCCGGCGTCCTCCGAGACGGGGATGAACGCGCCCGACAGCCCGCCGACCGACGAGGAGGCCATGACGCCGCCCTTTTTGACCGCGTCGTTTAAGAGGGCGAGGGCGGCGGTGGTGCCGCAGCCGCCACATTTTTCGATGCCGATCTCCTCAATGATGTGCGCGACCGAATCGCCCACGGCGGGGGTCGGCGCGAGGGAGAGGTCGACGATGCCGAACGGCACGCCGAGCCGGCGGCTCGCTTCGGTGCCGATGAGCTGGCCCATGCGGGTGATCTTGAAGGCGGTCTTTTTGATGAGCTCGGCCACGCCGGTGATATCGAGGTCGTCGGGGGCGGCGGCCAGCGCGGCGCGCACGACGCCGGGGCCGGAGACGCCCACGTTGATGACGCAGTCGGGCTCGCCCGCGCCGTGGAAGGCGCCCGCCATGAAGGGGTTATCCTCCGGCGCGTTGCAGAAGACGACGAGCTTCGCCGCGGCAAAGCAGTTGTTGTCGGCGGTGATCTCGGCGCAGCGCCGGACCACCCGGCCCATCATCCGCACCGCGTCGAGGTTGATGCCCGTCTTGGTGGAGCCGATGTTGACCGACGAGCAGACGTGGTCGGTGCGCTTGAGCGCCTCGGGGATGGCGTTGATCAGCGCCTCGTCCCCGGCGGCGAAGCCCTTGTGGACGAGGGCGGAAAAACCGCCGATGAAGTTGACCCCCACCTCGCAGGCGGCGCGCTCGAGAGCGAGCGCGTACTGCACCGGGTCGCCGCCGCTCGCGGCCGCGAGCATGGCGATGGGGGTGACGGAGATGCGCTTGTTGATGATGGGGACGCCGTACTCCATCTCGAGCGCCTCGCCCGTTTTGACGAGGTCGCGGGCGCAGCGGGTGATCTTTTGGTAGACCTTCTCACAGGAGCGGGAGAGGTCCCCGTCCGCGCAGTCGAGCAGGGAAATGCCCATCGTGATGGTGCGGATGTCCAGGTTCTGGTCCTGGATCATGTGGATCGTCTCAAGGACGTCGCTGGTGTTGATCATAGCAGTGGTTCTCCTTCGTCGATGGCCCCGAAGCGCCTTAAATTCTGTGCATCGAGTTGAAGACGTCCTCGTGCATGACGTGGATCGAAAGGCCGGATTCCTCGCCGAGGCGGTTCATCTGGTAGACAAGCTCGGACATCTCGCAGTTGACCTCGGAGATGTCGATCATCATGATCATGCAGAAGAGGTCCTGCAGGACGGTCTGGGTGACCTCGATGATGTTGGCGTTGGATTCGGCGCATTGGTTGGCGACTTTGGAAAGGATGCCCACATGGTCCTTGCCGATGACGGTTAAAACAGCACGCATATCGTCGTACCTCCCAAAAATCTCCCGGGCGTGCCCGGAGCTTTTAAACGATAAGATAGTATAGCACAGAATTTACAAAAATGCTATACTAATTCGGGCATTTGTGCTATACTATCTTAATTAAAATGTTTTTATGATCATCCGGCCCGGGAAAGGGCTGCGACGGAAGCGAGGGGATTTCATGTTCATCAATCTATTCGACAGCCACACCCATTCGGACAACTCGAACGACGGCCACCACTCAATCATGTTCATGTGCGAAAAGGCGGTGGAAAAGGATATTTCCGGCATCTGCGTCACCGACCACTGCGAGCTGCGCACCTGGGCGCAGGAAAAGTACGAGCTGCGCATCCGGCAGTCGGTGTTCGAGGCGGCCAAGGCGCGCCGGGTCTTCAACGGCAAGCTGGCCGTCATGGCGGGCGTCGAGCTGGGCGATGTGCTCTATGACCCGGCGCTGACCGACAAGGTGCTCGCCTCCTTCAAGTTCGACATGGTGATGGTCTCCCAGCACAACACGGTGCAGGGGGAGGACATCTACTACTGCGACTTCGGCGACTGGAGCCCCCGGGACATCGACCGCTACCTCGAGTGGTACTTCCGCTACCTGCTCGACGTGGCGAAGCTCGACAAGTTCGACGTGCTCGGCCACCTGACCTACCCGGTGCGCTACATCACCGGCGAGCACAAGATCCCGGTCAACCTCTCCCGGTACGACGACATCATCGACGCGATTTTGAAGACGACCGCGCGCAACGGCCGCGCCATCGAGATCAACACCTCCGGCCTCTGGCAGAAGCTCGGGGATACGATGCCGCCGCTCAAGTATGTCAAGCGCTACCGCGAGCTGGGCGGCGAATACATCACCCTCGGCTCCGACGCGCACGCGGCGGACCGGATCGGCGACGGGATCGCCGCGGGCATGCAGATGCTGATCGACGCGGGCTTTACGGCCTTCACGTTTTATAAGGAGCGCCAGCCGCTTCCCTTTAAAATCATCTGACAAAGGAGTTGGGTACCATGCTGGACACCGAAAAATTGCTGAAACTGATCGCGGAGGACGCGAAGCTGACCAACGCGCAGCTGGCGGCGATGCTGGGCGCGCGGGAAGAGGAGGTCGCGTCCGCGGTCGCCTCGCTCGAAAAGGAAGGCATCATCAAGGGCTACAAGGCGCTGATCGACTGGGACAAGACCGACCGCAACCTCGTGTCCGCGCGCATCGAGATCAAGGTGATCCCCAAGGGCAGCATGGGCTTTGAGGAGATCGCCTACACGATCTCCCAGTTCCGCGAGGTGGAGACCTGCTACCTGATGAGCGGCGGCTACGACCTGGCGCTCACGATCAGCGGCAAGACCTTCAAGGACATCGCCCTCTTCGTGGCGCACCGGCTCGCGCCGCTCGAACCCGTCCAGTCGACGAGCACCCACTTTGTGCTGAAAAAGTATAAGGAGCGCGGGCTGCTCATGGTCGACGACGTCAAGGACGAGAGGGAGGTAACCTCCCTGTGATGGACTACGACAAAATCCTGTCCCGCCGCGCCGTCGCGCTGAAGCCGTCGGGCATCCGCCGCTTTTTCGACATCGCGGCCGAGATGGACGACGTGATCTCGCTGGGCGTGGGGGAACCGGACTTCAAGACCCCCTGGAGCATCCGGCGCGCGGGCATTGAGAGCCTCGAGCGCGGACACACCTGGTACACTGCGAATTCCGGACTCGCGTCCCTCAAAAAGGAGATCGCCGGCTACCTGCGCCGCCGCTTCACCCTCGAGTACGACGCGAAGACGGAGGTGCTCGTCACGGTGGGCGGCTCGGAGGCGATCGACCTTGCCATCCGCACGCTGGTGAACCCGGGCGACGAGGTGCTCGTGGTGGAGCCCTCCTTCGTCTGCTACACCCCGATCACCGCGCTGACCGACGGCGTTCCGGTGCCGATCGCCACAAAGCCGGAGGACGGCTTCCGCCTGACGCCCGAGGCGCTGCGCGCCGCGATCACGCCGAAAACCAAGCTGCTCGTGCTGCCCTTCCCCAACAACCCCACGGGCGGGATCATGCGGCGGGAGCATCTGGAGGCGGTCGCCGAGGTGCTGCGCGGCACCGACATCATGGTGCTTTCGGACGAGATCTACGCCGAGCTCACCTATGGCGGCGAGCGGCATGTGTCGATCGCGGAGATCGACGGGATGAAGGAGCGCACGGTCATCGTCAACGGCTTTTCCAAGAGCTACGCGATGACCGGTTGGCGGCTCGGCTACGCGGTGGGCCCGGCCCCCGTGATCGCCCAGATGACCAAGGTGCACCAGTTCGCGATCATGTGCGCGCCCACGACGAGCCAGTACGCGGCCATCGAGGCGCTCAAAAACTGCGACGGCGACATCGAGGAGATGCGCGATTCCTACGACATGCGCCGCCGCCTGCTGGTGGACGGGCTCAACCGGATGGGCCTGCGCTGCTTTGAGCCGGAGGGCGCGTTCTACGTCTTCCCGAGCATCCGGGAGACCGGCATGGCAAGCGGCGAATTCTGCGAAAAGCTGCTGGCCGCCGAGCATGTGGCGGTCATCCCCGGCGACGCGTTCGGCGAGAGCGGAGAGGGCTTCGTGCGCATTTCCTACTCCTATTCGGTCAATCATTTACTGGAGGCGCTCAAACGGATCGAGCGGTTCCTCAAAACCCTGTAACCTAACCACATCTTCCGCCCGCTGTGGAGCGGGCGGAAGTTTCTTTTTGAAATTGGAGCGTGAGAACCATGCCGTTGGACGGCGTCTTTTTAAGCCAGCTCAAGCGGGAGATCGAGGACCGGATCGTCGGCGGACGGGTGGACAAGATCCACCAGCCCGCGCGCGAGACGATCGTCATCGCCATGCGCGCGCAGGCGGGCAACCACAAGCTGCTCGTCTCCGCGTCGGCCTCCAACCCGCGGCTGCATTTTACCACCCTGCCGCAGGACAACCCCAAATCCCCGCCGATGTTCTGCATGCTGATGCGCAAGCACCTGACCGGCGCGAAGCTCGTCAGCATCACCCAGGCAGGGCTCGACCGCGTGTTGCACCTGCATTTTGAAACGGCGAACGAGCTGGGCGACCGGGTCGTTTTGACGCTCGCCGTCGAGATCATGGGGCGGCACAGCAACATCATCCTCGTCGGGCCCGACGGGCGCGTCGTCGACGCGGTCAAGCGGGTGAGCGACGAGATGAGCAGCGTGCGCCCGGTGCTGCCCGGCATGGCGTATACCCATGTGCCGGCACAGGACCGGCTGAACATCTATACGGCGGCCCCGTCCGAAATCGTCGCGCGGCTGCGCGCGGGGAAGGACGCCGAGCTCTCCAAGGCGCTGCTCGGCGCGCTCGAAGGGATGAGCCCGCTCGTCTGCCGCGAGATCGCCCACAACGCGGCGCGGGGGGAGGAGACGCTCGTCTCCCAGCTGGACGGCGAACGGGAGACGCGGCTTAAATTCTACCTCGCCCAGCTCTCCGACCGGCTGAATTCCGGCGGCGCGCGACCGACAATGCTCGTCGACGGCACGGGAAAGCCCAAGGACTTCTCCTACCTCGACCTGAACCAGTACGGGCACGCCCTCGTCTGCCGGGAATACGACAGCTACAGCGCGCTGCTCGACAGCTTTTACAGCGAGCGGGACCGCATCGACCGGATGCATCAGCGGGGCGCGGACCTCCTGAAGCTGCTGGTCAACCTCAGCGACCGGACGGCGCGCAAGCTGGCCGCCCAGCGGGAGGAGCTGCGGGCGTCGACCGAGCGGGAGAAGCTGAAAATCTACGGCGACCTCATCAACTCGAACCTCTACGCGCTCGAAAAGGGGACACCCTTCGCGGAGCTGGAAAACTATTACGAGGAGGGCGCGCCGAAGGTCAGGATTCCGCTTGACCCGATGCTGACCCCGAGCCAGAACGCCCAGCGCTACTACGCGCGCTACCGCAAGGCGGACACCGCCGAAAAGAAGCTGCGCGCGCTGATCGCGCAGGGGGAGGCGGAGCTCGGCTATTTCGACACGGTGTTCGACGAGCTGGCGCGCGCCTCGCTCGAGAGCGAGCTGAACGCCATCCGCGACGAGCTGGCCGGGCAGGGCTATCTCCGCCGCGCCCCCAGACGCGGCATGAAGGAGGAGAAGCTCCCGCCGCTCAAATACCGTTCGGACGACGGGTTCACCATCCTCTGCGGGCGCAACAACCTGCAAAACGACCGGCTCACCCTGAAGGACAGCCGCAACGGCGACCTCTGGCTGCACACCCAGAAGATCCCCGGCTCCCATGTGGTGATCGTGACGGAGGGGAAAACGCCTCCCGACCGCACGATCGAACAGGCGGCGGTCATCGCGGCCTGCAATTCCAAGGCGCGGGAATCGGGCAAGGTGGCGGTCGACTACACCGAAATCCGCAACGTGCGCAAGCACCCGGCGGGCAAGCCGGGACTCGTGCTCTACGAGCCCTACCAGACCGCCGTGGTCGCGCCCGACCTCGAGCTGGCGGCGCGGCTTTTGCAGGGCCGGTAAAAGACGACAAAAAACGGACAGGCGGCTGCCTGTCCGTTTTTCATACCCAAAAGGGGAAACTTACTTCATGGAGTTCTCGTACGCTTCGATCATCTTTTTGACCATCTGGCCGCCGACAGAACCGGCTTCACGGGAGGTCAGGTCGCCGTTGTAGCCCTGCTTGAGGTTGACGCCGACTTCGCGGGCAGCTTCCATCTTGAACTTATCGAGGGCTTCACGAGCCTGCGGGACAACAGGATTGTTGGAAGAATTGTTAGACATGTTAAAATACACTCCTTAAATTTTTCTGAAGAATGTTTCTTGCGTTTGCAGTAATAGTATGAGCGCGTGCGGAATAATTATAACTGCCAAATCCTGCGCGGCAATCCAGATTCCGCCGCTTTTTGCAGGAGGCGCGCCCCGGCCGGGGCCGCGGCCTTGCGCGCATATCCGCCCCCTGGGGCGGATATGCAAAAACAGACGCCATGCGTCTGTTTTTAAGGCCGCGGGCCGGGCGGGATGCGCCAGAGGGGCGCGGCAGCCAGCGGATTCTGCTTTCCCATGAGGCAGAAGATCGCGGCGGCGGCCAGCAGCTCGAACGGTTCGAGCTTTCCCGAGAAGGAGACGGGCAGTTCAAAGGGCTCTACCGGGGTCCCGTCAAAGGCGGTGAGCTGGCGCTGGAGGGAGATCACCGCGCTGTCCACCGTGAAGGAGGAGAGAGTGAGGGTGTCGGAGGTGCCGAGCCCGCATGTGACGGCGGGGAGCCTGCGCCCGGCCACGGCGGAAAGCACCGCGGGGTCGGCGCTGTCGATGATCGCGACGGCGTTTTTGCAGGAGAACTCCCGCGGCAGCTCGCCCTTCCTGCGGACGATGAACGCGGCGTTTTCACACGCGATCTGGTAAAAGGCCCGCTGGGAGAGAAAGACGATATCGGGGCCGTCCCCTGAGAACGCGGCCCTGTCGGTATCCGCGCAGAGCATCGAAAGCGCGCCGCCTGTGCGCAGCAGCTCCCGCAGACGCCTGCCGGGGCCGCCCGCAGTGACGACCACCATCGGCACCACCCGCCAATCCACAAAATTTTGTATTCTGCGGATAGTTTCCCCTCGGGGGAAAAGAAAATCCCCCGCTGAGCGGGGGATTTAAAAAAACTTTACGGGGTTACGCCTCTTCGATCATCCGGACGAGCGCCTGTTTGGACTGGAGGCCGACCATGCGGGCCGCCTCCTCGCCGTTTTTGAAGAGGATGACGGTGGGGATGGACATGACGCCGTAGCGGGCCGCGAGATCGGGCTCCTCGTCGATATCCACCTTGCCGATGACGGCCTTGCCGTCCATCTCGTCGCCGAGCTGTTCGATGATGGGGCCGAGCATCTTGCAGGGTCCGCACCACGGCGCCCAAAAATCAACCAGCACGGGTCCGGCGGCACCGAGCGCTTCGGTATCGAAGGTATCCTTTGAAAAATGAACCACAGACATCTATAAAGCCTCCCAGATTGTTTTCTTATCCCTATTATACACGGATCAAAAATCTCATCAAGTCTTTTGCGGACATTTTCCCCACGGGACGGTGTTTTTTGAAAATGTCCTTCCGTCGTATCTTTCCCAATCCGTTCCCCGCCATGCACCAACATTTTTCCAAAAATATCGGCAGAGGACTTGACTTTTTCGAGATGTGCGATATAATATAAGTCGTGACTTGTGCATATTGCCCGATTGTGTAAAGGTAGCACGACAGACTCTGACTCTGTTTGTCTGGGTTCGAATCCTAGTCGGGCAGCCATCGAGGTGTGGCTCAGTTTGGTAGAGCGCTGCGTTCGGGACGCAGAGGCCGCAAGTTCAAGTCTTGTCACCTCGACCACGTGAAAACCCGCATGGAAAGCCAGTTTGAAGGCTTCTCAGCGGGTTTTCTTTATGCCCAAACGAGGCATAAAATAGGCCAAAAAGCGATAAAATATGGGGGCGATGTTCGTCAAAACATTTGTTTTGTTTGCTCCTTGCCATTTTACGCTATTTCACGTTCTTTACCACCCCGAACTTTTTCTTTTTTTCGCTTCCTTCGCCAAATACGCGTCCAATTTGTCCATGTTTTTTCGTTTAAACTTCGTGTCAAGGTGCGTGTGGATTCCCAAAGTGGTCTTTATATCGGCGTGGCCCACTTGCTTCATTGCCGTCATTATGTCCCCCCCCCGGCAAGGTGCATTATGGTAATAAATGCATGTCGGAGCCCGTAATGTTGGGGGTCCTAAAGGGCCTCTGCGAGGACGTCGACGGCATCTGCAGTGTCTGCCAACTTTGCAGCCTGCTCATACCAATCGGCCCCCATAAAGTAAATAATATAAAGCAGTACAAATGAGCTTTTGAGAATCAAACCCAGCTCAGAACAATCTGCAAAATAAGAAAGCGGTAGGGGCCTGTCGGGCCCCTACCGCTTTCTTAATAAATCGATATTTTTTATGAGTCCTTCCTCTGACATGATCAAAGCTCCCGACACGGCTCTTTTGCCGGTTCGTTTCCGGCCTTTTCGCCGGCAATAACAAAAGCTCTTCCGTCCCTCATATCCGCCATCTTTGCAGACCCCCGAACTCAACCTGTTTTTCAGAATTTCTATGGCGCGCAAGTTTAATGCGTGGATTTTTCCGAACACATTCATTACACAATCACTAAATTTTTGTTTTTTCCAAAATTTTCTTTGATTTGAGACCGCAATGTGACCACTCGGGTATAGACCTATCATATATAGAGGTGTTGCTTGAAAATGGGCGAGCTTCCAATAGAAAGGGGCTTCCCCGCTTCTGTATGGAGAGGAGATGTTGTGATGCGTAACAAAAAGCGGTTTTTCTCAGGATTTCTGGCCGCGCTGATGCTCTTATCCGTCGGACTTCCGGTGTTGGCGGAAGAACTCCCTGAGGCGGAGAGCAAGCCGGTTTGCACCTGTTCCGCGCGCTGCAATGCGGACGCGCCGGATGAGGACTGCCCCGTCTGCCGGGAGGACCCGGCGGACTGTATGGGCCCCCCCTCGGAGGGGGACGGCGATGGCGCGGATAAACCCGTCTGTATCTGCGCGGCCGCCTGCTCGGAGGACGCGCCGAACGGAGACTGCCCCGTCTGCCGGGAGGACCCGGCGGATTGCATGGGCACCCCCTCGGATGAGGACGGCGATGGCGCGGATAAACCCGTCTGTATCTGCGCGGCCGCCTGCTCGGAG
>ENA-UOIV01002238-UOIV01002238.1-human-gut-metagenome-genome-assembly--contig:-C59-NODE-2238-length-13862-cov-14.035924_pt1 | contig 13862 bp, 13 predicted proteins | sample MGYA00242333_ERZ723880 | MGnify/ENA metagenome assembly ERZ723880 | reverse complement strand
GGGCCCCCGCCCGGGCGCCGTTCCCCCCCCCGCCCCCGCCCTTCCCCCGCGCTCAAACGCGCCCGCCCCTTTTGGGACGGCCGCCGGGAAAAAGCCTGCCGGACGGCGGGGCGCGTCAGCGCCCGGTCCCGCCGAGCTTGCGCGCGAGGGCGTCGGGGTTGGTGCTGTAGAGCAGCGCGTTCTCCCGCGAGATCACGCCGTCGCTGAAGAGCCGCAGGATGCTGCTGTCCATGTCGCACATCCCCTGCGAGGAGGAGGAGTAGATCACTCCGCCGATCTGGTGCACCTTGGATTCGCGGATCATGTTGCGCACCGCGTCGTTGGCGAGCAGGATCTCGAACGCGGGGACGAGCCCTCCGTCCACCGTGGGGATAAGCTGCTGGGAGACGACCGCGCGCAGCACCATCGAAAGCTGGACGCGCACCTGCTGCTGCTGGTTGGGCGGGAAGACGTCGATGACCCGGTCGATCGTGTTGGCCGCGCCGACCGTGTGCAGCGTCGACAGGACGAGGTGCCCCGTTTCGGCGGCGGTCATGGCGACGCTGATCGTCTCGTGATCGCGCATCTCGCCGAGCAGGATGACGTCGGGCGACTGGCGGAGCGCGGCGCGCAGCGCCGTCACATAGCTCTGGGTGTCGGTCGCGACCTCCCGCTGGCTGACGATGGAATGCTTGTGCCGGTGGAGGAACTCGATGGGGTCCTCCAGCGTGATGACGTGGGCGCTGCGGGAGTTGTTGATCGCGTCGATCACGCAGGCGAGCGTCGTCGATTTGCCGCACCCGGCCGGGCCGGTGACGAGCACGAGTCCCTTTTGCATCTCCGCGAGGGAGAGCACCCCGTCTGGAATGCCAAGGTCGTGCGGGTTGGGCAGCTCAAAGGTGATGACGCGGATGACCGCGGCGAGCGAACCGCGTTGTTTGTATGCGCTGATCCGGAAGCGCGACACCCCCTGGAGCGCGAAGGAGAAGTCGTCGTCGCCTCCGCCTTCGACGATGGCGATCTCCCGGCCCGCGAGCGCGTAGGCCCCCTGGATGAGGGCTTGGGAGTCGGCGGGGGTGAGCCGTCCGTCGTCGGCGCGCAGGAGCTGGCCGTTGACCTTGAAGGTCACCGGCAGCCCGGCAATGATGAAGATGTCGGAAGCGCGGCGGTCCACCGCGTCCTGAAGGAAATGCAGGATATCCATTTGGATTACCTCCGGTGTAATGGTTCAGAGGGTGCCGTCCCACAGCTCGATGGTTTCGTCGCCCTGCCACTCCCGGGTGGAGGCGGCCTGCCACCGCAGAATTTCGTGACGCGCGCCCCCGGGGCCGGGATAGCGCACCTCGACGCGCAGCTCCTGCGCGTCGGAGATGGGGACGGTATAGGAGGCGACGAGCGCCCGGCCCCGGCGCTCGAAGGAGACCCCCGCGGCCTGCGGCCGCGCGGGATTCGCCTCCACGGCCGCGTCGGCCTGGACGAGCAGCTCGACCGCCCGGCTGTCGGCGGCGTAGTATTCGGACACCGTCTGCGCCGCGCGGCGCGCCATCTTGAGGTCGGCGTTGGCCGACGTGAGGGAGAGGGCCGCAAAGGTCGTCAGGCAGAGCACGATGAAGATGACCAACAGGGAGGAGACGCCGATGAAGACGCTTCCCGTCTTGCGCCGTCCGCTCATTTGCCGCCCTCCTTTCATTCTATTCCGCCGTCACGCGGCGGGTTGATACCGCCGCGCGCTCAGGCGGTAAAGCTCTTCGGAAACGCCGTCCGCCGTCCTGCCGACGGTGATTTCCGCCTCCCACAGGCCGCCCGGCCTGCCGGGCAGGGACCCGCCGCCCTCCGGCCCGTGGATCAGGATGTCCAGGCGGTAGCGGGCGTCCCGCTCGGCGCAGGGGTTCCACGCCCGGTCGTACCAGGCGGTCAGGACGCCCGGCGTATCCCCGGCGCGCACGCCCATGAGCCGCACCGCCTCGTCGAGGTCGTCCGCGCCCTTGAAGGACTCGGCGGCCGATTCGGCGGCCAGCACCGCGCGGTTGAGCGCGGCGCTCTGCTCGCTCGCCGTGTGCGCCCGTGCGAAAAGCTGCACGCAGACCGCGCTTGCGACCGAGAAAAAGAGGATCGCGAGGATCAGCTCCATCAAAAAGAGGCTCGATCCCGAATGGGTGCGGGGCTGTCTCATGCCGAACCCTCCTTGCCGCTGCGCAGCGAGAGATAGAGCTGCGCGTCCCGCCCGTCCGCATCGGGGCAGGAGACGCGCAGCAGGCGCGGGTTCACCTGCTCCACCTCAAAGGCGGGCACCTTCGTAATGGGGGTCCCGTCGACGGGGGAGGGGTCGTCCATGCCGGTGAAGAGCTCGCAGAGGCTGCCCTCCCACGCGTAGAGATAGGTGCGGTAGACCTCACCGCCGAACTCCTGTTCGATTATGAGCGCGGGCGCGCCGCCCAGCTCCCCCGCGTGCACCGCGCCCGCCGCGTCGCACTGGCGGACCTTCGCGGCGACATAGTGCAGGGAGGTCTGAAGATCGAAATTGCGGTCCATGCCGCGGGCGGAGGACTCGTAGACGTCCGCGCCGATGAGCACGACAAGCAGGGCGGAGGCGGCGAAGACACAGAAGAGCGCGAGGGTGAACAGCAGGTCGATCACATGCCTGCGCGGCTGAAAACGGATGTTCATGGCGGCCTCCCTTCCCGTGAAGTCCCGGTTTATTTCGTCAGGGGAATCACGTCGATCTCCGGCATCAGGTTGGATGCGAAGCAGTGGTAGTGGATAGAATAGCGGGCCCTGTCGACCGTAAGCCCGTAGTGCTCCTCAAGATAGTCGAGGCTGGGGGGATAGGACCCTTCGATGGCGTAACAGTGGACCGCCGCGCGGGTCACCGAACGGCGGACGGCGCCGAGCTGTTCCTCCCGCGCCGCCTCCGAGACGGAGTCGGCCCCCCACGCGGCGAACGCGATGATCACCAGGGTGGCGGCGGCCGGGAGCAGGAGCCCGGCGAGCGGACGGCGGCGTTTGGAAACAAAGCGTCTCATCACGCGCCTCCCGTCAGCCGATCGAGGACATGACGCCCATCAGGGGCAGCATGACCGACAGCAGGATGATCCCCACCACGACGGCGAGGATGGCGACGAGGGTGGGCTCGAGCACAGAGAGCATCCGCGCGACCCGCGCGTCGACCTCCTCCTCGTAGCGGGAGGCGAGCTTGCGCAGCACCGTGTCGGCGGAGCCGGTCGAAAAGCCGACCGACACCATCCGCGCGTAGACGCCGGGGAAGATGCCCGCCTGGCTGACCGCGTCGGCAAAGGAGGCCCCGCCCGAGACGAGCTCGCGGCAGCGCTCCGCCCTGCGGCGCATCGGCCCCTCGTCGAGGAGGCGGACGGCCATGTCGAGCGACTGGTCGGAATCGAGCCCGCTCGAAAGCATCATCGCCATGGCGGAGGCGAACCGGCCCGAGGCGACGCGCGCCGAGATCCCGCGGGTGAGCGGAAAGACCGCGCTCCACCGGGAGAGGGCGGCGCGTCCCGCCGGGAAGGCGCGCATGAGAAGGTAGGCGGCGAGCAGCAGCAGCACGACGGCGGTCAGCGCGATGGCGATCCGCCCCGAGGCGGCGCCCAGGCGCATGACCTGTCCGGCAAAGCTCGACGCCCCGCCGCCCAGCTCCACGAAGACCTCGCTGAACACGGGCAGGACCTTGATGACGAGCACGCCGACGACGAGCGCCATCATGACGATCATGACGAGCGGATAGGCGACGGCGCTGCGGATGCCCTCCGACACCGACTCCTCCCGCTCATAGTAGGCGCACAGCGCGTCGAGCACCTCGTCAAGGCGGCCGGACCTCTCCCCGATCTCCACCATGCTGACGAAGTAGCGCGGGAACACCCCCGCCTCCGCCAGCGCGGTGCCGAGCGCGGCGCGGTCCTCCAGCCGCTCGCCGATCGCGGCGAGCAGCTCCCCGCCCGGGCCGCCGCCCGCGTCCCCCCGCATGATCGAAATGGCCTCCGCCGCGGGGATCCCCGAGCGGACGAGCATCGCGAGCTGCGCGCAGAAGGCGGAAAGCTCCCGCGGGGAAAGCGGCTTTTCGACGGCCCGCCTGTTTTTCTGGTTGCCCATGACGTCACCCCTTATATTGTCAATACCGGTATTTCATCTGGTAGTTGGCCCCGTTGCCGATGAACTGCATGATCTCCGGGCTGCTTCCCCCGTTGGAGGCGAAGGTGGGGTCCATCAGCTTCCAGCTCTTGCCGTCGAACTGGATGATGCCGTCCACCCAGCCCACCTCGGCGATGTAGGTGCTGATCCACGCGTGGTAGGTCCCGCCCGACACGTACCCCACCTCCAGCCGGGTGGGGATCTGCTGGGACCGGAGCATGGCGGCCATCACCGCCGCGTAGTCGAAGCAGATGCCGGTCCCGGCCGCCAGCGTGCTGTCGACCGACGGCAGATAGCCCGACTGGACGTTCGCCGCCTTGTAACTGTCATAAGTGATGTGGCTGATGACATAGTTGTAAATATTTGTGACGACCCCGAGCTGATCCGCCGCGTCGGCGGCGAGGGTGCCGGCGACGCTCACCGTCCGGCTCGACGCGGAGAAGTTCACATACTGGTTGGGATAGAGGAAGGGCAGGAAGGCGCTTTCCAGCTTGACGGAGATCTGTTTGCTGTAGGCGAGCGCGTACTGGTTGCCGGTCACGCGTTCGTAGACCGCCACGGTGTAGGACCCGTCCCCCATGGTGAGCGGGAACACCTCCTTGCGTCCCGCCGTGTTGAGGTTGTAGGTATAGGTGCTCCCACCGCCCGTGATCTGGACCTTCACCTTGTCCGCGGACCCGCCGTACCAGGCCATAATGTAGCCCTGCGAGGCGTTGGAGGCATCGAAGCCGGCCTTGGCGTTGCTGTGGACGACGGTGCCGGGCGCGGCGGGGGTGCGCACATAGGTTCCGGCGGGCGCCGCGGCGTCCGCCGGCAGGGCGCACAGGGCGGCCAGCAGGAGGAAAACCGCCGGCAGCAGCGCGAGCCGCAGGGCGCGCCGCCGGAGCCGGCAAAAGATCGGTTGCACGACGGCCCGCCTCCTTTCTTCCCGCTTTGAAAACGGCTTTTGAGCGGGCAATGACAGGCAATCAGTCACATTTCTTCAAAATATTACAAATTTCCAGTTATTGTGATACTTATTATACATCACAGGGGAACAAAAGAAAAGTTTTAATTGTAATTTCTGAAGAAAATTGTTATAGTTAATACAGGAGAAACTTGGATATTCCCGGGAGTCCCTGGAAATTTCCTCGTGATGGGCAGATGCCTTCCATGTCGACATAAGGAGAGAGCATCCATGGCAGAAAGCGTACCGAACTACGACGGTTCCCCGATCCAGATTGAGATGCTGGGCGGCTTCAATATCACGATGGGGGAGGTCACAATCAGCGATTCTTCCGCGCGGACCCATCAGGTTTGGAGTCTTCTGGAATACCTCATCGCCTACCGGCACAAGACGATCTCCAACGAGGAGCTCATCCGGGTGCTCTGGTCGGAAAACGACAGCGAGCAGCCCGCAAACGCCTTAAAAAACCTCGTCTACCGCATCCGCACCCTCTTTGCCAACAACAACGTCCCCTTCGCGAAGAACGTCATCGTCTACGAGCACGGGTGCTATTCGTGGAACGAGGGCCTCAACTGCACGGTTGACGCGGAGGAGTTTGAACGGCTCTACGGCGAGGCGTCCAACAAGAACCTGACCGAGGAGGAACGCCTGCGGATCTACCTGGAGGCGCTCGACCTTTACAAGGGGGATTTCCTGAGCAGCTCCCACTTCGAGGAGTGGGTGGTGCCGCTGAGCACCTATTTCCACGCGCTCTATTTCAAGTGCGTGCAGGAGTCCTGCCAGCTGCTCCAGAAGCGCGGCGATTACCAGTCGATCGAGACGATCGCCCAGAAAGCGATCATCATCGACCAGTTCGAGGAGCGCGCGCACATCACCCTCATCGACGCGATGATCCATCAGGGCAAGCAGCAGCAGGCCCTTTCCCACTACAACTATGTCACCGACCTCTTCTACCGCGAGCTGGGGGTCAGCCCGAGCGAGCCGCTGCGCAACCTCTACCGCGAGATCAGCAAGACGGTCAACAGCGTGGAGACCGACCTGCAGGTCATCAAGGAGGACCTCAACGAGTCCAACCTTGTCAAGGGCGCCTATTACTGTGAATATGAGGTGTTCAAAAATATGTACCGCGTCGAGGCGCGCAGCGCGGCGCGTACCGGGCAGTCGATCTTCATCGGCCTGCTCACCGTCACCGACATGCACGACGGCGTGCCCGAAATCAAGCTGCTGGGCAAGACGATGAAGCAGCTCCTCGAGACGATCCGCAACAGCCTGCGCAAGGGAGACATCGTCTCGCGTTTCTCCGCGACCCAGTATGTGCTCATGCTGCCGACCGTCACCTTTGAGAACGGCTCGATGGTGCTCGACCGCATCGTCAAACGCTTCCGCGCCGAGCACCCCTCCAAGCTCGTCAAGATCCACAGCAAGCTTTTGCCCCTCGATCCCATCATGTGAGGCGCGCGTACTTTTGGTTCCCGACCAAAAGTACATTTCAGGAAGGGCGGGGCTGCTCAACGCTGCGCGTCGAAGCGGCGCTTCGCGCCGACGCCCGTCCGGCGCGCCTCATGGGGGATGGTCAGCGACCCTCCCCCATGGGCCCCCACCCGGCAACTGCATACCGACGCGGCCGCCCCTCCGGGCGGCCGCCTTTTTCTTTCCGCCACGGGGCGCGGCGGAGGGAGGGGGCGGCGGTCCGCCTGAACCAAAAGCTTTGAGGGGTTTCAGGGGAACTTTCCCGAAAGTTCCCCTGATCAACAAGCCACCCGTCCCCCCGTTCCTCGTCCCCTCGTTCTCTAAGTGAGCTCGTCGTACTTCTCGCGCAGGCGGACGAAGTCGTCGAGGGCGCCGGGCGTGTTGGCGGGATTGCGCAGCAGCGCGGCGGGGTGGAAGGTGCCCATCATGACGGTGCCGTTCTTTTCGAAGAACTCGCCGTGCTGGCGGGTGACCTTAAAACCCGGGTCGATGAGCGCGCAGCCGGCGACCCGCCCGAGGCAGACGATGATTTTGGGGCGGATGAGGCGCACCTGGCTGCGCAGCCAGCCCATGCAGGCGTCCAGCTCGTCGCGCTCGGGGTCGCGGTTTTTGGGCGGGCGGCATTTGACCATGTTGGCGATGTAGACGTCCCGCTCGCGCGAAAGGCCCACATGGGAAAGCATCCGGTCGAGCAGCTGCCCGCCCCGCCCGACGAACGGCTTCCCCTGGAGGTCCTCGTTTTCACCGGGGCCCTCGCCGATAAACATCAGCTTGGCGGCGGGGTTGCCGGCGCCGAAGACGACGTTGCGGCGCGTCTCGGCGAGTTTGCAGTTGCGGCAGGCGAGCGCGGCCTCGCGCAGCTCGTCGAAGTTCTCATACATTCCGGACCCTCCCATGCGGCAGAATATGCAAAGTGTATCTATTATAGCACAGATTGAAGCGGAAATCAGCAACAAAGCTACTTGAAAAAAAACGCCGCAGGGCGTAAAATGAATACGGTAAAAAAATTACACAAAATGGAGGAACCGTTAATGTCTGAAAGATTTATCGTTGAGACTTCGGCGCGCCATCTGCACGTCACCGAGGAGGACCTCGAGACGCTGTTCGGCAAAGGCGCCAAGCTGCACTATAAGAAAGAGCTCTCCCAGCCGGGACAGTACGCCTGCGAGGAGCGCGTCGACGTGGTCGGCCCCAAGAAGACGCTGAACATGTCGATCATCGGCCCCTGCCGCCCCTCCACCCAGGTGGAGATCGCGCTGACCGACGCGCGCACGCTCGGCGTCACCCCGCCCGTCCGCGAGTCGGGCGACGTGGAGAACAGCGCCCCCTGCAAGCTGGTGGGCCCGTGCGGCGAGGTGGAGCTCAAGCAGGGCGTGATCGCGGCCAAGCGCCACGTCCACCTCGATCCCGAGACCGCCGAGAAGATCGGCGTCAAGGACAAGGAGATCGTTTCGGTCAAGATCGACAACCCCGGCCGCGCGCTCGTCTTCGGCGACGTGGTCATCCGCGTCAGCCCGAGCTTCCGCCCGGCGATGCACATCGACACCGACGAGGCCAACGCGGCCGGCTGCTCCGGCGAGGTCTGGGGCGAGGTCGTCAAGTAAGATTTCGCAGCCGAAAACCGCGGCAGGACCCCTGCCGCGGTTTTTTCTGTCCCGCCCGGGGAAAAACAGAATGATCGGAGGGTATGAGATGGATGCACCAAACAAAAATCCGAACGGCACCTTTGGCACCCGTCTGGGGTTCATTCTGGCGTCGGTCGGCTCGGCGATCGGCATGGGGAACATCTGGATGTTCCCCTACCGGTTGGGGAAATACGGCGGCGCGGCGTTTCTGATTCCCTATTTCCTCTTTGTGGCGCTCTTCGGCCTTGTGGGGCTGTCGGGCGAGTTCGCGCTCGGACGGCTCACCGGGACCGGCCCGGTCGGCTCCTACGACTACGCGATGCGTTCGCGCGGCAAACGGGGCGGCAGGCTGCTCGGCGCGTTCCCGCTGCTCGGGTCGCTCGGCATCGCCATCGGCTACGCGGTCATCGTCGGCTGGGTGCTGCGCTCGATGGCGGGCGCGGCCACCGGAGAGCTCTTCTCCACCGCGTCTGACGCCTATTTTTCGCAGGCGACCGGACGGTTCGGCAGCGTGCCGTGGCATCTGGCGGTCGTGCTGCTGACCGTGCTCTTCCTCGTCAGCGGCATCATCAAGGGGATCGAAAAGGTCAACAAGGTCATGATGCCCGCCTTCTTCCTCCTCTTCATCGTGATCGCCGTGCGCGTCGGCTTTTTGGACGGCGCGTCGGAGGGCTACAAATACCTCTTCATCCCCCAGTGGGAGGCGCTCCTCAATCCCACCACCTGGGTCATGGCGATGGGACAGGCGTTCTTCTCCCTGTCGATCACCGGCTCGGGGATGATCATCTACGGGAGCTACCTCTCCAAAACGGAGGATATCCCCCATGCCTCGGCGCTCACCGCCCTGCTCGACACCGCCGCCGCGCTCGTCGCGGGCATGGCGGTCATCCCGGCGGTCTTCGCCTTCGGCCTCGACCCGCAGGCGGGCCCGCCCCTCATCTTCATCACGCTGCCAAAGGTCTTCGCGCAGATGCCCGCCGGGCGGCTTTTCGCGGTGCTCTTCTTCCTGTCGGTGCTCTTTGCCGGGGTCACCTCCCTCATCAACATGCTGGAGGTCTGCTCCGAGGCGGTCCAGCGGCAGTTTGGGCTCGGACGCACCCCGGCCGTGCTGCTGACCGGCGCGGTCGTCTTCGCGGTCGGCCTCTTCATCGAGTACGAGCCCTACACCGGCAGCTGGATGGACGTGATCACGATCTATATCGTGCCGGTCGGCGCGGTGCTCGGCGCGGTGATGATCTACTGGGTGCTCGGCCTGCCCGCTATCAAAAAGGAGCTGACCACCGGCAGGAAAAAACCGCTCGTGCGCGGCTTCGACTTCCTCGCCAAATACGTCTACGTCTTCCTCGCCGCCGCCGTGGTGGTGCTCGGCGTCGCCTACGGCGGCATCGGATGACGCGCCTGGCGGCGGTCGCCTGCGAGGTGTTCCGCCGGGAGCTTTCGGCCGCGGCCGAAAAAAGCCCGAACGCCGTGGAGCTTCACTGGCTCCCGCAGGGCCTGCACGACACGCCCGATGAGCTGCGCCGCCGCCTTACGGAAACCCTCGCGGAGATCGAGCGCGCCGACGCGCAGGCTCCGCCCGATGGGCGGCTCGACGCGATTGTGCTCTGCTACGGGCTGTGCGGCGGCGGGCTTGCGGGGGTGCGCGCCGGGAGGCTGCCCCTCGTGCTGCCCCGCACCGACGACTGCATCGGGGTCCTGCTCGGCTCCCAGCGGCGCTACCTCGACTACTTCCACAGCCGGGGCGGCATCTACTGGTACACGCCCGGCTGGCTCGACTTTGCGAAGACCCCCTCCCGCACCTGGTACGACGCGAAGCTGCGGGAGTATGCCGAACGCTACGGCGCCGACAACGCCGCGTGGCTGCTCGAGCAGGAGAACGCGTGGATCTCGGCCTATGACACCTGCATCTACATCGATCCGCCCGCCTGCCCGAGCCCGGCGCACGCCCGCCGCGCGCGGGAGGCGGCCGTAGAATACGGGTGGCGGTTCGAGGCGGTCCCCGGGGGAGCCGGGCTGCTCGACGCGCTGCTCGCGGGGGCGTGGGACGAAACGCGGTTCCTCCTCTGCCCGCCCGGGAGGGCGGTCGCGCCGAGCTGGCGGGAGGATATCGTAAAAGCGGAATAAAAAAGGAGGCCGCCCGGCGGCCTCCTTTTTTCGTTTCCCCACAAAAGCGGCCCCGCGGGATTGTGAGATGCCACAAACCGGTCCGCGGATGGATTGACAGGCGCGCGGGAAGGATGGTAGACTTTTCTTAAATCTAGACCGTCTAGATATTATTGAGGGGGACAGATCATGGAGAGACGGCTGTACGACCATGTCAAGGAACTGCTCATAGAGGAGCTCGCCGGCTCTCCGCCCGGACAGAGACTGCCCTCCCGCGCGGCGCTGGCGGAGCGCTTCGGGGTCAACCGCACCACGATCGAGCGCGCGGTCTCCGAGCTGATCGGCGAGGGCCTGCTCTACGCCCGCGACAAAAGTGGCACCTATACGACGGGACGGCTGCCCGCCGCGCGCCATGCGGAGGGCGGGCGCAGGTGGGCGGTGGTCATCCCCGACATTCAGCACGACACCTATCCGGGGATCATCCGCGGGATCCAGGACGCGGCGGGCGACCGGGGGATCGACGTGATCCTCAGCAACACCGACAACAGCGTGCGGCGGCAGACCGCCTGCCTCGAGCGGTTTTTGGAGGGCGGGACGGACGGCATCATCCTGATCCCCGCGGTCTACGAGGGCACGGACCTGCGCCCGCTCATGCGGATCCTCGAACGGAGGGTGCCGCTGGTGCTCTGCAACCGGGAGGTCCCCGGCATCCAGGCGCCGGTCGTCAAGTCGGACAATTTCCTCGGAGGAAAGCTGGCGGTGCGCCACCTCGTGCGCACGGGGCGGCGGCGGATCGCCTATGTCTCCCCGCCCATCTACCAGACCTCGGCCGAGCGGTACCAGGGCTATCTGGCGGCGCTCGCGGAGAACGGGCTGGAGCAGGACCCGTCGCTGGTGAGCTTCGCCTGCGCGCCCGGCGAACCCGAGAACGCGTTAAGGGCGGTGACCCGCCTGCTGCAGCGCCGGGCGGACGGGGTTTTCTGCTTCAACGACGCGGCCGCCTGCGTCGTCTACGACGCCGCCGCCCGGCTGGGCCGGAAGGTCGGGCGGGAGCTCGCGGTGGTCGGATACGACAACACGCCCCTCTGCGAGAGCTTCCGCCCCAAGCTGACGACGGTGGACTTCCGGACATACGAGGTCGGGCGGCGGGCGGCGGAGCTCATCTGCGCCATGACAGAGGGGGACGAATCCGCCCGGCGGCGGTCGGTGGTGGTCGAGCCCTCCCTGATCGTCCGGGAGAGTACGCCCGGGTGAAACGGAAAACGGAAGGGGTGTGTGGAGTATGAAACTGCCGCGCGCGGGAGGCCGGTATTTCGTCCGGCTGACCTGCTGCCTGCTCGTGATCGCAACCATCCCGCCGCTGGTGCTCGGGGCGATCCTCTTTGGGAACGCCCGGCAGAACATGTCCCGGCAGATGGCGCTGTTCAGCCAGAACTATCTGGGCCAGACCCTCAACGCGATGGAGGTGGTCTTCAGCCAGATCGAGGACAGCGGAAGGCAGACGATCCTCGACTCCTCCTTCAAAACCTTTGAGACGTTTACCGACGGCAAGGGCATGGAGAAGCTGATCTCCTCCCTCGAGGTCGGGGAAAACCTCCGGGGGACCGCCCGCTACCTCGAGGCAAAGGCGCGGATGCTTGAACAGCTCCGGAGCTTTGAACTGACGAACGCCTTTATCGACTCGATCTACTTCTGCGATTCGGGCAAGGGGCTTGTCTACTCGTCGGCGGGCCTGCAGTACGGCATGGCGGATTTCTTCGACAAGGAGTGGTTCGGCTACGCGGACCAGGCCTTCATCTCCCCGGCGGTCATGGACACGCGGACGGTTGATTTTCCCTATAAGGGAAACCAGCAGGTGATCACGCTCGTTTTCCGCTCCTACTACAACGAGATGAACCTCATGGCGGTCAACATCGACGCGCGCAAGTTCTACGACCAGATCGTGCTGAAGATCGAGCGGAAGGGGACCGACAGCCTCTTCGCCTATTCGGGGGAGGGGGAGCTCCTGCTGAAGGATTACCGGTATCCGGAACTGCAGCAGCTGATCCAAAGGGAGCGCATCGACGCGTTCAGGGACGGGCAGTACCACTGGGATTCGGGAAAGCTGGGCAGGAAACGCTACCTGCTGAGCTATCTCGAGTCGGACAAGCTCGGCTGGAACTTTGTCATGGTCTCGGACGTCCAGCAGCTCTACCAGGGGATCGAGGCGCTGCAGATGGTGTCCCTGCTGAGCCTCGCGGGAGTGACGGCCTGCGTGATCCTGGCGGCGGCGGTCGCCTCCCGCAGGCTGTATTCCCCCATCGAGAGGCTGATGGAGATCGTGGGGGAAAGCCCCCGGAAATCGGGTTGGAAAAACGAATTCGACGGGCTGGCCGGCGTCTTTGAGGAACTCAAGATGAATGAGATGGACCTTGTCGAACGCCTGCAGAACAGCCTGCCGGTGCACCGGCGGCGTTTTTTGATCTCCCTGCTGCGCCGCAACGACTACTCGGAGGAGGAGGTGCGGCGGCAGTTCAAGCTGCTGAACATCGGGCTGGACGACCGCAGCCTGCGGATCGTGCTCTTTTCCTACGACGCGCTGGAGGAGGGGGACCGGTTCGGCCCGCTGAGCATCAAAAAGGACCTGCTGCTCACCTACCTGCTGGACAATCTCCGCCCCTACCCGTTTGAACTGGCGGAGATGGAGGACGGAAAGGTGGTCGCGCTGCTCAACGCGGCGGAGGGCGATACCGCGCAGCTGATGGACAAGCTCGAGGGAATGCGCCGGGAGCTGGCGCGCGCGGCGCAGATCCCCTGCACCGTCGTGCTCAGCGGACAGATCGGCGAGGTGGGAGAGCTGCGCCGGGCCTATCTGGAGGCCGAACGCGCCCTGCTGCGCCGGGAACTCTCGGATGAGGACGGCGTGCTCTTCGCGGACGCGCCCGCCGGAGAAAAGGGGGTCCTCCGCTACAGCCAGGACCGCATCGACAAGATCCTCGACGCGCTCCAGTCGGGGGAGGGGGAGAAGGCCTGCCGGGCCTTCCGGGAGCTGCTCAAGGAGCTCATGCAGGAGAACGACCCGCTCGAATACCGGCAGGTGCAAAGCCTTTACATGGACGTGCTCACCAGCGTCGTCAAGCTCGTCAACGCGGCGGGCGTGCCGCCCGGCAGGGTGTACGGGGACACCCGGAACCTTTACGACGAGCTGCTCCGGCTCGACGGGATCGGCGCGGCGCTCAAGTGGTTCGACGGGGTGCTCACGGCCACGGCCGACTGCCTGGGCACCCTCGCCACCAAAAAAAGCGACGCGCGTGTGGAACAGGTCCTGGCGATCATCCGCGCGGACTGCAGCCAGAACACCACGCTGGAATCGGTCGCGCAGCAGCTCAACCTCAACCCCGCCTACGTCAGCCGGATTTTCAAAAAGGAGACGGGCGTCAAGTTCATGGACTACCTGACCGGGATGCGGGTGGAAAAGGCGAAGGAGCTGCTCACGGGGAGCAACCTCAAAATCAAGGAGGTCTGCGAACGGCTCGGCTACTCCAACATCAACTATTTCATCAAGGTCTTCAAGGACGCCACGGGAGTGACCCCCGGCGATTACCGCAGGATGAACC
>ENA-UOIV01002229-UOIV01002229.1-human-gut-metagenome-genome-assembly--contig:-C59-NODE-2229-length-13894-cov-13.997688_pt1 | contig 13894 bp, 12 predicted proteins | sample MGYA00242333_ERZ723880 | MGnify/ENA metagenome assembly ERZ723880 | reverse complement strand
CCGTCCGAAAAGGAACCCGTGCCGCGCGGCGGAACGCGCTCGTATTTCTTGCCGCCCACGGGCGGCAATTCCCGTGATAGCCTCGCCGGGCGGCCGTCGGCGGGACACGCCTCCGGCACTAGGCCTGCGGGCCGTCGCAGCGCGGCAAATCCCAAAACCACGCCGGGGCAGGACCCGGCAAGCTCCACCGCTCTCCGAGCGGCAAACCTAAGAAGGCCCCTGCCGGCAGGCAGCCGACAAGCCCCTGAGCGGCAAATCACTTCCGAATGGCGTCGGCGCCCTTCTGAAGGGCGATCATCCCCGTGCGGGCGATCTCGGCGATGCCGTAGGGGGTGAGCATATCGATCAGCAGGTCGACCCGCTCGGGGCGGTCGCACATCTCGACCGTGAGGGTGGCGCGGGAGAGGTCGACGATCTTGGCGTTCATGATCGTGGCGATGTCGATGACTTCCCCGCGGTTCTGCTGTGTGGCGTTCGTCTTGATAAGAATGAGCTCGCGGCGGGTGGCCGCGTCGGTCTCAAGGAGCTTGACCTTGATGACGTCAATCTGTTTATTAAGCTGCTTTTCGACCTGTTCGATCGTGCGCTCGTCCCCCTCGACGACGATCGTCATGCGGGAGACGGTGGGGTCCTCGGTCTCGCCCACCGCGAGGCTTTCGATGTTGAAGCCCCGGCGCGCGAAAAGCCCCGCCGTGCGGGAGAGCACGCCCGCCTTATTTTCCACCAGCACCGACATGATCTGTTTCATACGCTTTTCCTCCTGTCAGCGGGTTTCCTCCCGCGGGTCGACGACACATTCGAGGATATACGAACCGTCCGCCGCAAGGAACCGTTCCACCGCGGCCCCGGCCTCCTCCATGGAATCGATCCGGTCGAAGGGGACGCCATACGCCCCGGCAATCCCGCCGATCTCCGGTCCGCCCGCAAGGGCGACCGCGGTTTCCCGGCCCCGGTATTCCCTCTGCTGGATTTCGCGCACCATGCCGAGCATATCGTTGCGCATCACGACGAGCTTGACCGGCACCCCGTGCTGGTTGGCGGTGGCAAGCTCCATCATGGCCATCTGGAACGCCCCGTCGCCGCAGACGGCGACGACCTGCCGCCCGGGGCAGGCCAGCTTCGCGCCGAGGGCGGCGGGCAGCGCGTAGCCCATCGTGCCCATGCCGCCCGTCGTGAGGAAGAGCCCGTCCCTGACCGCGCAGTTTTTCGCCGACCAGATCTGGTTCTGCCCCACGTCGGAGACATAGATCGCATCGGGTTCCATTTTGGCGGAGAGCAGACGCACGAACGCCTCCGGATCGACGCAGCCCGCCCTGGGCGGCGCCGCTGCGGGCGCCGCCTCCCGCGCGCGGCGGGCGCGCAGCCATTCGAGCCACTTGCCCCACTCGCCGCACGGCGACTGCTCGAGAAGCTGTTCGAGCACGGCGGCCGCGTCCCCCACGAGGGGGATGGTGGTGCCGAGGTTTTTGCCGATCTCCGCCGCGTCGATGTCGATGTGCACGACGGCGGTCGCCGCCTCGATCTGGTCGGGCTTGGCCATCGCGCGGTTGTCGGCGCGCGCGCCGAGGATGATGAGCAGATCGCTTTCGGCGACCGCCTCGTTTGCGGCGCAGCCGCCGCTCTGTCCGAGCATCCCGAAATAGAGCGGATGCCCGGCGGGCAGCGCGCCGATGCCCATGAGGGTGCTCACCGCGGGCAGCGAGACCGCCTCGCAGAGGGCGCGCACCTGCTTTTGCGCGCCCGCCGCGATCGCGCCGCCGCCCACACAGAGCAGCGGGCGCTTGGCGGCGCGGATCGCCTCCGCGACCCGCTTCACCTGCACGGCATGACCCCGGAAGCGGGGCTTATAGCCCCGGATCGAGGCCTCCTGTGGGTAGCGGAAATTGATCAGCTGCCGCTGGACGTCGACGGGCATGTCGATCAGCACCGGCCCGCGCCGCCCGGTCGACGCGATGTAAAACGCCTCCTTGAAGACGCGCGGGATGTCGGAAGCGTCCTTGACGAGATAGCTGTATTTGGTGAACGGCTCCGCCGCGCCCGTGGTGTCGACCTCCTGGAAGACGTCGCGGCCCAGCAGCCCCGTCTCCACCTGCCCGGTGATCGCGATGAGCGGGATGCTGTCGGCATAGGCCGTGGCGATCGCGGTGAAGAGGTTGGTCGCGCCGGGGCCGGAGGTGGCGACGCAGACGGCGGGCTTCCCGGTGACGCGGGCGTAGCCGCTCGCGGCGTGGCCGGCGTTCTGTTCATTGCGGGTGAGGATGTGCCGGATGGACGACTGCCCGAGGCAGTCGTAAAAGGGGCAGATCGCCGCGCCGGGATACCCGAATACCACGGAAATCCCCTCCGCCTCAAGACATTTCACCATCGCCTGCGCGCCGCTGATCATCTGCATCCACCCTTCCTGTCGGAGTTGTCCCTTTTGGCTATTATACGCGCTCGCGCCCTCCTCCGTCAATGCTGGGGACGGATTTGCGGGTTTTCAAAATTGGGGCTTGTAGTATCAAGGCTTGCTGTTATACTGGTAGCAACGGTACCGTAAAAAATCAAACAGGAGGTTTTTTATGGACATCAGCTACTCAGTAAAACCGATCGGCCGCGTCCGTTCGGACGGCGGCGGCTTCCGCCTGGAGCTCGACCCGGCCTACCGCCCGGCGATGGCCGGGTTGGAGGGCTTCGGCTATCTCAATATCCTCTGGTGGTTTTCCGGCTGCGACGACGCGCGCTCCCGCGAAAACCTGGTCGAACGGTCCCCCTATGTCAAAGGACCGGAGCGCCTGGGGGTCTTTGCCACCCGCTCGCCCATGCGCCCCAACCCCCTCGCCCTCTCCTGCGCGGCCGTGACCCGTCTCGACCCCAAGGCGGGCGTGATCGGACTAAGCTACATCGACGCGGAGGACGGCAGCCCCCTCCTCGACCTCAAGCCCTACACCCCCAGCCTCGACCGGGTGGAGGACCCGCCGCTGCCGGCGTGGTGCGCCCACTGGCCGAGGGATGTGGAATCCGGCGGCGATTTCCCCTGGGAGGACGAGTTCAACTTCTGACACGGCCGCCCGCAAAGAAAAACGGGACCGGGGCGGAGCCCCGGTCCCGTTTGTCACTCTATCCGACCTGCGTCATATCGCTGATGTCGAGCATCCCGTCGTCCCCGCCGCTCTCCTCCCCGGAGGAGGATTCCGCCGCCGGTTCCTCCTCGGGCGGCGCGTCAAGCAGGGAGGCCAGCTCGGGGTACGCCTCGGCGAACATTTTTTCCAGCTCGGCAAACATCCTGCCGCTCTGCCGCTCGAGGGCCGTGCCGTCCACCGGGTACATGCGCCCCTGCTTGTAGGCGTCGGTCGTGTTGTAGACCTGGGTGCCCTTAAAGTATTCGGGATCGATCCCCTCGTCGTAGAAGATGATATCGGGATAGAGGTTGACCGCCTGGTCGGCGGGGTATTCCCAGCCGGTGTAGGCCGCCGCGTCGTTCTCGACGCCGATCGCGGCGAGCAGCTCCCCCTCGAAGGCGTCCCCTGTCGCCATCATGAGCGGCGCTGCGCGCAGGTAGACGCCGCCCAGCCGTTCGGTCACCCGCGAGGCGGCGGCGGTCAGCGCGTCCCAACGGTTTTCAAGCGCCCGGAAGGTGTCGTAGCCGTTCTGGTCGCCGTCCTCCAGTCCGCCCAGCACGATCGCCGTATTCAGGTAGATCGCGCGCAGCTCGTCCATCGAATGCGCGCGGGGCAGCACGACCACCTCGGCGCCCATCTGCTGGAGCTTCACCGTGTCCGCCTCGGAGAGGGCGGCGGAGGAAAAGACCACGTCGGGCCGGATGTCCGAAAGCGCCTCGAAATCGGGCAGCGCGGCGGTGCCGCAGCGGGGCAGCCCGTCCGCGCCGGCGGGGTAGTCGCAGAAGTCGCTGACCCCGGCGAGCTGGTTTTCCGCGCCGAGCTCGAAGATCACCTCGGTCAGCGCGGGCGAGAGGGAGACGGCCGCGCGCGGCTTTTCAGGGATGCGGATGTCGCCGATCGCGACCGGCCAGTTGGGATCGGGCTCCTCCTCGGGCGCGGGGGAGGAGCTTTCCCCGCCCCGCTCCTTCTGCCCGCAGGCGGCGAGGGAGGCTGTCAGCATGATCGCCAGCAGAAGCGCCAGCAGCTTTTTCACGTTCATCGGTCCATCCTTTCGGCGTTGCCGCCCGGGTTTGTGTCTATTTTAGCCCATCGTGGAAGCAGTGTCAATCGCGCGCCCGTTTGCTGCGCGCTCCAAAAAACAGGAGGCCCCTCATGGGGCCTCCTGTTTTTTCATCCTATTTGCCCGCCATCAGCTTGACCATGACGGCCTTCTGGGCGTGCAGGCGGTTTTCCGCCTCGTCGAAAATTTCGTTGGCGTGCTTTTCAAACGTCTCGTCGGTGATCTCCTCGCCGCGGTGGGCGGGCAGGCAGTGCTGCACCATCGCGTCGGGCGCGCAGAGCCCGAGAAGCTCCTCGTTCACCTGGTAGCCCTTGAAGGCGGCGCGGCGCTTCTCCGCCTCCTCCTCCATGCCCATCGACGCCCACACGTCGGTAAAGACGACGTCGGCCTTTTCGGCGGCGGCGCGGATGTCGGAGGTGAGCAGGAATTTGTCCCCGTAGGGCTTGGCGAAATCGAGCACCGCCGGGTCGGGCCGGTAGCCGGCGGGGGTCGCGGCCGCGACGGACATCCCCGTCTTGAGGCCGCCGACGATGAGGGAGTTGGCCATGTTGTTGCCGTCGCCGATGTAGCACATTTTGAGCCCCTCAAGACCGCCCTTGTATTCGCGGATGGTCATGAGGTCGGCAAGCACCTGGCAGGGGTGGCAGAAGTCGGTCAGGCCGTTGATGATGGGGATCGAGCCGTATTTGGCGAGGTCCTCGACCTCCTGCTGGGCGAAGGTGCGGATCATGATGCCGTCGAGGTACCGCGAGAGCACCCGGGCGGTGTCCTGCACCGGCTCGCCGCGGCCGATCTGCAAATCGCGCGCCGACAGGAAGAGCGCCGAACCGCCGAGCTGCGCCATGCCGACTTCAAAGGAGACGCGGGTCCGGGTGGAGGATTTCTGGAAGATCATCCCCATCGTTTTCCCCTTCAGGTGCTGGTGGCGGATGCCGTGTTTGAGCTCGTATTTGAGCTGGTCGCCGAGGTTCAGCAGTTCGATGATCTCCTCGTTGGAAAGGTCAAGCAGTTTCAGCAGATGATTCATGTTCGAGCACCTCTTTCAGTCTTTTTAAGCCTTCATCGATTTCCGGATAGGTGATGGTGAGCGGGGGCAGCATCCGCAGCTTCGCCTTGGCGGTCAGGATGATGAGCCCCTTTTCGAGGCAGGCGGCGGCCGCCTCTCGGCTGTTGACCCCCTCGAGCGTCACGCCGAGCATGAGCCCCTTCCCCTCGACGCTCACGACATGCGGCATCCGTTCGACCGCCCTCGTGATGTACGCGCCCTTTTCCGCGACCTCCGCGAGAAGTTTTTCGTCAATGCGTCCGAGCACCTCCAAAGCGCCCGCGCAGGCCACCGGGTTGCCGCCGAAGGTGGTGGCGTGGTCGCCCGCGCCGAGCGTATGGGCGCATTTTTCGCCGAAGAGCACCGCGCCGAGCGGCAGCCCGCCGCCGAGTCCCTTGGCCAGCGAGACGAGGTCGGGCGTAATCCCGTAGTGCTCGCAGCAGAGCAGCTTTCCGGTGCGGCCGATTCCCGTCTGCACCTCGTCGGCCATCAGCAGGATGTCGCGCTCCTTACAGATGCGCGCCGCCGCGTCGACGAATTCCCGGTCGAGCGGCACCACGCCGCCCTCCCCCTGGATGAGCTCGAGCAGGATGCCGCAGGTTTCCCCGTCGGCGGCGCGCTCGAGCGCGGCGATATCCCCCGCCCTCACAAACGAAAAGCCGTCGGTGAACGGGTCGAAATACCGGTGGAAGACCTCCTGCCCCGTGGCGGAGAGGGTCGTCACCGTACGCCCGTGGAAGGAATTTTCGAGCGCCACGATTTTGTGGCGGCCCCTGCCGTATTTATCGAAGCTGTATTTTCGGGCGGTCTTGATCATGCCCTCGTTGGCCTCCGCGCCCGAATTGCAGAAAAACACCTTGTCGGCAAACGTCCGCTCGCAGAGGGTTTTGGCCACCTTTACCATCGGCGCGGTATAGTAGAGATTGGAGATGTGCTGGAGGGTGGCCGCCTGCTTCGCGACCGCCGCGGCCCATCCCTCGTCGCAGAAGCCGAGGGAGTTCACCCCGATGCCGCTGGAAAAGTCGATGTATGTTTTTCCGTCCCCGCCCATGCAGGTCGCGTTTTTGCCGCTGGCCGCTTCGAACGGGAACCGCCCGTAGGTGTTCGCGATATACTGTTTATCTTCCTCCATGAGGGTCATGCCGATCACCCTTTCCGTTCGTGGGGAAACCTTTTGTCTTGTAAAAGGTTTCCCCACACCCTTTTCCAAAATCCGCCTGAAGGACAAGGCGTCTTGCGGCGTGCGCGCCGCGCGTCAGGGCTCCGCCCTGACAACCCGCCGCCTTTTATAAAAGGCGGGCGAAAATTTTAGTCTCACGGGCTGTGTGTGAAAAAGCGGGCGAAAACTTTATCCTCACGAGTCGCGCGCACGGCGTCGCGGCGCGTCCCGCCTGAACCAAAAGTTTCGGGGTCCAGGGGGACTTTTCAAAGTCCCCCTGGTTCCCCCAGCCGCTATCCTAAAAACATCGTGCCGATGCCTTCGTTGGTCATGAGCTCGATGAGGATCGAGTGGGGAATGCGCCCGTCGATGATGAAGGCGCGCTTGACGCCGCGGCGCACCGCCTCGACGCAGCACTCCACCTTGGGGATCATGCCGCCCGCGATGACCCCCTGCCGCACGAGCAGGGGCACCTCGCTGACCTTGACCTCGGGGATCAGCGTGTTTTCGTCGTCCCTGTTGCGGAGCAGTCCGCGCACGTCGGTCATGGAGATGAGGTTTTCGGCGTGCAGCTCGGCCGCGATGCGGCAGGCCGCCGAATCGGCGTTGATGTTGTAGACGGTGCCGTCCTCCCCGCAGCCGAGGGTGGCGATCACGGGGATGTAGCCCCGGTCGAGCGCGTCGCGCAGCACGGTCGCGTCGACGCCCGTGACCTCCCCGACATAGCCGAGGTCGGCCTCCCCCTCGATCTTTTTGGCCGAGATCATCCGGCCGTCGATGCCGCAGAGACCGATCGCCCGGCCCCCCTGCTGCTCGAGCAGGTTGACGAGGTCCTTGTTGGTCTTGCCCGCGAGCACCATCTGCGCCACCTTGAGGGTCTCCTCGTCGGTGTAGCGCAGGCCGCCGATGAACCGGCTCTCCTTGCCGATGGCCTTGAGCGTTTCGGTGATCTCGGGCCCGCCGCCGTGCACCAATACGATCTTGATGCCGACGAGCGAGAGCAGCACGATGTCGCTCATGACGGCGGCCTTGAGCGCGCCGTCTACCATCGCGTTGCCGCCGTACTTGACGACGACCACCTTGCCCGCGTAGTCCTGGATATAGGGCAGCGCCTCCGCGAGCACCTGCGCCTTATCGGAATTCGTAATCTGCATGCTATCCCTCTCCTCCCAATTGGTTGCCGTCCGCCCGTGCCGAAGGATCTCCCGCCGCGCCGCCTGACCGCGGAAAACGGATGTGGGGCAAGGCGGCAAGGAAGCGCGCGAGGGCCGCGTACGTGTGTACGCAACCGGAGCGCGCGGCCGAAGGGACGCCGCCCCGCGCCGAAGAATCCCCCGCCGCGCCGCCTGACCGCGGCAAACGGATGCGGGGCAAGGCGGCAAGGAAGCGCGCGAGGGCCGCGTACACGTGTACGCAACCGAAGCGCGCGGCCGAAGCCAACACCGCCCCGCGCCGTTAGCCGCCGGTCAGGTGCGGTAATCGCCGTTGATCTTCACATAATCATAGGTCAAATCGCAGCCCCATGCGGTGGCGGATTCCCCGCCCTGCCCCATGTCGACCTCGATGCGGATCTCCTTTTCGCCGAGGACCTTCTTGGCTTCCTCCTCGCTGAAGGGAACGCCCGCGCCGTTTTCGCAGACGTGGACGCTCCCCGCGTCGGAGGCGAGCGTCACCGCCACCCGGTCGATCTCAAACTCCGCGTCGGTGTAACCGATCGCGCAGAGGATACGGCCCCAGTTGGCGTCCTCGCCGAACATCGCGGCCTTAAAGAGGCTCGAGCAGACGACCGATTTTGCGACTTTTTTGGCGGTCTCCTTGTCGGGCGCTCCGGTGACGGTGCACTCGAGCAGCTTGGACGCGCCCTCGCCGTCGGCGGCCAGCTCCTTTGCGATCTGGCGGCAGACCATCATGAGCCCCTGCGCGAAGTGGTAATAGTCGGCGTCCATCGAGACGATCTCCGCGTTGCCCGCCTCGCCGTTTGCGAGGATGGAGAGCATGTCGTTGGTGGAGGTGTCCCCGTCAACCGAGACCATGTTGAAGGTTTCGTCGGCGACGCATTTGAGCGCCTTTTGGAGCAACGCGGGAGCGATGGCCGCGTCGGTCGTGACAAAGCAGAGCATGGTGGCCATATTGGGATGGATCATCCCCGAGCCCTTGGCGATGCCGCCGATCGTGCAGGTTTTGCCGCCGAGCGGGAACCGCACCGCGACCTCCTTGCGCCTGGTGTCGGTGGTCATGATCGCCTCGGCGGCGTCCGCGCTCCCCGTCTCCGAGAGGGAAGCGGCCAGCGCGGGCATGGCGGCGGTGATCGGGGAAAGCGGCAGCGGCTGGCCGATGACCCCGGTCGACGCGACGATCACGTCGGCGGGGGAGATTTTCAGCGCGGCGGCCGCGCTGCCGCACATGGCGTTCGCGATGTCGACGCCGTCGGCGTTGCAGGTGTTGGCGTTGCCGGAGTTGCAGAGAAACGCCCTCGCGCGGCCGTCCTTCAAATGCGCCTGCGTCACGAGGATGGGCGCGCCCTTGACCTTATTCCGCGTATAGATCGCGGCGGCGGCGCAGGATTTCTTGCTCACGATGAGCGCGAGGTCGTTTTTGGTGCGGTTTTTGCGGATGCCGGCGTGGACGGCGCCCGCCGAAAAGCCTTTGGCGGCGCAGACGCCGCCCTCGACGAATGTATAGGACATGCTGGTTCACTCCTTCATGCTCAAAACGCGGGCGGGATAATGCGGAGCCCCGCATCCTCCTCGAGCCCGAGCGCGATGTTCATATTTTGGATCGCCTGCCCCGCCGCGCCCTTGACCATGTTGTCGATCGTCGAGACGACGATCAGGCGGCCGGTATGGGCGTCTGCGTGCAGGGAGATGTGGCAGTAGTTGGAATATTTGACGTTCTTGAGGTTCGCGGCCGCCCCGTCGGGCAGCACCCTGACAAATTCCTCGCCTCGGTAGAATCCCTCATAGAGCACCCGCACGGCCGCGAGGTCGAAGCCGGGCATGAAATTCGCGTACATCGTCGAGACGATGCCCCGGTTGACGGCCAGCAAATGCGGCACGAAGGTGACCCTCACCTCCCGCCCGGCGAGCTCGGAAAGGGTCTGCTCGATTTCGGGGGTATGGCGGTGGGAGGCGACCTTGTAGGGCGCGAACGCCTCGTTGCACTCGGTGTAGTGGGTGTTGAGGGCGAGGCCGCGGCCCGCGCCGGTCGCGCCCGACTTGGAGTCGATGACGAGGGTGGCGGGGTCGATGGCGCCGGCCTTCACGGCGGGCGCGAGGCCGAGGGCGATGGAGGTGGGATAGCATCCGGGGTTGCCGATGAGCTTCGCGCCCGCGAGCCTCGCCCGGTGCAGCTCGGGGATGCAGTAGACGGCGGCCTCATGCAGCGCGGGATCGGCGTAGTCCTTGCCGTACCACTGCTTGTAATCCGCCTCGTTTTTGAGGCGGAAATCCGCGCCCATATCGATGTAGAGCTTGCCCGCGTCGAAGCACCGGCGCGCGATGGGCTCGGAGAGCCCGGCGGGCAGCGAGCCAAAGACGACGTCGCAGCGGTCGGCGACGGCGGCGTCATTGGCGAGGGTCTCGCCGAAGATGCCGGTGAGCTGCGGATAAATTTCGCTGATCGCCTGTCCCTCAAAGGAGACGGAGGAGACGGCCGCGACCTCGACAAAAGGGTGGGAGAGGAGCAGCCGCACGATCTCAAGTCCCGCGTAGCCGGTGGCGCCGATGACGCCCGCTTTGATCTTCTCCATGGGAACACCTCAAATCATCAAACATTTCGCCGGCCTTTTCAAAGGCCGTGGGGTCCGGGGGCAAAGCGTCTTGCGGCGTGCGCGCCGCGCGTCAGGGCCCCGCCCTGACAACCCGCAAGCTTTTGAAAAAGCTTGACCAAAACTTTAGTTTTGGTTCTCTTCCAAAAACTTTGCGATCAGCGCAAGCTGTTTTTTCACCGCGTCGGGCGACGGCCCGCCCTCGCTGAGCCGGCCCTTCACGCAGGTTTCCAGGTTGATCGCGCCGTACACGTCCTCCGCGAAGACCCCGCTCGCCGCCCGGTAGTCCTCCAGCGGCAGGGTTTCCAGCGTCAGCCCCCGGCGGATGCACTCCGCCACCAGCCCGCCGGTGATCTTGTACGCGTCGCGGAAGGGGACCCCCTTCTTGGTCAGGTAGTCGGCGCAGTCGGTCGCGTTGATGAACCCCTTCGCCGCCGCCGCGCGCATGTTTTCCTTTAACACCGTCATCGTGTGGAGCATCGGCGTGAAGGTCTTGAGACAGAGCTTCACCGTGTCCACCGCGTCGAAGACGGCCTCCTTGTCCTCCTGCATATCCTTGTTATAGGCGAGCGGAAGCCCCTTCATCATCGTGAGCAGCGTCATCAGATCGCCGTAGACCCGTCCCGTCTTGCCGCGCACCAGCTCGGCCACGTCGGGGTTTTTCTTCTGCGGCATGATCGACGACCCGGTCGCGAAGGCGTCGTCAAGCTCGATGAACTTGAATTCCCACGAGCACCACGCCACGATCTCCTCCGAAAAGCGCGACAGGTGCATCATGATGACCGCGATTGCGTTCGCCAGCTCGATGCAGAAGTCCCGGTCGGACACCCCGTCGAGCGAGTTGGCCGTCGGGGCCGTAAAGCCGAGCGCCGCCGCCGTCCGCTGCCGGTCGATCGGGTAGGTCGTCCCGGCGAGCGCGCCCGAACCGAGCGGGCAATATTCCATCCGCGCCGCCGCGTCGGACACCCGCCCCACGTCGCGCAGGAACATGTTGGCGTAGGCCGCCAGGTGGTGGGCGAGGGTCACCGGCTGCGCCCGCTGCAAATGGGTGTAGCCGGGCATGACCGTGTCGAGGTGCTCCGCCGCCCGATCGCGCAGCTCCAAAATGAGCGCGAGCAGCAGGGCTTTGATCTCCTTTGCCTCCTCCCGCAACGTCAGCCGCAGGTCGAGCGCGACCTGGTCGTTGCGGCTGCGCGCGGTGTGCAGGCGCTTGCCCGCGCCGCCGATCCGCTTCGTGAGCTCCGCCTCGACAAACATGTGAATGTCCTCCGCGCCGGGGTCGAAGACGAGCGCGCCGCTTTTTAGATCCGCGAGGATGCCCTCGAGCCCCTGCGCGATCGCGTCCGCGTCCTCCTGCGGGATGATCCCCTGCGCCGCGAGCATCGCGGCGTGCGCCAGCGAGCCCTTGATATCCTGCTCATACATCCGGCAGTCGAACCGGATGGAGGAATTGAAGTCGTTTACCCGGTCGTCGACCTCTTTGGAAAACCGTCCCGCCCACATCTTCATATACCGGCTTCTCCTTTACGCGTTGTGAAATGCCTGTAACGCGGAAGGCAGACGTCCCCGCGTTACGGCTAAAAACTCTGTGCAGTTTCTTTATTTGATCTTCTTTTCGTCGAGCAGCGCCTTGACCTTGATCGGCAGGCCGAAGAGGTTGATGAAGCCTGCGGAATCCGCCTGGTCGTAGACGTGGTCCTCGCCGAAGGTGGCGATCTCCTCCGAATAGAGGGAGTGCGGGGAGGTCATGCCGGCGTTCATGATGTTGCCCTTGTAGAGCTTGAGCTTCACGTCGCCGGTCACTGTCTCCTGCGTCTTGTCGACAAAGGCGTTGAGCGCCTCCATCAGCGGCGTGTACCACTGGCCGTTGTAGACGAGCTCGCTGTACTTGATGCCCATCTGCATCTTGTAGTGCTGGGTCTCCTTGTCGAGGGTGATCTCCTCGAGCGACTGGTGGGCCGCATAGAGGATGGTGCCGCCCGGGGTCTCGTAGACGCCCCGGCTCTTCATGCCGACCAGCCGGTTTTCGACCATGTCGATGATGCCGATGCCGTTTTTGCCGCCCAGCTCATTGAGCTTATAGATGATGTCGACCGGCTTCATCTTCTGGCCGTCGACCGCGACGGGCACGCCCTTTTCAAAGCTCAGCGTCACATAGGTGGGCTTGTCGGGGGCCTTCTCGGGCGAAACGCCCATCTCGAGGATCTTATCGTAGTCCGGCTCGTTCGCGGGGTCCTCGAGGTCGAGACCCTCGTGCGACAGGTGCCAGAGGTTCTTGTCCTTGGAGTAGTTGGTCTCCCGGTTGATCTTGAGCGGGACATTGTGCTCCTCCGCGTAGGCGATCTCCTTTTCCCGCGAGTTGAGCTCCCAGAACCGCCACGGGGCGATGATCGGCATGTTGGGGGCGAACGCCTTGATCGTCAGCTCGAACCGCACCTGGTCGTTGCCCTTGCCGGTGCAGCCGTGGACGATTGCGTCGGCGCCCTCCTTCTTGGCGATCTCAACCAGCCGTTTCGCGATGACCGGCCGCGCAAAGGAGGTGCCCAGCAGGTATTTACCCTCGTAGACCGCGCCCGCCTTGACGGTCGGGACGATGAAATCGTTGACGAATTCCTCGGTGAGGTCCTCGATGTAGCATTTGGAGGCGCCCGTCTTGATCGCCTTCTCCTCAAGCCCCTCGAGCTCGCCCATGCCCTGCCCGACGTTGGCCGCGACCGCGATCACCTCGCAACCGTAATGCTCCTTGAGCCAGGGGATGATGACCGAGGTATCCAGACCGCCGGAATACGCCAAAACGACTTTATTGAATTTCTGTTCCATATTTCATTCCTCCGTTGGTTAATCATTCATTCGATACCCCTATTATACATTATATTTATGCAAATGCAAGCATTTTTACGTATAAATATTCAGCATCATAAAAATTTAATTGGGTAAAGTTGCACAAAAAGAGGTTCTTTTCGCGGAAAGGGCGTGCTATAATAGGGATTACATGGAAGAATACATACGGAAGGAATGATAGAATATGCAGAAAATATCCCCCTACGAACTGGACGTCAACCCGTTTGAAGCGATCCATCACAAATGGGCGATGATCACCACCCAGTCGGGCGAAAAGGTCAACACCATGGTCGCGAGCTGGGGCGGCGTGGGCATTATGTGGAACCGCCCGGTCACCTGGGTCTTTTTGAGGCCCCAGCGGTTCACCCGCGAGCTGCTCGACCGGAGCGAACGGTTTTCCGTCTGCTTTTTGCCCGAGCAGTACCGCCAGCAGATGAACTACTGCGGGTCCCACTCGGGCCGTGCGGAGGAGAAGCTCGCCGTCTGCGGCTTCGAGGCCGTCGCACTCGACGGCGCGCCGGTGCTCGCGCAGTCGGAGCTCGCGCTCACCTGCCGCAAGCTCTACCGCCAGCCGATGGACCCCGCCTGCTTCCTCGACCACGAGCCCGATACCCGCTGGTATCCCGAAAAGGATTACCATATCATGTACGTCTCCGAAATCCTGGGCGCCTACCAGGGGGAACTTTGAAGAGTTCCCCCTGGACCCCCGAAACTTTTGATGCAGGCCGGGCGTGGTGCGCCGCCGCCAGCTCCGCCCGTGCGGCAAAGCGGCGGTGCACTCGCCGTCTTCCCGTCAACCCTCATAAAAAAGCGGCCGTCCGACTGGACGGCCGCTTTTGATATGGCAGATTCCGTTCTCCCAACAACGGCTCCCGGAAGGCTCGGCGAAACCGCCCGGCGGAAAACAACGCCCGTTCCGGGC
>ENA-UOIV01002224-UOIV01002224.1-human-gut-metagenome-genome-assembly--contig:-C59-NODE-2224-length-13907-cov-12.045697_pt1 | contig 13907 bp, 10 predicted proteins | sample MGYA00242333_ERZ723880 | MGnify/ENA metagenome assembly ERZ723880 | reverse complement strand
CGCGCGGGGCGTTTTTCTCCCCGGCGGGCAAACGGGCCCCGGAAGAATCACCGGAGGCCCGGCTTTTTAATAGTATGGTAGAAATCGTGAAAGGAGATGGATCAACATGTATTCATCCGACAACATGGGCGGATATTCCGGCCGGAACATCCCGGTCGCGCCGCTGCCCAATCCCGGGGAGGGCGGCCCGGCTGCACCGGGCGACGCGCCCGCCCTGCCGCTCCCCGGTTTCGGCGAGGGCGGCCCCGTTTTCGGCGGCGATACCCCCTCCATCCCGCTGCCCAACCCGGGCGAAGGCGGTCCGGTCGCGCCCGGTCCCGGCGGAAATTTCCCCGTCGTGCCGCTGCCCAACCCCGGGGAGGGCGGACCCGTCGCACCCGGCCGTCCGGGACAGACGATCCCCATCCTGCCGGCGCCGAATCCTCCCTGCTTTTACTGCGGAGCGGGCAGGTTTGGAAAGGTCCGCTTCCTCAACGCCGCCTTTGGCTACCGGCCCTTCCGCATCTTCATCAACAACCGCTTCATCGTCAACGGCCTCGGCTTTACCTCCCTCACCCCTTACGGCAGGGTGTCCAACGGGTTCCAGACCGTGACGGTCACCGGCACGAACGGCTATGTCTATCTCCAAAAATCCATCCCTTTCAAGGCGGACGACAGCGTGACGATCGCCGTCATCAACTCCGCCAGCGGTCTCGACCTCCTGCAGATTTCCGATACCTCCTGCGCGCGGCCCGCCTCGATGTCCTGCTTCCGGGCGTGCAACCTGGCTTATTACAGCAATCCGGTCGATATCCTGCTCGGCGACGGGCGCGTGATCTACAGCGACGTGCGCTTTAAGGAGGTCACCTCCTTCAAACGCATCCGCCCGGGCGACTACCAGATCGACATCGCCGAGACAAACCTGCGCCCCGAGCCGCGTATGGCGGACATCGAAACGCTCGACGGCGGCGTCACCGTCTTTGAACTGCCGCAGGCGCTGGTGTCCACCTTCGTCACCATCCGCCCCAACGCCACCTATACCCTGTACATCTTCAGCCGGGATACCTCCCCCGACGCGCTCCAGACCATGATCGTCGAGGATCGGTGACCGCCTCCCGGCGGGCGGTTTTGGATTTGCCGTGCTGCGCCCGGCGGAGCTTGGACGGGAATTGTCGCTTAAAAAGCGGTAAGAATCACGAGCGCGTTCCGCCGCACGCCACGGGTTCCTTTTCGGACGGACGAAAAGGAACCAAAAGTCCGCCTAAGAACCCTCCGCCGGGTTCTTAGGGATCTCCGGGAGTACCTTGCCATAACCCGCCGGTTACCGTCACTCCCCATAGGTACACCAGCTAAGGGCTCAATTCAGGTTGCGGGCGCTCCCAACGAAGGGAACGGTAAGTGCCGGCGCGGCCGGCCTGAACCAAACGTTTTGAGGGGTCCAGGGGAACTTTTTCAAAAGTTCCCCTGGAAAAAACTCAGCTGCACGCCGCCAGGCGCGGGACGGCGCGCCGGGGTGGCGTGGCTGTGTGCGAGCTGGTCCGCGGGGATGTCCGCGAGGAAGGGGGAGGGCTCGCCCGGGCAGAGCAGGACAAGCTCCTCCCTGGCGCGGGTCATGCCGACGTAGAAGAGCCGGCGCTCCTCGGCGGGATCGTTCTCGCGGCCGGGCGAGTCGAGGGGGAGCACGCCGCGCTTTGCGCCGCAGAGAAAGACGACGGGGAATTCGAGCCCCTTCGCGCCGTGCAGGGTGAGCAGGGTGACCGCGTCGGAGAGGTAGGAGCGGCTACCGCTGCGCGCCACATCCCGTTCTTCGCCGAGGGTGAGGTTCAGGAGGAAGGCGGGCATGTCGGCGTGGAGCACCGCCATGTTTAGAAGCCGTTCCATGGCGGGGGAGGAACGCCCGGTGTCCCCGATCCAGTCCTCGAGCAGGCGGCGGGGCTTTTCCCGCCGGGCGCGCGGCAGATATTTTTCCGCCAGCTCCGCCCAGCGGGCAAGCGGTTCCACCGCCGCGAGCGCTGGCGGGAGCTGTTCCAGCAGCCGCGCCGGGGAATCGGCCGCCGCCCCGGCGGCCGTCCGCAGGAAGGCGTCCGCCGCAGCCCTTTCACAGCCGAGCGATTCGGTCAGGCAGGCGCGCAGGGAGAAGGGATCGGCAGAGCCGCAAAGGCCCCGGAAAAAGCCGACCGCGCCCCGCACCAGCCCGTCGGACAGGAGCTTGTCCCGCCCGGCGACAAGATAGGGAATCCCTTCGATGCCGAGGCATTTTTCCAGCGCCTCGGCCTGCCGGTGGGTCCGGTAGAGGACTGCAAAGTCGGAAAAGCCCCGGGGCTGCGCGCTCCCGCCGCCCTGTGCGTCAAGCATGTCGATGCCGCCCACCAGCCGGTTGATCTCCTTGGCCACAAAGATCGCTTCTGAAAATTCGTCCGCCGCCATGACGAGCCGCACGGGGCCGCCGTCCGGCCGCTGGGCCTCAAGCGTCCGTTCCGGGCCCCCGTTTTTGGAGATGACCGGCAGGGACGCCCGCAGAATCTGCGGGGTGGAGCGGTAGTTGCGGGTGAGGACGACGGTCTTCGCGGCGGGCCAGTCGGCGGCAAAGCGCGCGAAGCACCGGGCGTCCGACCCACGGAAGCCGTAGATCGACTGGTCGGGGTCGCCGATGACGAATACCCCGGCGCTCTCCCCGCTCCAGGCGCGCACCAGCCGGTACTGCACGTCGCTCACGTCCTGGAACTCATCCACGAGCAGGTGGGTGAAGGCGCGCCGCTCCTTCGCCGTGGCCTCCCCGTGAACGAAAAGGTCGTAGGCGTCCAGCAGCAGATCGTCGTAGTCGCGCACGCCCGCTTCCTTCAGCAGTTCGCAGTAGCGTTCGCACGCCTCGACCGGGACCGACCCGTCGGCGGGCAGCCCGCCCTTGCGGCGGGAGACCTCCTGCACGAGCTTCCGCGCGGAGAGCCGCAGGTCGAGCGCGCCGGTCACCTCCGAGGCGGCGGCGAGCGCCTCCCCCTCCCCGATCAGCGAGACCGGCCCCCGCTCGGAGAGCAGCCGCAGGCAGATGGCGTGGAAGGTGCCGATCGTCATCGCGCGCACGGCGCGCTTGCCGAAGAGGGCCTCGAGCCGTTCGCGCATCTCCCCCGCCGCCTTGTTGGTGAAGGTGACGGCGGTGATCTGCGCGGGCTTGACCCCCTGCCCGACGAGCCACGCGACGCGGGCGACGAGCGTCTTGGTCTTGCCGGTGCCGGGCCCCGCGACGACCGCCACGGCGGGTTCCGCCGCCGTGACCGCCGCGCGCTGCTCCTCGTTGAGCCCCGCGAGCGCCCCGCCCTCCGGTGGGGCGGCGGAGACCTCCTCCGCCTTTTTGGCCGCGCGGGCAGGCCGCGGCGCGGCGGGCGCTTTCATTTTGGGCGCGGGCCGGGACGACGACCCGAACAGGCTCATCTGCCCCGCGAGCGTCTCAATCTCCTGCGGGTCGAGCAGCTTGATCTTCCCATACTCCCCGTCGTAGCCGGGGGAGAGCTCCACCTGACCGCGCCGCATCCGGCGCACCCCCTCGGCCACCGCCGGGCCCGCCACCCGGCCGATCTCCTCCTCCGGGACCTCCCGCAGGATGGTGAATTCGGGGCCGAGCTCGCGCAGAAGCGCCTCGTAGCGGGCCGTCACCCGGCCGCTCGCCGGTCCGAAGCCGGTGCAGGCGGCGATCACCTCGGGCAGGGGCACGAGGCTCTGGAAGGGGACCGAATCCTGCGGAACGAAGCCCTCCTCCCGGTCGGCGAGCTCCTCCACCCGGTGGAGCACGCCGATCGTCAGCTTGCCGCCGCAGACGGGGCAGCGCCCGTCGGCCGGAGTGTCGCCCGGGCGCAGGCAGAGCTTGCAATTGCGGTGCCCGTCGAAGTGGTACTTGCCCTCCTCGGGAAAGAACTCGACCGTCCCGCGAAAGCCGGGCGCGCCGCGCCCGCGCAGCGCCGAGGCCAGCGCGGGATAGGAGGGCTCGATCTCCAGCAGGTTGGCCTCCCGCCCGAGCTTGGAGGGGGAGTGCGCGTCCGAATTGGAGACGAGCGCGTAGCGGTCGAGCGCCGACAGCCGCCAGTTCATCGGCGGATCGGAGGAAAGCCCCGTCTCGACCGCGTGGATATGGGGGGTCATGTCGCCGAAGCAGGCCTCGATCGTGTCGAAGCCGGAAAACGCCCCGAAGAGGGAAAAATGGGGCGTCCAGATGTGCGCGGGGATAAAGACCGCCTCGGGGCAGGTTTCCATCGTGATCTCCAGCAGGTCGCGGCTGTCCAGCCCGAGGATCGGCCGCCCGTCCGAGTGGATGTTGCCGATCGCCTCGAGCTTTTTCGAGAGGGCCTCCGCCGCCTCGAGGCCGGGCAGGAGGATGAGGTTGTGGACCTTGCGCACCCGGCCGTCCTTTTTATAGATCGAGCTGATCTCCCCCGTGACGACGAACCGGGGGCGCTCCGTTCCCGCGGCGCCCTCCACATGCAGTCCCTCGCGGAGGGTGTAGAGCCCCTCCTCCGCCGGGACGAGCTTGTCCCGCAGCTCCTGCCGCCAGGCGGGATGGGTGAAATCCCCCGTGCCCAAAAGCCCGATCCCCTTGCGGCGGGCCCACAGGTCGAGATGTTCCGGCACGCATTCCCCGCTGGTCGCGCGGGAATACTTTGAGTGGATGTGCAGGTCGGCGATGAGCATAGGCGTCCTCCGTTTTTTTGGAATGGTATCATCATACCGCCTTTTCCCCGGGGATGCAAGCGGCGCGGGCGGCGGCTGCCGGTCAGACGGAAACAGGGAGGGGGGCGTGTGGGGGGAAACCGTAGGTTCCTACCGCACGTTGAGCGAGCGGATAAACCCGCCGCAGCGGGCCCCTCAACTTGCCGAAAAAACTTTTTCGGCAAGTTGAGGGGACTTTTCAAAGTCCCCCGGGGGGCGTATAATGACAGAGGAATGGAGGGATGGCCGTGAAGATATCAACAAGAGGACGCTACGCGCTGCGGCTCATGCTCGATCTTGCGCTGCACGACACGGGAGAATACATTTCCCTGCGGGACATTTCGGCCCGGCAGGAGATCTCGGTCAAATACCTCGAACAGATCGTCACGGTGCTCGGCCGGGCGGGGCTTGTGCGCAGCGTGCGCGGCCCGCAGGGGGGCTACCGGCTCGCGAAGGCCCCGGCGGACTACACGGCGGGGGAAATCCTGCGGACGATCGAGGGGAGCCTCGCGCCGGTGGCCTGCCTGGACGACTCCCCCAACGCCTGCGCGCGCGCGGGGGAATGCGCGACCCTCGTGCTGTGGGAACGGCTCTCCCGCGCGATCAACGAGACGGTGGACGGCATGACGCTGGCCGACCTCGCGGAGATCCAGCGGGCAAAGGCGGGCAACGACTACGTGATCTGAAAAATCTCCCATCCGGGGGTTGACAAACCGGCGTTCTCCCGCTATACTAATTTCATACTAAACACATAGGAATTAAATGAATTCCGCAACATACCTTCAGGAGGGACTGGATATGGCAAAGATCTATCGCAGCATGACCGAACTGGTCGGTGGGACACCGCTGCTTGAACTGACGAATTACGAACGCCGGGAGAACCTCGGCGCGCGGCTGCTTGCAAAGCTGGAATACCTGAACCCGGCGGGTTCGGTCAAGGACCGCATCGCCAAGGCGATGCTTGACGAGGCGGAGCGGGCCGGGCGGCTCGGGGAGGGCTCGGTGATCGTCGAGCCCACGAGCGGCAACACCGGCATCGGGCTGGCGGCGGCGGGCGCGGCGCGCGGCTACCGCGTCATCCTGACGATGCCCGAGACGATGAGCGTCGAGCGGCGCAGCCTGCTGAAGGCCTACGGCGCCGAGCTGGTGCTCACCGACGGCGCGCTCGGCATGAAGGGCGCGATCGCAAAGGCGCAGGAGATCGCCGCCGCGACCCCGAATTCCTTTATCCCCGGGCAGTTTGAAAACCCCGCGAACCCCGCCGCGCACCGCGCCACAACCGGCCCGGAAATCTGGGAGGACACCGGCGGCGAGGTGGACGTCTTCGTCGCGGGCATCGGCACCGGCGGCACGATCACCGGCGTCGGCGAGTACCTCAAATCGAAGAACCCGGCGGTCCGGATCGTCGCGGTGGAGCCGTCCGGCTCCTCCGTCCTCTCGGGCGGAAGCGCCGGCCCCCACAAAATCCAGGGCATCGGCGCCGGCTTCGTCCCCGACACTCTCAACACGGCGGTCTACGACGAGATCATCACCGTCGAAAACGAGGACGCGTTTGCCGCCGGGCGGGAGATCGCGCGGCGGGAGGGGGTGCTCGTGGGCATCTCGTCGGGCGCGGCGGTGTGGGCGGCGGCGCAGCTCGCGCGCCGTCCCGAATACAGCGGAAAGACGATCGTCGTTCTGCTGCCCGACACGGGCGACCGCTATCTCTCCACCCCCCTCTTTTCGGGGGAATAACAGCACCCCAGCAGCGGCGGCCGTAAGGGACTTCCGGCCGCCTCGCTTTTGTGGTAGAATGGGGTCATCATCCGGAAGGAGGGGTCGGCATGTATGAACTGATCCGGGCGGGGGAGCGGACGTGGTACATCGACTGTCCCGCGAAGATGGGGCTTTTTCTCGCGGAGGACGGCGCGTGGCTGATCGACAGCGGCAACGACAAGGACGCGGGGCGCAGGGTGCGCAAGCTGCTCGACGCCAACGGCTGGACGCTGGCGGGCATCCTCAACACCCACTCGAACGCGGACCACATCGGCGGGAACCGGTTTTTGCAGGACCGGTACCACTGCCCCGTCTATTCGACGCCCGCGGAAAACGCCTTGATCCGCGCCCCGCGGCTCGAGCCCTCCTTCCTCTACGGCGGGTATCCCTGCAAGGCGCTTTGCAACAAGTTTTTGATGGCGCAGGAGAGCGCGCCCTCCCCCATCGAGGGCGCCCCGCTGCCCGAAGGGCTTGAGGTTTTCCCGCTGCCGGGACATTTCTTCGGGATGGTCGGCTTTCGCACGCCCGACGGCGTCTGTTTCCTCGCCGACTGCCTCTCCGGGGAGGCGGTCCTCGAAAAATACCACGTCGGTTTCATCTACGACGTGCGCGCCTACCTCGAGACGCTCGACTGGGTGGAGACGCTCGAGGCGAAGCTCTTCGTCCCGGCGCACGCCCCCGCGGCGGAGGATATCCGCCCGCTCGCCGCAGTCAACCGCGCCAAGGTCCAGGAGATCGCCGGACGGGTGCTCGCCATCTGCGCCGAGCCCCGCACGCCCGACGGGGTCATCCGGGAGGTGTTCTCCGCCTATGGGCTCACGATGGATTTCAACCAGTATGTCCTCGTGGGCAGCACGGTGCGCTCCTATCTCAGCTACCTCTGTGACGAGGGGCTGGTCGCCGCGCGGTTCGAGGACAACCGCCTGCTGTGGGAACGCGTCTGAACCGCCTGACCGCAGGCCCGGCGGCAAATAAAAACAACCAGTCCCAGGACTGGTTGTTTTTATTTGCCTTTACACGACGAAATCCATTTCGTCATGGCATCCCTTCCACCAGCTAAAAAGCCAGCGCATACGCACTGGTTTTTAGGGTGTCAGTCATGGTGCGGGTAGAGGGGGTCGAACCCTTACGCCTTGCGGCACAGGATCCTAAATCCTGCGCGTCTGCCAATTCCGCCATACCCGCGCGGCGCCGCCGAACGGCGGCAGAATCATGATACCATTCCGCATCGCGGCTTGTCAACCGTCCCTTCGGAGCACACCCGATTCGAGCAGCGACTGCGCCGCGAGAATCACGCCCGTCTTGCCGCTCGGCCAGGTGAGCCCGCCCTGAAGCCACGCGGCATAGGGCTCGCGCATCGGCCCGTCGGCGGAGAGCTCGATCGACGCGCCCATCGTGAACGCGCCCGCGGCCATGATGACCTTGCTGTCGTAGCCGGGCATGTCCCACGCCTCGGGAGTGACGAACGCGTCGACCGGCGCGCCCTTCTGCACCCCGCGGCAGAAGGCGGAAAGCCCCTCGGGCGTGCCGAGCTTCACCGCCTGGATGATGTCGGTGCGCGGCGCGTCAAATTTCGGGTAGACCTCGAAGCCGAGCCGCTCGAAGAGCGCCGCGGAGAAGACGGCGGTCTTCAGCGCGGCGGCCACCACGGTGGGCGCGAAGAAGAGTCCCATGAACATCCCGCGCAGCTGGCCGAGCGTGCAGCCGACCTCCTTGCCGACGCCCGGCGCGGTCAGCCGGCAGGCGCACTGCTCGATCAGATCGGCGCGGCCCGCGATGTAGCCGCCCGTCTTGGCGATGCCGCCGCCCGGGTTCTTGATGAGCGAGCCGATGACGAGGTCCGCGCCCGCCTGCGTCGGCTCGCGGCGCTCAACGAACTCCCCATAGCAGTTGTCCACGACGATCAGCGCGCCGGGGTTGGCCTCCCGCACGATGCCCGCAATCTTTTCGATCTGCGCGACGCTCAGCGATTCCCGCAGCGAATAGCCGCGCGACCGCTGTAAGTATGCCATCTTTGCCCCCTTCACCGCGTCCGCCATGCGCGTATAGTCGGGGGAGCCGTCGGGCAGCAGGTCGAGCTGCTCATACCGGACGCCGAACTCCTTCAGGGAGCCGTGTCCGCCCGGCACGATGCCGATCACCGGTTGGAGCGTGTCGTAGGGCAGACCGGTCAGCGACACCATCCGGTCGCCCGGCCGCAGCACCCCGAAGAGCGCCGTCGTGATCGCGTGGGTACCCGAGACGAAATTGTGCCGGATGAGCGCGTCTTCCGTCCCCATCACCTGCGCCAGCACCCGGTCGAGCGCCTCGCGCCCCCGGTCGTCGTAGCCGTAGCCGGTCGTACCCGCGAAGTGGCTTTCGCTCACGTTGTTTTCAATAAAGGCGGCGAGCACCTTTATGCCGTTATATTCCGCGTTGCCGTCGACGCGCGCGAACGCGTCGCGGCAGGTCTGCTCCGCCTCTTCCGCGATCCGCGCGATCGCCGGGTCAATGTGAAAAAACTGTTCGATCATACCTTTGGGGGAAACTTTTGAAAAAGTTTCCCCCAGCCCCCCTTCAAAACTTTTCATTCGGGCGCGCCTCGTCCCAACCGCCAGCCGCGTCCCCCGGCCGCCTCGGCCCCGCCGCACGGGGCGAAGCGCGCGGGAAACCGCCGCACCCCGCCCGCATCAAACGTTTCGGGGTCCAGGGGGGCTTTCAAAGCCCCCCTGGGACCAGAAGCCCGCGTCCGCGAACCCGCAGGCGCGGTGGAAGGCCGCAATGCCGTCCTCGGCGGTCAGCAGCCAGGGCTCGAGTCCCCGCGCAAGCGCGGCGTCCGCCGCGTGCGCCATCAGCCGGCGGGCGTAGCCCCGCCCCCGGCAGCCCGGGTCGGTCGCCAACCCCGCCAGAATCGCGCGGGAGGCGTCCTTAAAGTAAATACCGATTGTTGAAACAATCCGCCCATCTACTTTTAGTATGTAGATATCGGCCAGCCCGTGCCGCCGCTTGTGGGAGACCTCGGTGAGCCACGCGGCGTAATCGGTCTGCGCGGCGAACGCCGAATCGGCCGCGCAGAGCAGCGCGTAGACGGCCCCCAGGTCCTCCGCGGGCGCGGCGAAACCCGGGGGAACGCCGTCCGCGCAGGGCGCGGCTGCGGTGGGGGGGGCCATTACCCCGGGGAAAAGCCCCCCCCCCCCCACGAGTAGCGCCGCGCGAAGCCCGCCGCGAATCACGGCGTTCACCCGTTCGCAGAGCGCCCGCTCCCCCTCGTAGGAGCGGCAGCCGACGGCCGCGAGGAAGGCGGCTAGCTCGTCCGCATCGGCCGCGGCGTCCGCCGCGAGGGTGACGGTGCCGTCCAGCCGGGACACCGCGCCCACGGCGCGGTCCCCGTCAAGCAGCAGCCAGAGGTCGAGCACCCCGTCCGAAAGGCCATAGGTTTGATACTGCGAGTATATTTTTGTTCCAAATATACCGAATTTGCCAACCGACGCCTCAAAAAGAGCCGCCCATTCGCCACCGGCATAGCGGATCATCCGCCGAAATCGGCGGCCAGCGCGCTGAGCAGCCGGAGCGTCTCGTCCACGTCGAACCGGTTGACGACACAGGAGGGGGTGTGCAGATAGCGGCAGGGCACCGACACGGCGAGCACCCGCGCGCCCCTGCCCGCGACCTGGACCGACCGCGCCTCGTTGCCGCCGTAGACGCCCTCCTTGGGCTGGCAGGCGATGCCGCCCGCCTTCGCCGCAGCGAGCGCGCGGCGGTAGAGGTCCATGTCGTAGACGGTACCCTTGTCCATGAAGGATAGGACGGGGCCTTTTTTCAGGGAGCAGACCACCTTTTCGGGCGGGGTGCCGGGGATGTCGCAGGCGGTCGTCGTCTCGACGGCGACCGCGATCTCCGCACCCGTCTGATAGGCCGCGGTGCGCGCGCCCGTCGTGCCCGTCTCCTCCTGTACGGTGAAGGCGAAATGGGTGTCGTAGGCAAGCTCCGACCCAATCAGCTCGACGAGCAGCGCGCAGCCGACCCGGTCGTCGAGCGCCCGCCCGCGCAGGAAGCCGTCCCCGAAGGCGGTGTATTGGGAGGTGAAGACCGCGCGGTCCCCCAGTGCGACACGGGTAAACGCGTCGTCGCGGTCCTTCGCGCCAATGTCGATGAAGAGCGCGTCGGGCTCGGGGGCCTTGTCCCGCTCGTCGGCGGACTTCATGTGCACCGCCTTGGAGCCGATCACGCCAAAGGTCTCCCCGATGCGCACCGATTTGCCGGGGAGCACCCGGCGGTCGATGCCGCCCACGGTGGTGAATTTGAGCAGGCCGCTCTCCTCCACCCAGGTGATGATCAGCCCCACCTCGTCCATGTGGGCCGAAAAGAGGAGCGGATGGGCGGGGGCCTGTTTCCCTTTTTTGAAGGCGAGGATGTTGCCGAGCGCATCCACCTTGTAGATACAGTGTCCCTCGATCATTTTGAGGATTTCATACCGCACCGGCTCCTCGCAGCCGGACACGCCGGGAAGGGCGCTCAATTTGGCAAGGTTCTCATAGAGCATCACCGGACACCTCCAAACGCGTCCGCCACATAGGCGGCGATCAATTCGGCGGCCGCCTCCACGTCGGAGACGTGGACGACCTCGACCGGCGTGTGCATATACCGCTGGGGAATCGAGACAAGCGCGCAGCGCACCCCCGCGCCCGAAACGGCGATGCCGTCGACGTCGGTGCCGGTGCTCCCGCCCATGACCTCGACCTGGAAGGGGATGTTTTCCCGCACGGCGACCTCCCGCAGGCGGGAGGACATGCCGTTGTCGATGACCGGCGCGACGCCGACCATCGGGCCGCCGCCCATCTCGCCGCACTTGGCGCGCGGGCAGTCGGGCGCGTGCCCGAAGGAGACGTCCACCGCCACCGCGTGGGTGGGCGAGAGGATGTTCGCGGCGGTGGCCGCGCCCTGTCCGCCGACCTCCTCGAGGGTGGTCAGCGCGACGGACAGCCCGCAGGAAAGCTCCCGTCCCGCCAGCTTTTCCGCGGCCAAAATGACCGCCGCGCAGCCGGCGCGGTCGTCGGCGGCACGCGTGCTGATCCGGCCGTTCATCAGTTCCCGCGCCTCACAGCAGAAGGTCACGCGGTCGCCCGGCGCGATCCTTTCCCGCGCTTCTTCGGCCGAAAGGCCCACGTCGATCGAAATGTCCTCGATCTTGGGCAGGTGGGTGTCGTCGGAATTGAGGTGGGGCGGCACGGTGCAGACGACGCCGGGCAGCTCGCCCTTTGCCGTGTGCACGACGACCTGCGCCGCGAGCAGCAGCGCGCGGTCGATGCCGCCGACGTTCGAGACGCGCAGAAAGCCGCCGTCGTCGATGTAGGTGACGATCATGCCGACGCTGTCGATGTGGGCGGTGAGCATCACATGCTCGCCCGAGGCGGGGACCGGCTTGATCCGGCAGAGCAGCGAGCCGAGCGGCGCGCGCTCACATGCGCCGAACGGCGCGAGCATTTGCCGCGCCGCTTCCACCGCCCCATCCTCCCCGCCGGACACGCCGAGCGCGCCCGCGAGGGTTAATATCTGTTCCGTGGTGGTCATGGGAACCTCCTGTATTTTCAAACTCATTTTCCGTTCAAAGCGCGTTCACGAGTTCCTTGAAGCGGCGGCCGCGCGTGCCGTAATTGGGGAACATGTCGAAGCTCGCGCAGGCGGGCGAAAGCGAAACGATGTCGCCCGGTCCGGCGGCCTCCGCCGCCTTTTTGACCGCCTCCTCGAGGCTTCCGGCGCGAAGGATCGCGAGCTCCGCCGGGTCGAACCCCGGATAGGCGCGCACCTCCGCCTCGATCGTGTCGGCGGTCGCGCCGATCAGGATGAGCGTCTTGACCCGTTCCACCAGCTTGGGGATGAGCGGGTCGAAGGGGATTTTTTTGTCGTAGCCTCCCGCGATGATGACGAGCTTCTGGTCAAAGCTCTCCAGCCCGGCGATCGTGCGGGTGGGTGTGGTGGCGATCGAATCGTTGTACCAGCGCACCCCGTCCTTCTCCCGGACGAACTCGATGCGGTGCTCCACCCCGTCGAATTCGACCGCGACGTTGTAGATCGCCTCCCGGTCGACATAGCCCCAGGTGGCGCAGATCGCGGCGAGGTAGTTTTCGATGTTGTGCAGGCCGGGGAGCTTGATCTCGGCGGCGTGCATGATCTTGATGCGCTCGCCGTTCACCGACATGTAGATAATGCCGTCCTCCCCGAGAAACGCGCCGGTGCGCACCGGGCGCTTGACCGAGAACTCGAAGAGCTGGCCCCGCACGCATTCGGGGTTGGCGAAGGAGGCGGCGACGTCGTTGTCCACGCCGAGCACGGTACGGGAAAACGCCCCCTGGTGCGCGAAGATGTTGCGCTTGGCGTCGATATATTCCTGCATATCCTTGTGCACGTCGAGGTGATTGGGGGTGATGTTGGTGACCACCGCGATGTCGGGGCTCTCCCGCATCGAGATGAGCTGGAAGCTCGACAGCTCCGCCACCGCGAAGTCCCCCTCGCGAATGTCGCGGATGAGCGGCATGAGCGCGCGGCCGATGTTGCCGCCCACATGCACCCGCCTGCCCGCCTCCTTGAGGATTTCGGCGATCAGCGTGGTGGTGGTCGTCTTGCCGTCGCTGCCGGTGATGCCGATCGTCTTGCAGGGGCAGAGGTCGAAAAAGAGCTCCATCTCGCTCGTGACGGCGACCCCGTCGCGGCGCAGCCGCTCCAGCACAGGGTGGTGGAACTTCATCCCCGGCGTGCGCAGGACGATGTCCGCGTCGATGTTTTCGAGATAGTCCTCCCCGAGGCGGAGCTTGACCCCGCGCGCCTCAAAATTGTTGCAGATCGCCTCCCCCACCTCTTCGCGGGTGCGGCGGTCGTGCGCGGTCACCTTCGCGCCGTAGTCGTTCAGCCGGCTGATGAGGTCGCTGTGGCTCACGCCGATGCCGATGACGGAGATTTTCTTGCCCTTGATGCCGTGGAAAAAGCGGTCTACCCTGCTGTCCATAAGCTGCCTCCAATTTCGCCCTGGAATTCGTTTGAACGTTCCTATTATATTCGCTATACCCCGATTTATCAAGCGGATTTTGTTGCAGCGGCGCTTTTCATTGCCGCCCAGCGGGCGGCGGAGCTTTCACGGGAATTTCCGCCCGTGGGCGGCAAGAATCACAAGCGCGTTTTGCCGCGCGGCGGTTTTCGATTTTCCGCCCTGCGGACAGAGCACCCTTTTACGCGCCCCTCTGGGGCGCACCTTGTAAGAGATTCTGCCGCAGGCAGCTCCCCTATGGGAATCCAAAGGGGCGTAAGCCCCTTTGAACGCGCGTCGCCGCGCAGCGGCGCTCCGGCGAAGCCGGGCAGCGCATTTTAGCCGGGTCCCGCCCCGGCGGCGGTTTTGGATTTGTCGCGCTGCGCCCGGCGGGGCTTTCACGGGAATTGCCGCCCGTGGGCGGCAAGAATCACGAGCGCGTTCCGCCGCGCGCCACGGGTTCCTTTTCGGACGG
>ENA-UOIV01002209-UOIV01002209.1-human-gut-metagenome-genome-assembly--contig:-C59-NODE-2209-length-13971-cov-4.050230_pt1 | contig 13971 bp, 7 predicted proteins | sample MGYA00242333_ERZ723880 | MGnify/ENA metagenome assembly ERZ723880 | reverse complement strand
AGTGTCGGTTGTAATGACTCTTTTTTGGATAAAGCTCCTAAAGATCAACTGACTGACGAATCATATTGGTCGACGATAGAAGATGTAACCATGTATACAACGTCTTTGTATACCTACACGCTTGACCCGGTCAATTATATCCTGATGACAGACTCTTATACGGATAATGCCGTTCCGGTACATATTTATGATGCCCAAGGACAAATTTCATCCGGAACAGCAACTTCTACCACTCGCTATTTTGCAGAAACCTGGAAATCGCAATTTAAGGGAATACGACTGTGTAATGTGTTTTTTGAAAATATTGACCGTGTTCCGATGAACGAAGAAAAGAAACAAGTTTTTATTGGAGAAGTAAAGTTCTTGCGTGCATTCTTCTATACAACATTGGTTCGTCTTTTTGGTGGAGTGCCTATTATGACGCGTCCGTTAGATTTGAATGAAACGATTTCGCCTCGGGATTCTGCTGAGGATGTTTATGCTTTTATTGTAAAGGATCTTGAAGATGCGGCCCAATTGTTGCCTTTGGAACGGAAGGAACAGTCGGAAATAGGACGTGCGACAAAGGGAGCAGCACTCTCATTAAAAGCAATATTGAGTACCTATTTTAATAAATATGACATTGCTGCTCAGACGGCCAAGCAAGTTATGGATTTGGGTGTGTATGGCCTGGTTGATAATTATGAAAAGTTGTTTCAACCTGCTTACGAGAATAGCAAGGAAGTTATTTTTGATCATCAGTATTTGGAGAATGCAAAAGACATGACAGAAGGAAGTCTGATAGACCAGGCGTTCGGCCCTCAGACCTCCAGTGGATGGGAAGCATTGTCACCAACTCAGGATCTCGTGGATGCTTACTATTGCACAGATGGAAAACCGATCGGCGAATCTCCGCTTTACGATGCCGACAAGCCTTATGAAAATAGAGATCCTCGTCTTGGCTATACTGTTTTATGGGAAGATGCTATCTTTGCAGGAAAAGCATATAAGCCTCAGACTGGTGTGGCCAATGCAACCCGTACAGGTTACACGTTCCGTAAATATATAAATCCAGACAATGATGGTTGTACTAGACCGGGTTGGACAAATTTTATTTATATGCGTTATGCGGAAATCTTGCTTTCATATGCGGAAGCTCAGAATGAGATTAGTGGTCCGGACCAGTCGGTCTATGATGCCGTTAACCAGATACGGCAACGTCCGAGTGTGGAGATGCCTCCACTTCCGGTTGGTTTGACAAAAGAACAAATGCGTGAGGCGATCCGCCAGGAAAGGCGAGTCGAGTTTGCATTCGAAGGAATTCGTCTGTTGGATACGCGCCATTGGCGGACAACCGAAGAGGCGATAAAGAAACCTGTTTACGGTGCGATTAAAGATGGACAACATATCTTTGTGGAGCAGAGAAAGTTTAATCCAGAAAAAGATTATTTATGGGCGATACCTTTAAATGAAATTAATTTGTCTAAAGGTGTATTGGTTCAGAATCCTGGATATTAAGTTATTCGTAAATATAATATAAGTGTATGAGAAATTTATTATTGGAAAAACTTCTGATGCTTGTTATTGGATTTGTATGGCCTGCCTGTTCTTTTGGGCAGGTCCAAAGTCCGGCTTTTGATCCGCTGCTGGATCCGAAGTGTAAAGTGTTGGATCCTGTGAAGATAGAGATATGGAACAGTTCTTATATGTGGTATCCCGGGCAACTGAGTGCCCATATGCAGAAATTGCATAAGCAGAAGTCGGCAGAAAGATGTACGTATGTGGGTTACCCTGGTAGATTCAATAAGGATGTTTATCGTTCTTTTTTCCGTAAAAAGGTGAAACTTCAGCGGGAAACATTTGTTGAATGGTCCGGACCAGAATCGATTGTTTGCTCTGTGAACGGACAGAGCTTGGATGGGAATATCCGCGAATATGTGTTGAAACCGGGCACGTATACACTTGTTTTTAACGTTTCATCTGCCGATAGTCTTCCTTGTCTACTTGTCAAGGGCGATGGTATTTCGGAACTAAAAGGATGGCAAGTCAGTCTGGATGGAAAAGCGTGGAATGATCCGGAGACAGATGGCCGGTATAATAAACCTTCTGTAAGACCGGATATGGAGCAGGAGATTGTAACTCGCATTTTGCCGGATCATTATATATGCTTGCGAAACGTTTCTGAGCGGAACGGAAAACTGGAATTAGGAAAGAATGCTCGGTTAGTTGTTGACTTTCGCCATCTTGAAGTTGGGAATGTACGGTTAAATGTGACGGGAACAGGAAGCCTTTCTTTTTATGTAGGAGAAAGCCCTGAAGAGGTCTTAAACAATAACCTGAAAGATTTTGAGCAAAGGCCGATTCCTTCTTTCTCTTTAACAGGAGGGAAACAGGAGATCGTTCTTCCAGAGCAGGCCTTACGTTATCTGCGGATTGAGAGTGAGCAACCTTGTTCGATAACTTCGGTTTGTTTCGATGCTAAGGTATGGCCTGTCGAGTTTCAGATGCAATTTGAATGTAGTGATCCGAAAGTGAATGATTTGTGGAATGCCGGGACTGCAACGTTGCATACATCTCTCCACAATTTCTATCTGGATGGTGTTAAGCGGGATTATTTACCTTGGTCGATGGATGCTATCGTGAGTTCACTGGCTGGAGATTATCTGTTCGGTGATCAGCAGGTTTCCCGCAATGGCCTGTCTATTTCGTTAATGCCACCGAATCCGGTCACATCTGATTTGGGAATTGTAGACTATCCACTGCATGCTCTGATTGGTTTCAAACAGAATTATATGCGTTACGGAGATATTCGTACTTCTCTGTTGTTTAAAGACCGAATTATTCAGATGCTTGCTCTCTATGACTCGATTCAGGATAAGAACGGTTTTATCTCCGATCAATATGCAACATCCGGCTTTATTCCTGGATGGGCAACAAAAATGGGACCGAGTGGACAAGGTATTCCAGCCTATGGACAGATCATGCTCTACCAAAACTATATGATCGGCGCTTATTTCGCCCGTTTATGGAAAGAAAACTCTCTGACTGGGAAATATGCGAAAAAGGCGGAAGTGCTCCGGCAAAATATTATGAAACATTTTTGGGATGTGGATCAAAAGGCCTTTATCAATGGGTACACGAAGAAAGGAGAGAAAGACACGCGTATTTCTCATCATGCACAGTATTGGGCAATTTTGGCTGATTTATATCCGCAAGAATACTATGATTATTTGTTTGACGAGGTCATTCCGAATATACCCTATTATAAGGAAGATGTCAGTTATGAGAAGGGATATGAATTTCTAGCCTATATTAAAGCTGGCCGGATAAAAGACATGTTTTCACTGCTTGATATGGTTTGGGGGGATTGGCTGAGACAGGGGAATACGCGTTTTCCAGAGAATTTTTCTCCTAATGTACCATTGAAACAACAGCTTGTATTTTATAGTCGGCCGTTTGGGTTAAGCCTTTGTCACGGTGGTAATGGTGTTCCTCCTGTGGTTGCTGTTCTGCATGGTATTTTGGGATTTTCCCAATCAGATAAAAATCTTATGGAATACCGGCTGAAACCAGAACTGTTGGATTTGGAATGGGCAAAAGGCCGAATTCCATTAAAAGAGGGATATATCAATATTCATATTAATAAAGCCGGTACAAGTTATATCGAGATACCGGAAAACTGTATTATTTCCTTAGACTTGAAAGGGAACGATAGGCCTTTGGTGTTTAAGAAGGCTGGAAGATATGAATTTATTTATGAATAGTTATACAATAAGCCAGATTAGGTGTTTTTTCTATTTCGTTCGTTTTTATTTCTGCATTAATTGTAGTATCGGAAAGAGAGTGACAATGTGATAAACATTAACTCTATGAGGACCGGATATTTTCGGATGGCACTGGTTCAGACCAAATGTGTGAAAAATAAAACATCATCTGATGGTCATGACAAGGGGCTTCGTTGCCATAATAAAGAACTTCATTCCCCATGAGCTGCGCATCTCATGATAGTGAAGTCCCTCGTTATGGCGATGAAGTCCCAATTTAAAATATAAAATTCCAAATAAATGGAACAAACAAGTAATTGGTGAAAAAACTCTGTTTTTAACTTTGAAAATAGATGTTTCCTGTATCGTTAACAATAGATTATTGATCCGATTTTGAACCGTTAAAAAAGTATTTACATATAAAAATATAACTTTCCCGTAAGTAGTTTTTCCAGATAAATCGTCTATACTTGTAGAAATGTTTCTTTGTTAGCTTGTGTTATGGATAGACCGAAGGAGGATGATCGAGAGTTGATTCAGTTCAAGGAGTTATATAAATCAAATGCTCCGATGCTGATTTTTTATGCTGGAAAGTATGTAAATGCTATTACTGCAGAAGATTTGGTGCAGGATGTGTTTCTTAAAATCTGGCAAAAGAGAACTTTTTTATTTTTGAAAGAAGGGATTAAAACATATTTGTATCGCTCCATTCAGCATGCCTGTCTGGATTACCTAAAGCATCAGGAGGTAAAAGGTGATTATATTAATGCTGTCACTACCAAATTAAAAATAGAAGAGATATATTACAATGACGATCCGCAATCCTTGTTTGCGGAAGACGAGCGCCTGGAGCTTATCTATAAAGAGATGGATAAGTTGCCGGATAAGTGTCGTGAAATCTTTACAATGTCCTATCTGGAAGAACGAAAAACTTCGGAAATAGCTGTACTGCTTAATATTTCCACTCGTACGGTGGAGGCACAACTTATAAGGCATTGAAGATTTTACGGGGTATTTTGCTTAGCTGTTTGATTTTTCTTTCAAATTTTTGAGAATTGCGTAAGTAGATCTGAAGAGATAATCGTGTATAATATAAACGAACATCGGAATGTCTGAAAAATATAACATAGAAGAATTAATAATCCGTTTCTTGCAACAGAATATAAATGAAGAAGAGCTTCATTACTTAGAGTCCTGGCTGGAAGAAGATGCGGAACATAAATCTTATTTCTTTGGGCTGAAAAGCATATCAGATTCCAGTCGACGTTCCTTTTTCTCAAAGGAAGAGGTAAATGAGGCAAGTTGGCAACGAATGCTTGCACGCATAGAAAAAGATAATATAGAGATTTCTTCCTATGATAAATCTCATACATATAATTTGTGGTTATCACTAATTAAGTATGTGGCTATTGTGGCTATAGCTGTCGGAGTAGGTTGGGGTATTAAAGAATTTCAGGGAAATACCTATTTATCCAATAGTAAAGAAAAGGAAGTAGTGTATAATGAAATACATGTTCAAAAAGGAGGACGTGCTAATACGTTGGTTCTTTCCGATGGAACTAAAGTTATATTAAATGCAGCAACAACCTTTAAATATCCAACCAGTTTTGGTGAAAAGAACAGGATGGTTTATTTAGAAGGAGAGGCTTATTTCGAAGTGGCTAAGGATGAAGAAAAACCATTTGTTGTTAAATTGAATAAACAGGATATAACAGTATTGGGTACGACTTTTAATGTACAAGCATATAAAGACGAATCTTATAGTATCGTTACTCTTTTGAGTGGGAGGGTTATGTTGGACGCATTCAATGAGTTAGGAGAATCTACCAGTCGTATGTTTCTAAAACCTAACCAGCGTGCCCTGTCTGATAATAAGAGTGGATCTGTTTCATTATGTGATGTGAATGCATCATTTGCAAATGCATGGGTAAATGGAGAGTATAAATTTAAAGATGAGCCGTTGTTATTTATTTGTAAGCGTTTGGAAAATTATTATAATGTGCAAATACATTTGAATGATCCTCGTCTTGAACAAATCCGATATACCGGAACATTTTCTTTGGAACAAGATATTATGGATGTATTTCGTATCATTGATTATGAGAAACAGTTTGCTTTTAAACGGGTGAAAAGAGATATTTTTATAACACATAAATGAATTGTTGAACCTTTAAAACAGAATTGCCTATGTACAAAGTTCTAATATTTTAAAAGTGAATCGGAAAATGGTAACGACATTTCCCGATTCAGAAATTATTTTTATCAGTTAACCGTTCTCATCCGTCTTGTCTGGAAAACTTTGCGAATGAGACAATTTAATAACAAAAACATCCAAATGTATGAAGAAAAAACGAGATGACAGTGCTTTTCTGTCACTAAAAACAACACGTATAATGAAAATCACGGCAATAATTATTTTGGCGGGTATTCTTCAAGTGTCTGCAGTAACTTATGCCCAGGAACATCGCATTTCTGTTGAAGTGAAAAATGGAACATTTTATGAAGTGGTCTCTCAGATAGAAAAACAATCGGAATTTATGTTTTTCTATAAAAGTGAAGAGATTGATAATAATCAGCGAATCAATTTAAATGTAAAGAATAAGTTGGTTTCGGAAATCTTGAATGAGATTACAAAAAATAATAACTTAACTTATAAGATTACAGGTAAGCATATTATCATAACAAAGGCGGTCTCTGGAAATCAATTTCTTAAAAAGATTGCAGGTTGTATCAAAGATAACAGTGGGGAACCGATTGTAGGAGCAAATGTTGTGGAAAAGGGTACAACAAATGGAGCTATTACAGATATCAATGGGAATTTCTCTATAGAAGTTGCAACTGGGGCTGTTTTACAGATTTCTTATATAGGATATAACACGCAGGATATTAAAATCACTGATAAAACTTCGTATAATATTGTACTAAAAGAAGATGCAGAAGCATTAGATGAGATAGTTGTTGTCGGATATGGAACGATGCGAAAAAGAGATTTAACTGGGGCTGTATCACAATTGAAAGGAGATGAGATAGCAGACTTACCGTTGAGAAGTGCATCTGATGCTTTACAGGGAAAGGCCGCAGGTGTTACGATTACATCTACATCAGGTACTCCAGGTGCTATGGGGACTGTTCGTATTCGTGGGGTTGGAACTATTAATGATAATGATCCTCTTTATGTTGTTGATGGGTTACCTCAAACTGATATTGGCTGGCTAAATCCAAGGGATATAGAAAGTATGGAGGTCTTAAAAGATGCTTCTGCACAAGCTATTTATGGGGCTCGGGCTGCAAATGGAGTCATATTGATTACTACAAAAAAAGGAACAACAGGTACTTCCTATAAATCGACAATTGATTTTGATATGATGGTTGGTGTCCAGAATGCTGCTAAAACATATGATATGCTTGATGCAGAAGGATTCATCAAGTATAAAAATATGGCTTATGAAGCATCCAGCAAGCCTTTATTGGATGATTTTGCGACTCCTGAAAAAATAGAAACTATACTCTCTTTTTTGGATAAGAATGGAGGTCGGGCAGGTACAAACTGGTGGAATGAAATAAAGAATTCTAATGCAATTTCTCAAAATTATAATTTGTCTTTGTCCGGTGGACTTGATAAACTACGTTATCGTTCAAGTTTTAGTTATATGAAGCAGGATGGTATTATAAAATCTACAGACTATGAAAGGCTATCCGGAAGATTGAATTTGGATTCGGAGGTATATAAGTGGTTAAGTGTTTCTTTAAATACGAATGTAATATACGAGACTCGACGTACAACAGATGAGAATAATGCTTATACCAGTACTGTTTTTTCTGCGTTAACGTCTGACCCTATTACTCCTGCATTTAGAAATAATTTGGTAGATATTCCGGATTTTCTTTATAATAGAATTATGGATGGGTATGAACCGACTAATCCTTTTTCTCAATATACCGGTATCTTGTATTCTAATAAACCTAATCCATTGGCCCAAACAGATAGGAAAGGGCAAAACCGATGGAAGGGATTACAGTTGAAAAATAATCTGAGCGCAGATATAAAGTTGTTTCCATTTTTGTCGTTTAAGTCCAGTTTGGGTTTGGATATTTCCCGTACATCGGATGAAAGTTTCTTACCGAAATATTATTTAAATGGAACGGATCAGGTTACAAATGCGAAAGTAGGACGTGGTGTAGGGCAAAGGGATTATTGGGTTTTTGAAAATTATCTTTCGTATAATGATAAGTTTGGAGATCATGCAGTGTCTGCGATGGTAGGAACTTCTGCTGAAAAAGAACGTTATGAAACGGATAATGCATCGAAGGAAGGACTCGTAAATAATGATGCTAATCAGCAGATAATAAATGCTGCGACTAAAAATCCTGCAGCATCGGGTTCGGTTTCTTATCATACGATGAATTCTTATTTTGGACGTGTTTTTTATTCTTATGCTGATAAATATATGATTACAGCTAATATACGCTGGGATGGGTCTTCTAATTTTGCTGATAAGCATCGGTGGGGAGTATTTCCTTCCGTTTCTGGAGGTTGGAATTTCCGGGAGGAATCTTTTATAAAGGATGTTGTAGGTGACTGGTTCTCTCAAGGTAAATTTAGAGCAGCCTGGGGAGAAATTGGAAATCAAAATATAAGTTCAGGTGCTTATTTGACAAGATATGGGAATAGTACATATTATTTATTAGGGAATTCTATGACTCCGTGGTTGAGTGGTGGACGTACGAATGTAGGAAATCCTGATTTAAGATGGGAAACAACACGACAATTGGATTTTGGCTTAGATTTAGCTTTCTTTAATAGTGCTTTGAAGTTTAACATTGATTATTTTGATAGAAAGACTTCTGATATGCTAGTCCAAGTGCCTATGCCTGCTGCAATCGGATTACCTAATACACCGTGGAGTAATGCGGGTAGTGTAAGAAATAGAGGTTTTGAATTTGTTGTTGATTATCATGGAAAAATTGGAAATGATTTTTCTTATAATATTGCTGGTAATATATCTACTTATAAAAATAAGGTTCTTAGTTTAGGAGGTGGAACAAATATACCAGGAAAGACACATTTGGGAAATCAAGTAAATACGATGATTGAACCAGGAAAGCCTATAGGTTATTTTTATGGATATAAGATGGATGGAGTATTTCAAACACAAGAGGAAATAAATAATTATAGAGGTGGACCAGATAATACTATAATCATGCCGACTGCAGAACCTGGAGATTTGAAGTTTGTTGATTTGAATGGAGATGGAAAACTTGGAGAAGAGGACCGTACAATGATCGGTAATCCTCATCCTGATTTTACATTTGGTTTGACATTAAGTGGAGAATACAAGGGGTTTGATCTGTCAATGTTTTTCCAGGGGTCGGTAGGTAATGACATTTTGAATATATTGAAGTATGACATATATTCCGGGACCGGTTGGTATAATGCACCAAAAGACATTTTTGATAAATTCTGGACTGGTCCGGGCAGTACGAATGAGAATTTTGCAATTAGTGCTAATAGTCGTGATAATTTGACGATGTCTGAATGGTATATCGAAAATGGATCATATGTCCGTTTGAAGAATGTAACTTTAGGTTATACATTCCCGAAACAGTGGGTTCAGAAATTGACAGTTCAAAATTTGAGACTATTTGTCGCTGCTCAAAATTTGTTTACGATTACAAGTTATTCAGGGTTGGATCCGGAATTGGGTAATTCAAATCCTGCTTTTATGGGTATTGACATGGGGTGGTATCCTCAAGCAAGATCTTTTATGGTTGGACTAAGTTTAAAATTATAAAATGAATGTCATATGAAAGTCTTAAGATATTTTTCAGGTATAAGTTTAGTTATTTGTAGTATTTTATTAGTGACCGGATGTTCTGACGATTTTTTAGATAGGCCTCCTCTTGGTTCTCTGGATAATTCGACTTGGATTAATACAGAGGACGCTGGCTCCAAAATGTTGTCAATGTGTTATACTCCGATGTTATCTAATGCAGAATATCAGATGTTTAAATTTGAATTTTTTGATTGTATTACAGATGACATGCATAAGGGAGGCTCGGATGCGGCAGATAAAATAAGAATTACCGAAATTGCGAGGGGTAATCCTTTACCTTCAACACTATTGTTAGAGAGAGTTTGGAATCATAGACTTCAAATAGCGATATCAAGATGTAATGTTTTACTGCAAAATATTACATTGGAAACTCCTTTGATTCAAGCTGGCGGTGCCTATGTGTCAACGGAAGAAAAGGCTCGTTGGATTGCAGAAGCCCATTTTTTGAGGGCCTTTTATTATTTTGATTTAATGATGATTTTTGCGAATGTACCTATAATAGAAGAACCTTTAAACGTAATTGATAAAACAACTATTACAAAGGCTCCTATGGAAGAGGTTTATGATTTTATTATGAAAGATTTAGAGACTGCTTTGGCAGAGGAAAAGCTGCCAAGTGCTAAAGAGTTATCTACAGATGAATTTGGCAGAGTAACTCGTGAGGCTGTGTATTCATTTAGGGCAAGGGTCGCATTGTTTAATAAGGATTATGCGTTGGCAAAGTCAGACTGTAAGAAGGTTATAGATTCCGGAGCATATGAATTAGTTCCAAATTACGAAGATCTGTTTAATAGTGTGGAAAGAGGTTATATGTCTAAAGAGTGTATTTTTATGACTTATAACAGTTATAATCCTCCTTATTGTAATGGAAATCCTGCTTTGATTTATTTTGTTGGGCGTGGTGTTACTGGCGGATGGGGAGGTGAGGTCCCTACCTATGATTTGGTGAATGAATATGAGGTAAAAGATCCACGTAAAGTCCATACGATTTTGTCACATGGAGATATTTTCCCCAAGAAAGATGGAAACGAGGAAGTACATGATTATACAGGTTATGATAATTTTACAAAATTACAAAGCCGTAAGCATTATGTAGATCATTTTAGAAGACCTGATGCGGGACTGAAACAAACAGATTGGTCATATTATCATATAAGGTATGCAGATGTTTTATTGATGTATGCAGAGTCACTGATTGAATTAGGTGAAAATTTACAAGAAGCGGTTGATGTAATTAATAAAGTTAGAGAAAGAGCTTTTTTGACAACATCTCCTACGGATAGTTATGCAACTTACAGATCATTTAATATAGCAGAGCCTATAACAAAAGAAGAGTTTGAAAAAAATTATAAGGTTAAGATCAGCGATGACTTAAGAAAAGTTGTTCGACATGAGCGTAGAGTAGAATTGGCAGCAGAGGGTTTACGATATTATGACCTTATGCGTTGGGGTATTTTTGTGGATAAAATCAGGGATTTTTATAAGACTCCTGAAGGAATTGCCACAGAAAAAGGTTCGAATATTTCAGAAAAAACATGGCCTTATCCAATACCTCAAGCAGAAATTGATAAAGTCGGAGGATCTTTAGTTCAAAATGATAATTATAAATAATTGTATATTATGGTAACACGACGTAATTTTATAAAAAAGGCTGTAGTAGGATCTGCTGCATTGTCTTTTGGTGGAGTATTGGAAGGTTTTAGTGCAAAAAGTTATAATAATATCGTAGGTGCGAACGAACGCATTAAAGTTGGTGCCATTGGTGTTAATTCGAGAGGGCGTGCTTTAGCTTGTAATTTTGCGAAACAAGAAAATTGTGAGGTGATAGCTTTATGTGATGTTGACTCTCGTGCGTTACAGAAATGTAAAGAGGCTCTTCTTAAGGTAAAAGATGATAAGGTAAAAGAATATAAGGATTTACGTGTTATGTTGGAAAATAAAAATATTGATGCTGTCCTTATTGCAACTCCTGATCATTGGCATGCACCAGCTGCGTTATTGGCAGCTAAGGCCGGGAAACATGTGTATTTGGAAAAACCTTGTAGCCATTCCCCGGAAGAAGGGGAAATTTTGATTAAGGGGGCTCGTAAGTACAATTGTGTCATGCAGATGGGAAATCAACGTCGTTCATGGCCGAATGTTGTTGAAGCCATTCAAGAACTGAAAAATGGTATTATCGGCAATGTTTATTATGGAAAGAGCTGGTATACGAATAACCGACCATCGATTGGTGTAGGGAAAGAAGTTCCAGTACCAGAATGGTTAGATTGGGATTTATGGCAAGGTCCGGTACCACGTGTTGCTTTTAAGGATAATATTCATCCGTATAATTGGCATTGGTTCTGGAGATGGGGTACTGGTGAAGCGTTGAATAACGGAACGCATATGGTTGACATTCTTCGCTGGGGTATGGAATTGGATTATCCTACGATGGTAACTTCTGCTGGTGGAAGATTTCGGTATAAAGATGACTGGGAGACTCCAGATACTCAGGTTATAAGCTATGAATTTGGAGAAGGAAAGATGATGACTTGGGAAGGAAGAAGTTGCAATAGTCAGAATATAGAAGGAAGCTCTGTGGGGGCTATGTTTTATGGTGATAGCGGTAGTTTGTTAATTACCGGTTCTAATGCATATACGGTTTATGATTTGAAGAATAAAGTAGTAAAAGATGTTCAAAGTAATATTGCGATAGATCCTCGTAATTTGATGAATCCTGCAGAACAGTTGGATGCATTGCATATTCAGAATTTCTTTAATGCAATTAGAAAGTCTGAACCATTGCATTCAGATATTGCTTCTGGACATAAAAGTACATTGCTTGTTCAATTAGGAAATATTGCTCAGCGTGTTGGTCATTCTTTAAATATTGATAATCAGAATGGTCGTATCATGTATGATAATGATGCCATGAAGTATTGGTCTAGGTCGTATGAACCGGGTTGGGAAATGAAACTTTAATGATGAGGTAAATAGAAATAATAGTTATGACTTTAAATAATGCAACAGAATCTCATTCTAAGCGTATGATGTATATAGCCATTGCGATTGTTGGAATGATGTTCTTTATCTTTGGCTTTGTTTCATGGGTTAATGCTATTCTAATTCCTTATTTTCGAATAGCTTGCGAACTGACCAATTTTCAATCTTACTTGGTTACGTTTGCATTCTATATTGCATATCTTGTAATGTCGATACCCGCTTCATTTGTATTGAAGCGGGCCGGCTTCAAGAAAGGAATTATGTATGGTTTTTTTTGCATGGCAACCGGTGCGATGTTATTTGTTCCTGCGGCACTGATCAGAACCTACTGGGTTTTTCTGATAGGTTTATTTTCCATTGGTACTGGATTAACTATTTTGCAGGCAGCGGCCAACCCGTATATTACGATTGTAGGTCCTATTGAAAGTGCTGCTAAGCGAATTAGTATCATGGGAATTTGTAATAAATTTGCCGGAATTATTGCTCCGTTGATATTTGCAGCTATTATATTGAAATCGTCTGATAGTGTAATATTCGAGCAATTGAATGTAGGAGCTTTTAGTGAAGCAGAAAAGGATGTAGTTTTAGACGGGTTGATTCGTAGAGTCATCTGGCCATATTCTATTTTGAGTATCTTTTTGTTTGCTGTCGGTATCTTTATTCGTTATTCAGTCTTACCAGAAATTAATCAGGAAGAGGAAAATAAAGAGGTTGAAACAGACGATGGAAAGTCACATACCTCTATCTTGCAATTCCCTTATTTATTGATGGGTGCTGTTGCCATGTTCCTTCATGTCGGGACACAGGTGATAGCCATAGATACCATTATCGGTTATGCTAATTCAATGTATATGGATCTATTGGAGGCTAAGGTCTTCCCCTCTTATACATTGACTGCAACTATTTGTGGATATATTATGGGTATTATATTGATACCTAAATATCTTTCTCAGAAACGAGCTTTTCAGATATGTTGCACGTTGGGGTTGATTTTTTCATTAGGTGTGGTTTTGTCAAATATGCAAGTCTCCTTTTTGGGGCACGATGCGAACTTCTCTATTTGGTTTCTTGTACTTCTGGGATTTCCCAACTCTCTGATATATGCAGGTATATGGCCTTTGTCTATTCGAGGATTAGGGCGGTTTACCAAAATAGGTTCTTCTTTGTTGATTATGGGCCTATGCGGAAATGCCATATTACCTCTGATATATGGACATTTCGCAGACTTGTTTTCTGTTAAGCAAGCTTATTGGGTATTGATACCGTGTTATTTGTATCTAATGTTTTTCTCTTTGTATGGACACAAGATAGAATCATGGTCTTTTAAAAAGAAATAATGGCAATGGGTACAATAATAAAAAACGCAAGAATAATAGCCCCGGGCGGGAAGATTATTCTTGGTAATCTGAAAT
>ENA-UOIV01002208-UOIV01002208.1-human-gut-metagenome-genome-assembly--contig:-C59-NODE-2208-length-13974-cov-12.518644_pt1 | contig 13974 bp, 10 predicted proteins | sample MGYA00242333_ERZ723880 | MGnify/ENA metagenome assembly ERZ723880 | reverse complement strand
TTGCAAAATGGCATCATGGCGTGCCTACAGCCGAACAATATGAAGAGGCTGTTCGTGAGATATCCGAAAGAATTGAAAAACTAGAAAAAGAAAACAATGGCAAATAATATAATAGCGTGCAGAAAGAGCTTTACAGATACATTGCTGGAGTTGGCTCGTCAGGATAAAGATATTGTGGCGGTTACAACAGACGCCAGGGGTTCTGTTACTTTGGGAGATTTTGCAAAAGAATTACCCGCACAGTTTGTAGAATGTGGAATAGCCGAACAGGATGCGGTAGGAATTTCAGCAGGTTTGTCACATAGCGGAAAAAAAGTGTTTGTATGTGGCCCGGCTTGCTTCTATGTGGCCCGTAGCTTGGAACAGGTGAAAGTTGATTTGGCTTACAGTCAGAATAATGTGAAGATATTGGGAGTGAGTGGTGGTGTCGCATACGGCGCTTTAGGGGCTACTCATCATAGTCTGCATGATATTGCCGTATTAAGAACTTTTCCGGGAATGAATATCGTTCTCCCCTGTGATGCCCGTCAGACACGTAAGTTGGTCAAGCTATTGGTCGATTATCCCGAACCGGTGTATGTACGTGTAGGAAGAGCTGCTGTTCCCGATGTGTATGAGAATGATGATTTTGATTTTGTTCTGGGAAAAGCTAATATGCTGCTGGATGGTACGGACCTGACCATCATTGCCGCCGGAGAAACGGTTTATCATGCTTATCAAGCTGGTTTGATGTTACAGGAGAAAGGCATTAAGGCACGTGTGTTGGATATGTCTTCCATAAAGCCTGTTGATGTGGAAGCTATCAAGAAAGCGGCAGAAGAAACCGGAAGAATTATCACTGTGGAAGAGCATAGTCAGTTTGGTGGTTTGGGAGCTATTGTGGTTGAGACGCTTTCCGAAAATCTGATTCCGGTACGCATTATCGGCATCCCCGATGAGAACGTGGTTCATGGAAACTCCCATGAAATCTTTGCCCATTACGGATTGGATAAAGAGGGCATCTGCAAGACTGCCCTTGAATTCGTGAAAAAATAAACATATCCTTTTTAAATCTAATAGTATGATTAGCAGAATAATTACCATAGATCAAAGTACTTCGGCAACAAAAGCCATGCTGTTCTCTGAAGATTGCGAATTGTTGCATCGGGTAAATATAGAACATCAGCAATTCTACCCGCAGATAGGATGGGTAGAGCATGATGCCGAAGAAATCTATAAAAATACCATAGAAGCGATACATTGTCTGCTTGAACAAGAAGAAGTGAATGGAAAGGATATTTCTTATTCTCTTGCCATCACCAATCAGCGCGAAACGGTGGTTGTTTGGAACCGACATACCGGCAAGTCCGTTTATCATGCCGTGGTATGGCAATGCCAGCGGGGAGCGGCTATTTGCAAAGAACTGAAAGATAAGGGATACAGCGAACTGGTACAACGAAAGACCGGATTGCTTATCGATCCTTATTTTTCTGCCAGTGGTGCTAAGTGGATATTGGATAACGTGGAAAATGCACGTGAACTGGCAGAAAAAGGCGATTTGTTGATGGGAACTATTGATTCCTGGCTGATTTGGAAATTGACCGAAGGCAGGAAGCATCTGACTGATTATACGAATGCGTCGCGTACCATGCTTTTTAATATTCATACTTTGGACTGGGATGAAGAGTTGTTGAAACTCTTCACTATTCCCCGGAATATGATGCCGGAAGCGTTGCCCTGTGATGCTGTTTTTGGAGAAACAACGATAGAGGGGTTGTTCAAATCTCCGATACAAATAGCAGGTGTTTTAGGTGATTCCCATGGAGCATTAACCGGTCAGATGTGTTTTGAGGCAGGTATGGGGAAGGTGACATACGGAACAGGATCATCTGTTATGGTTAACATTGGAGAAGAGGCTGTTACTGCTCCTGAAGGGCTGGTCACGTCCGTTGGATTCTCGGCTTTAGGCAAAGTGTATTATGCTTTCGAAGGAAATATCCATTGTACCGGAGCCACTATCAAGTGGATGGTGGAGAAATTGGGATTGGTGGATTCGTTCAATCAAATTGAAACCTTAGCGACTTCGGTTAAAAACAATGATGGAGTCTATCTGGTTCCGGCTTTTACCGGATTGGGAGCTCCTTGGTGGAAACCGGATGCCAAAGCTGCCATCTGGGGAATGACACTGAATGCAGGCAAGGCACATGTGCTGCGTGCGGGATTGGAATCTATCGCTTATCAAGTGAAGGATTTGATAGACATGATGACACGGCAGGCAGGTATCGAATTGAAAGCCCTTCGTGTTGACGGAGGCCCCACGAAGAATCAGTTCCTGATGCAATTTCAGGCTGATATGTTGCAGGCTGTCATTAACCGTTCGGAAATAGAAGAAGCTTCTGCATTAGGGGCTGTTGTCATGAATGGCTTTGCCCGTAAGAAATGGACTAGTTTCCAAGAAGCTGCTGCCATGCGTACCATTGATAATTGCATTACTCCCTGTATGGAGGAAAAGGAACTTCAATCCTTGTATAGCGGATGGCGTGAAGCTGTCAAAAAAGTAATAGGACAGAATAACTAACTGAATATATCGTAACTTTTAATACCATTAGAAATGAAAAACAAGAAGAAAATGTGTTTTGGTGTTATCATTGGAACACGCGCTTATTTTAACTCGGAATTAGCAAAAGACGTTCGCAAACAATTGCTGGAAACACTGACAAAAGAAGGGTATGACTATGTCATTCTTCCCGAAGACGCTACGCCGACAGGCAGTAGCAGTATCGAAACAAGAGAAGATGGCTTGAAGTGTGCTAAATTGTTCCGTGAGAATCGGGAACGTATAGATGGAATCATTGTTTCACTGCCCAATTTCGGTTTTGAAATCGGTATCATCAATGCCATTAGTGTGGCCGATCTGAATGTTCCTGTTTTGGTTCAGGCATGTGATGACGAGAATGATAAAGTTGATTTGGATAGCCGTCGTGACGCGTTCTGTGGTAAGATTTCCGTATGCAATAACTTGTATCAGTACGGCATTCCTTTTACTGATACCACCCTTCATACTTACTCTATTTATTCTGATTTGCTGGCTGCCGATATCAATAAATTTGCAGCTATCTGCCGTGTAGTTAATGGTCTTCGTCATGCTCGTATCGGTGCTATCGGTACTCGTCCCGCAGGATTCCAGACGGTTCGTGCCAGTGAGAAGCTGTTGCAGGCATCGGGTATTACAGTCATTCCGGTAGACCTTTCCGAGATTTTGGCTGCTGCCCATAAGATTGAGGATACCGATGAGGTATTGCAGGCCAAACTGAAAGAAATCAGACAGTATGCTGTTGTTCCTGAACAATACAGTGATAAGCTGGTTTTGCAGGCTAAATTTGGTGTGGCTGTAGAACAATGGATGGAAGCCAATGAAATTGATGCTGTAGCTATCCAGTGTTGGGACTCTTTGGAGCAAAACTATGGTTGTGCAGCTTGTGTGACTATGAGTATGTTGAGTGAAAAATTAATCCCTGCTGCTTGTGAAGTGGATATTGCCGGTGCAGTGTCTATGTATGCGTTGACATTGGCTTCCGGTCGCCCGTCGGCATTGCTTGACTGGAACAATAACTTTGCCGAGGATCGTGACAAGTGTGTGTGTACACATTGTGGTAACTTCCCTAAATCATTTGTAATGAATGATTTGAAGTTAGGAACATTAGGAGTGTTGGGCAGAACATTAGGTAAGGTACATACTTTCGGTGCCGTTTACGGTAAAGTAAAACAGGGTGATTTCACCTTCTTCCGCATCTCGACAGATGATACGAAGGGTTGTATCAAGTCTTATTTGGGCAAAGGTGACCTGACCGATGACCCATACGGAATGGATGGTTGTATAGCAGTAACCAAGGTGGATAATCTGCAGCCGCTTATGAAATATATCTGTAAGAATGGATTCGAACATCACGTGGCTATGTGCCGTGGCAATGTGAAAGATATTCTGGCAGAAGCTATTGAAACTTATCTGAACTGGAATATCTATATTCACGAATAATATCAATAAAATATGATATTAGTAGATAATTACTTTTTGGCAATCCTCTGCTGTGTCATTTGCTGTGCCTGTTGGGGTTCCTGGGCAAATACACAGAAGATGGTTGCTGCCAAGCAATGGAGCTTTGAACTGTTTTATTGGGATTTGACTGTCGGTCTGTTCCTTACAGCTTTATTGGGCGCGGTGACTTTAGGAAGTATGGGAAGTGAAGGCCGTACCTTTTTTCAGGATTTGGCAGTCATGGACTGGTCTAGCATTCAATATGCATTCTTGGGCGGTGTTGTGTGGAATTTTGGCAATATATTTCTTACAGCAGCCATTGCTGTAGCCGGAATGTCGGTAGGTTTTCCCATCGGTGGCGGATTAGCCTGGATTGGAGGCATCGTATTCAATTATTTATTGATCTCTTTGGCTGGTCAGACCTATCAGGGAAATCAATTCCTGCTGTGGAGTGGCGTGTTAGTCATCATTATCGCTATCCTGATTTGTGGAAAAGCATACGGAAAGTTATCATCCGGTAAGGCTTCCACTCCGAAGAAAGGGATTCTACTGGCTATTATGGCAGGCATCGCTATCATGTTCTTTTATGGATTGGTAGTGAAATCTCTTGATCCGCAGTATGTGGCCGGAGGAACCGGAACACTGACTCCTTATACAGGCGTATTTTTCTTTGCGGTAGGTATATTGGTCAGCACACCGATATTTAATACATTTGCCATGAAACATCCCGTAGAAGGCAGGGTAGTGACCATGAAAGATTACTTTGCCGGTGATGCAAAGACCCATCTCACAGGGATGCTGGGAGGTTTTATATGGATGGGTGGCATGGTGATTAGTTTTATGGGAGCCGGTGCTGCCAATCCGGCTATCTCATACGCCCTTAGTAACGCGGCCCCTGTGGTGGCCATGATATGGGGAGTCTTTGTCTGGAAGGAGTTTAAAGATGCTCCGAAAGGAACTGATAAACTGATTGCGGCTATGTTTGCTTTGTTTATTATCGGCTTAATAAGCATAACTTTGTCGAATTGAAATTTGAATGAAGAGAAATTATAAAATAGGGCTTGTAATGAAGTCGTTACAAGCCGATTTTTTCAAAGTGATGAAAGAGGGGGCCATTCAGTATGCGGCCCCTCTTCCGTTTTTGGATTTGGTTTGTGTGGGAACGGCTACACAGACAGAGGTAGAGGAACAGGTTGACTTGATGTATTCCTTGATTCATCAGCAAGTCGATGCTATCGTATTGGTTCCTATAGATTCAAAAGCCTTAGTTCAGCCTGTAGTAGAGGCTGTCAGGAAAGGAGTTCCGGTAATCAATATTGATATCCGGTTGGATACTCAGCTATTGGAGCAGGCAGGAGTAGAAGTGGCTTTTGTGGGACCGGATAATTTTGCAGCTGCGTATGAAGTGGGTAAATTATTGGATAAGAAGTTGCGGAATGAAGATAAAGTTGCTATTATTGAAGGATTGGCGGCAGCCGATAATGCACAGCAGCGTAAAAGAGGTTTTATCAAGGCGATAGAAGAAAAAGGGTTAAGATTGGTGGCATCCGAACCGGCCGACTGGGAAACGGAGAAAGCCGCCGAAGTTTTTCAGGCTATGTGGATGCGGTATCCTGATTTGAAAGCTGTATATTGCAGCAATGATGCGATGGCATTGGGGGTTCTTCAGCAAATGCAAGAAAAAAAATGCTATTTGCCGGTAGTGGGTTTTGATAATGATGCGGTAATGAAAGAATTTCTTGCTACAGGAAAATTGGTTGCTACAGCTGACATTTTCAGTTCACAAATGGCTGTCCGAGGGATTGAGTTCGCTTTGGATGTATTGGAAGGAAGAATAGAGAATAGAGGGGTTCATTCTACTGCCTATGAAATTATAAGACAATGAGTTTGCTGGAAAATATAAAATTAGAAATGATGAAAGTTAGAGTTACTTTGATAATCTGTTTATTGACAGGCCTTCTGTGCTCATGTGCAACAGACAATACCTCGGTCAAACCGCGTGTGTTGATAAGTACGGATATAGGAGGTACAGACCCGGATGATAATCAATCCATGGTACATCTGTTGATGTATAGTGACTTGTTTAATCTGGAAGGTCTGGTATCTTCCCCTTCTTACGGAGAGGGATCCAAAGAGGAAATCTTACGTATGATTGATTTGTATGAAAAGGATTTCTCAAAACTGCAACAGCATCAGCACGACTTGATGCTTCCCGATGAGTTGCGTAAGTTATGCAAACAGGGCAGGAAGGGAGAGGTTTCATTGAAGGGGGTTGCAGAATCTACCGAGGGTTCCGATTGGATCATTCAGTGTGCACGCCGTCAAAGTGACCAACCTCTTTGGATATTGGTATGGGGAGGGCTGGATGATGTGGCTCAGGCTTTGCATGATGCTCCGGATATTGAATCAAAGATCCGGGTGTATTGGATTGGTGGACCTAATAAGAAATGGAGTGTGAATTCATACGCATATATCGTAGAAAACTTTCCAAATCTTTGGATGATTGAGAACAACGCTTCTTATCGGGGCTTTATCGGAGACAGCAAGAAGCAAGATAAATTCAATGCGCAATATTATGATGAATGTATAAAAGATGCGGGCGTCTTAGGTGCTGATTTCAAAAACTATTATGACGGAAATGTAAAGATGGGAGATACGCCCTCTTTGTTGTATATGATGCATGGAAATCCGGATGACCCGTTGGGTGATTCATGGGGCGGAAGTTTTGAAAAGATGGCTCATAGTCCCCGTACCATTTTTCACCGGAATACCACATTGCAAGATACTGTGCCTGTTTATTCTTTAATAGAATTTCATTTGGAAGGACCGGTGATGGATAAGGAAGTGGAAACTCCTTGTTTTACATTCCGCATTGACAAACAGGACTGGAATGGATACTATATGGGAAACGGTCAATACATAGTTAAGTATGCTGCTAAAGCACCTGCTGTTTTGGACTATAAAATAATGTCGGAAATCAAGGAACTTGACGGCATGACCGGCAGCTTTGTAGTAAGTAAAATGTGGCCTGGTGAAGCTACATCCGATGCTTGTCCGCTAGGTGAGAATTGGTATACAGACAAGGCGGACTTGGACTTTTTTGATGGAAATTGGCAAGGATATAAGACTGTTTCCCAATGGAGGAATGAGGTCTTGACCGATTGGGAAATGCGGTGGAGCTGGTTGAAATGAATATGACTTATATGGAGTTGTTTCTTCTTAATATGACTGACAATGAGCAATATTAAGAAGTATTCTTTTTACGAATGAAATATTTAGTGTAATTTTGTGGCTCAAAATAAATTAAATAGAATCATTATGGCAGCAAAACCAGGTATACCTAAAGGAACGAGAGATTTTTCGCCGGTGGAAATGGCGAAACGTAACTATATATTCAATACGATCCGTGATGTGTTTCATCTTTTCGGCTATCAGCAGATTGAAACTCCTTCTATGGAGAATTTGTCTACCTTGATGGGAAAATACGGTGACGAAGGGGATAAGTTATTGTTTAAGATACAGAACTCAGGTGATTATTTCAACGGCATTACCGATGAGGAATTGCTGAGCCGCAATGCGGTAAAGCTGGCGAGCAAGTTCTGTGAAAAAGGATTGCGCTACGATCTCACCGTACCTTTTGCCCGCTATGTGGTGATGCATCGTGATGAAATAAGTTTTCCTTTCAAACGTTATCAAATCCAACCGGTTTGGCGTGCGGATCGTCCCCAAAAAGGGCGTTACCGTGAGTTTTACCAATGTGACGCCGATGTGGTAGGCAGCAATTCTTTATTGAATGAAGTGGAGCTGGTACAGATGATAGACCGTGTATTTGGTAAATTCGGAGTACGTGTTTCAATTAAAATCAATAACCGTAAGATATTGACCGGTATTGCCGAGATTATCGGGGAGGCTGATAAAATTGTAGATATTACCGTAGCCATTGACAAACTGGATAAAATCGGATTGGAAAATGTAAATGCGGAATTGGCTTCTAAAGGGATTCCTCAAGAGGCTATTGATAAATTGCAGCCGATTATTTTATTGAGTGGAAGCAATGAAGAGAAATTGGAAACTTTGAAGACTGTCCTTGCTACCAGTGAAGCGGGATTGAAGGGAGTGGAAGAAAGTGAATTCATATTAAAAACCGTGTCTGCACTGGGTGTGAAGAGTGAAGTGGAATTGGATTTGACTTTGGCTCGCGGCTTGAATTATTATACAGGAGCAATTTTTGAAGTGAAGGCCTTGGATGTGCAGATTGGCAGCATCAGTGGTGGTGGCCGTTATGATAATCTGACCGGTGTCTTTGGTATGGATGGTATGTCTGGTGTAGGTATCTCTTTCGGAGCCGACCGTATTTTTGATGTGTTGAATCAGTTGGATTTGTATCCGAAAGAAGCGGTGAACGGAACCGAGCTGTTGTTTGTAAACTTCGGCGATAAAGAGGCTGCTTATTGTCTGCCTATCTTGGCAAAAGTCCGTGAAGCAGGGGTGCGCGCTGAAATTTATCCGGATGCTTCTAAAATGAAGAAGCAGATGGGATATGCCAATGACAAGCAGATTCCTTTTGTCGCCATTGTTGGTGAAAATGAAATGAACGAAGGGAAACTGACTTTGAAGAATATGACTACGGGCGAGCAGTCACTGGTTACACCGGATGAGTTGTTGGCAGTAGTGAAAGCTTGATCTCATCAAGCGGATGTTGTCGGAATAGTCCGGTATATTCATCCGTGATTATCTATGCGGATTAACAGATTATTTTTTTTCTTCCGTCACTATATCTCCTTTAGAATCAGTGAGATGTGGTGACGGAAGTTCTTTTTTCCCTCCGAAATGGTTTGTTCTCCTTTCCCTGAGTGGAGTCGGCCTGATAGCTACCGGTCACTATGGCAGATGTGTTTAGTACCCCTTTTTATATTCTCGTCCGGTTTCTTTTGTAACTTTGTCTGTCTTCTTTTGTTGTTTCACCTAGGTGACAATGCATTGGCACCTAAGTGGAGAGGCGTAGTCACCCAAGTGATACGATTGCTTCACCTTGGTGAAACTATAAATTCAACTAAGTGTTTGCATGATAAGGCCTTGTAACTGAAGTAAATGGATGAACCATCATGTAGGACACATCAAGAAGGAAAATCTATGAGCCTTCAGAAACAATGGTAAAAATCCACATACATACCAGTTAAGGGGAATTACGGATCCTTTTACACCGCAAACCGTTGAAAATAAATGGTTTGCGGTGATAGAAACAAAAAAAAGAACAGATGTCTTTTTAATACGCTATCTTATCCAATATCCCGTTCAAGTGTGCAATAGCCACTCCATAATTAGTCATGGGAATCTGTTGCTTACGGGCATTATCAATCCGGTTTAGTACATATTTGCGATTGAACATGCAGGCTCCGCAATGAATGATTAAGTGATAGGGTGTCAAATCCTCCGGAAAGTCTGTACCTGCAACGATATCTATTTGCAACTCTTCACCTATCTTTTTACGCAACATACGTGGAAGCTTTACTCTGCCTATGTCCTCGGTGGCAGGGGCATGAGTGCAGGCTTCCGCTATCAGTACCCGTGACTGTGGGGTGAGGCAGTCTATGGCTGAGGCTCCTTCTATATAATAATGTATATCTCCCTTATATCCTGCCATCAGGACAGAGAAAGAGGTGAGAAGGCTATCTGCCGGCTTTTGTTCATAAACGGTATGAAAAACCTGGGAGTCGGTTATAATCAGTTTCGGAGGGTGGGACAGAGCCTGCAAGGTGGAAGCTATTTGGTCTGTTGTACAACTCATCACCAGGCATTTCTTGTCCAATAATTCGCGCATCGTCTGTACCTGTGGAAGGATGAGACGGCCTTTGGGAGCCTGTATATCTTGCGGCATGACTAAGAGCACTAAATCTCCTTCTTTAGCCAGATTTCCGGTAATGGTTTGTTGCCCGAAATCTGCCGGTAACTTTTCCAGAATCGCCTGATGTATCTTCTTTATACCTGTTCTTTCCTTTGCGCTGATAACGAGAGGCTTTTGACCGCAATCTTTTTCTATACGGAGTAGGGTGGGTGCTATGTCTTTTCGTATGTCAGCCTTGTTCAGTAGCAAGATGACAGGGATGTTTTTTTCCTCCAATTGCTTCATCCACTTCTTTTCCTCTTCATGGGCTTCGTCTTCACAAAGAAGTAAGGCTATGTCTGTTTGTTCGATGGCTTTCAGCGTGCGGATGATGCGCATTTCTCCTAATTCTCCTTCATCGTCAAATCCCGGCGTGTCGATAAAGAGACAAGGGCCGATTCCTTGAATCTCCATGGTTTTGCTCACGGTGTCTGTCGTGGTACCGGGGATATCCGATACAAGGGCAGTATCCTGTCCGGTCAAGGCATTGATTAAAGAGGACTTGCCACTGTTGCGCCGCCCGAAGAGGGCGACGTGCAGGCGGTTGGCAGATGGGGTGTTGTTTAAACTCATATGTGGTTACTTTATCAGTCTGGAAACATCGCCCGGCGCGTGGGCCGGATTAGAATCTGAAATCTCGTTTCCCTTCTTCTATCTTTTTCAGGTTACGGGTTGCTATTTCTTTTATTTTCGGATTGGGAACGTGTTCCAATTCTTTTTTTATCAATTGGATTCCCTTGGCTCGTGTATCCGCTGTCGCATAATCTTCCAGATACTCTTTCAGTGTCATCAATGCATTGGGTGCACAACAATTAGCAATTTGTCCCGATTTGACTAATGACATAAAGCGGTCACCTGTACGTCCTTCTCGGTAACAAGCTGTACAGAAACTGGGAATGTGCCCTAAATCGAGCAACCAGTTCACTACTTCATCCAAAGTACGGGTATCGCTGATATCGAATTGTGCCGAGTTTTCTTCCGGTGTTTCCGGAATGGCATAACCGCCTACGCTGGTCCGGGAACCGCCGCTGATTTGTGAAATTCCCAGATTCAAGACCTTACGTCGGGTTGCAGCCGATTCCCTTGTAGAGATAATCATGCCTGTATAAGGAACAGCAATACGGATTACTGCCACAATCTTACAGAATATCTCGTCCGAGATGGCGTCCGGAAAGTCTTGCGTGGCGATATCATCTGCCGGACAAATACGAGGAACGCTGATGGTATGCGGACCTACTCCGAAAGTGGCTTCCAGATGTTCGGCATGCATCAATAATCCTACAAAGTCATAGCGGTAGGTATTCAGCCCGAATAAAACACCTAGTCCTACATCGTCAATTCCCGCTTCCATGGCACGGTCCATCGCTTCGGTATGATAAGCATATTTGCTTTTCGGACCGGTGGGATGCAGGGCTTCGTAATTTTCTTTATGATAAGTTTCCTGAAACAAAATATAAGTGCCGATACCTGCGTCTTTCAGTTTGCGATAGTTTTCTACGGTGGTGGCGGCTATGTTGACATTGACCCGTCGGATGGCTCCGTTTTTATGCTTGATGCTATAAATGGTCCGGATGGATTCCAATATATATTCTATAGGGTTCCGTAGCGGGTCTTCTCCTGCTTCCAGTGCCAGACGTTTGTGTCCCATATCCTGCAAGGCAATTACTTCCTTACGAATTTCTTCTTGTGTCAGTTTCTTGCGTGCTATGGTCTTGTTCTTCAAATGATAAGGACAGTAAACACATCCGTTCACACAATAATTGGAAAGGTACAGGGGGGCGAACATCACAATACGGTTACCGTAAAACTTATGTTTGATTTCCTGTGCCAGATGGAAGATACGTTCTATCAAATCCGGTTGGTCACATTCCAATAGTAACGCTGCCTCACGATGGGATAGTCCTTTGCATCGGGCGGCTTTGTCAATCAGTTGCTCTATCAGAGCACGATTACTTTTGTTGCTGCGGGCATACTCCAGTGTTTCCAGTATTTCCTGGTGGTCAATGAATTCTTCCGCTATTTTAGAATCTGCTTTATACATATTTATTAGTGGTTAGTGATTATAATCACCTCTATCTGTTGATATCCGGTAACCGATTGTTTCCAGTCGTTGTGCCAAGTTTCGTAGACCTTCGGCGGCTTCGGCGCCGAAAGCTGCTTTGTTGTCATACAAAGCATATTTTTCTCTTTGCTCCCGAGGGGAGAGATTGGGCATCACTACATTAGCTCCTGCCAATATTCCTTTTTCCCGTCCGTCCGGTGACAAGGTGGCAAGGGCGGTGGTCGATGGAATCAGGGCGGACGGGTGCATCAACCGGAAAAGGGATAATAGCTTGAGAGTCATTTCCACACTTCCGGCCGGTTCCATTCCGAATGGTGTTTCATGGTGGGGGATAAAAGGACCTATACCAATCATCTGGGGATGGAACTGTTCTATGAACAACAGGTCTTCTACCAGATGGGGCAGAGTTTGTCCCGGACTACCTACCATGATTCCTGTTCCGGTTTGATATCCTATTTCTTTCAGCCATTGTAAACATTGGAGGCGATGCTTTAGTGACATTTCTTCAGGATGGAGTTTCCGGTAATGCTGTTCGTTATGTGTTTCGTGCCGAAGCAGGTATCGGTTCGCTCCTGCCCGGAAAAAACGCTCGTATGCTTCCCGTGATTTCTCTCCTAACGAAAGGGTGATGGCACAATCGGAGAACTCATTGCGGATGGCGGCTACGGTTGCTTCTATCCACTTGTCTGTCAAGGCAGGGTCTTCGCCGCCTTGCATTACGAAGGTACGGAACCCGAGTGCGTATCCTTCACGGCAACATTCCAAAATAGTTTCGCGCTTTAATGCGTAGCGGGCCACAGCAGGATTTCCTTTTCTTATTCCGCAATAATAGCAATTGTTACGACATCGGTTGCCCACCTCGATAAGCCCACGGATAAAGATGGCATTCCCGAAATGCGCTAAAGTAACCTCTTGGGCCTGTTGTTGGAGATACATTAAAGTATCAGCGTCCTGACAGGTGAGGAGAATAGCATATTCTTCGCCGGTCAAGCTATGTTTATGGCGCAATTTATCAATCAGTTGCTTCATTCGTACTTTTTTATTAATGGAAAACCTGAAAAGCTCACCAGCTACTGTAGGGGCGGCCTCCATGCGTTTGCCTAGTGGCACACAATGAATTTTATACATTCGAAGGTGTGTCAAAATGATAGATTGTTTTCATTTTGACACACTTCCCTATGGTGAAGGATTGCGAATAACGTCTTTCCGCTAAGGTAGTTTTCTACTTTTAATACGTCTTCTCCTGTTTAGCCAGTTCTTGTACCAACTGACGTTTCCCGTTACTGCCGCTATGAGTACTGGGTCCTGTGATACATCCCCCCTCGCAGGCCATCACTTCGATGAACTGTCCGGGAGCTTTTCCCGATTTTGCGTATGCACGTAATGTTCCGATATTCTTCTTGTTTAAATCGGATACCTGTATGGCATTGATTTTGTCCGCTTCCATTTTCAGGAATGCCTTTACGGCTCCCATCACGCCGCCGGCTTGTGCAAACCCATGCGCTTCGCGAACAGATGAGAATTCCATGGCGTATGGCTGTACAATCTCCAAGTTGACTTCGAAAGCATCGAAAATAGAAGAAATTTCCTCAAACGTCATCACAAAATCCACAGCTTCATCACGTTGAGCTTCTTTACGTTTGGCTACACATGGGCCTACGAATACGATCTTTGCATCAGGATACTTCTCTTTGGCTATACGTGCTGCATAATACATAGGTGAACCTGTGCCGGAAACGTATTTTTTCATATCGGGAATATACTTGTTCACCAGCTCGATGTACGATGGACAGCATGAAGTGGTCATGAATTTCTGTCCTTCCTCCAACTTCTCTATCAGTTCGTGTGCTTCGTGTTCTACGGTAGACATGGCGCCTTGTGCCACTTCAATTATATCGGTGAAACCGATTTGTCTGAATGCACCATATACCTGTTCGATAGTTGTGCTGAATTGCCCTAAAATAGATGGCGCGACAATGGCTACCACTTGTTCTCCTTTACGGATGCGTTGCA
>ENA-UOIV01002206-UOIV01002206.1-human-gut-metagenome-genome-assembly--contig:-C59-NODE-2206-length-13981-cov-6.460434_pt1 | contig 13981 bp, 14 predicted proteins | sample MGYA00242333_ERZ723880 | MGnify/ENA metagenome assembly ERZ723880 | reverse complement strand
GATCGGGGAAAAGCCGCCCACCGCACAACAGCGGGTGCGGCTGGCCATCGTGGAGACTCTGGGAAAAAAGCCTGCCGACTTTGCGGCCTTTCTGCGGCTTATGGAGGAGTCCGGCTTTGCGGTGAAGCATGGGCGGGGCGGCGTGATCTCGTTCCTGGCTCCTGGGCAGGATAAGTACACCCGCCTGCGGGCTTCTGTCCTGGGCCCAGGCTTTGATCCCGATGACATCCGGGCGGTGATTGCCGGGGAGCGTCCTATCCCGGAGATCTTGAAGGACGGCCCGGCTCCGCCCCGGCGTGTCAATCTGATTATCGACATTCAAGAGCGCATGGCACAGGGCAAGAGCCCGGCCTATGCGCGGTGGGCCAAAGTTTACAACCTCAAACAGATGGCCGCCGCGCTCCAATATCTCCAGGAGCACAAGCTCACAGACTATGAGGAACTGGCGGCCAGTACCGAGGCGGCGGTGGATCGCTTTCACGCCCTGGCTGGGGAGCTTCGGGAAACCGAAGCGGCCCTCTCCCATACAGTACAGCTCATGGGCGCTACGGTGGATTTTGCAAAAACCCGGCCCGTGTTCGATGGCTATAAGGCGGCCCGGTACAGCAGAAAATATTTGGCCCAGCATGAAGCGGAGCTGGCCGCATATCGGGCGGCGAAAGCTGCCATGAATGATCTTTTAGGCGGGGCGAAGCTCCCGAAAATAGACGCGCTGAAAAAGGAGCGCCGGGAGCTCTCCGAAAAGAAAAAGGCCCTCTATGCCGAGTACCGCAAAGCCCAGGCGGATATGCGGCAGGCCGTTGCAGTCAAGGCAAACATTGATTATCTGCTCGGCCATACGGACGGGCGGGAAAATAAGGCCCAGGAGCGTTAGCCCGGGCCGCATCCAACAGGCGCTTGCGCCGGGACTTTGGGACAATTTGTCCCGAAGTCCAGCGGGTTTGGGGAGCTCCCCAACAAGCATTTTCACGGGCCTGCGGCCTGTGAAAATTTCGGAGTGTGGCCACACCCGAATTGCTTGCCGAAACCGCGCAACCCGCAACATGGCGCAAAAAAACGAAGGCTCTTACTCTTGAACCTCCGTTTCTCTGGCGTTGCGTATTCCTTCCGCTGTCCCTTCCATGATGGTGAGTTCCTGTTCTGTCATGGAGTCCAGTAAAAAATCAATATGTTTGCGTTTGAGACTGTCTCTGCTCTTGATATCAGTAAAAAAATAGCGGTCAATCGAGACATCCAACAGCGTGGCAAGCTGATAGAGGAGAGCAAAACTTGGATATTGTCCTTTGTTTTCAATCCCCATAATGGTGCGGGAAGTTTTTCCTACTCGCTCCGCAAGATAGTCCTGCGTCCAGCCCTTTCGCTCTCTAGCATCCTTGAAAGCAAGCCCCAAGGCGTGAGAGTCAAACCGTGTTGTTTCTTTGTGTTCATTCATTTTCATTTCACCCAATATAATTCTACATTTCTGGTTAAATTATGTGAATGAAACCACATTTCTTTTTTAGGTGTATTTTATTTCGCATAACATTGATAGTAGACTTTTACAGAGTTATAATGTACCAAAAAGTTCTTTACTCTAAGACTGTGAGAGAGTTTATAATGTATGTCAAGGGAGGTGTATTGGTATGTTGCGGATAGGAGAATTTTCTGCTCTGTCTCAAATTAGTATTTATATGCTACGACACTATGATGAAATCGGTCTGCTAATCCCGGAATATACAGACAAATTTACTGGTTATCGCTATTATACAGAAGGCCAGTTGCCAACTGCTAACAAAATCCGGGCGCTGAAAAGTATGGGCATAAGTTTACCGCTTGTAAAGGAAATTTTGACAAAATATTTTGAGGATCAAGAATTAAAAGCGTATTTAGAAACTCAAGCCATACAACAAAAAGAAAAGATCAAGATGATGCAACAGCAATTAACTTTAATCGAAAGTACAATTAAGTGTTTAGACCATCCCTCTCCAGTTCCATCATATAGTGTAGCATTAAAGGAATTTCCGAAACACAATGTTATAAGCTATCGTCAAACTATTACCACACCTGAGCAAGAAGGGGTATTATGGGTTAGGCTGGCTGAGGAAACAAGAGATATAAAATTGCATTACACAAATCCTCAATGGAATATAGCAATATTCCACGATGGAATGTTTACCGAAGAAAATCTGGATGTTGAAGTGCAGAAATCGGTAGTAGAGGAATATCATGATGTTGGATTGGCAAAATTCAAAACAGTTGATACCATTACTGCTGCCACCCTCACATTTAAGGGACACTATATGAATTTGCCCGCAGCAAATGAGGCAATCGCAAGATGGATTAGTGACAATCATTATAAAATATCCGGGCCTCGCTTTAATATATACCATATATCCCCCAAAACAGAAAATTCCTTTGAAGATATGATAACAGAGGTATGCTTTCCGGTACAATTAGAATAATTTTAATGCCGCAGTTTGCGGCATTTTTTTAAAATAGTTCTTGACCCTCGGATAATCTAAGGGTTTACACTACTAAGTAGGGAGGGCGTTATGAACAACTTAAAACTACCACACCAAACAGCGGACTATCTTTGTCCCATCAATGGGTTATGTGACATTTATGAATGGAAAACTGGGAAACGGCTACCAGAAGAATTGCTTTTCTTTTCTCGCCCAGGATTTCAACTCATATCTCAAAGGCAAGCCACTCCACCTAAAATGGTTTTTTGGGGACAAGGAAGTATCGGAAAAAATCAATTTGAATACTGGCGGGATTTAATTGGTTATAACTTGATAGCCGGAGAAGGAAAATCTTTTAAGACAACTATATCCCAAATACAGTCTTTACTTGAGCAAGAAATTCCCGTAATTTTGTTCGGAATGGATATGTACCATTTACCCTATCATACAAAATTCTATCATACACAACATATTCCTGGCCATGTTGTACTTATGGTTGGTCGAGATGAAGAAAATGTATATGTGCATGATAATTCTAAACAGGGCGTTCAGTGCATCCCGCTTACTGATTTGCAGTTAGCGTGGGCAAATGATTATATTGGAATAAGTAAAAGAAACGCTTATTTTGGTATTGATATGCGTAAGCCTAATCTTGATATTTCTTCTATTGTGCAACAAGGGCTATCTCGAAACGCTACGCTATATCTAAATTCGCCTGTAAATTTCATAGGGCAGAAAGGATTAAAACGGTTTATTAAAGAAATTCCATCTTGGCCCCAAGTATTTTCAGAAGAAGTCTTGAAAAAAATCTATTTACACTTAATAGAATTTTCTGGAAGTACACTTCCAGAGCTTCCAAAAGAAATAAGTGGTTCCTGCACTGGTGTAATAAACCCACATCCAGGTGGGCGTGATAAACTTGCCACAGCCTTACAATGTTATAAAAATACTTTTGGTAGTTCTGAATGGGGCATTGCCGCTGAGCATTTTTCTGAAAGCGGTCGTATTATAGAAAATATTGTGCATGAATGTGTGAACGATGTTTGCAAGCAATCTTTTTCTTCCACTGAAAAATATATTCCACTTTTGAAACAGTTGGAACAAAGCGAAATGTTGGCTTTCCAGAGTTTGGAATATATACATATACGCAAAAAAGCAAAAGCGATTGAACATAGCCTATGATTATTGTTTCTGCCGATCAACGGATAATAATAACACCGTTGTTTCGGCGACTGGTTGCTCCTGCGCCAAAACAAAATACAGTGGCCTTACGGCGGTTTTGAAATAACAATTTCAAGCCGCCGTTTTCTTTTCAAAAATCAGAATACGGGGGGTGTGTTACACTCGCTCTTTTTTAGGATATGGCGGCATCCAGGAGGTATCGCTATGTCCTTTATCGTTGCTCCGCCCCTTAACCTGTCAAAAAAAGTCTGTTCTCCATACTGGGACGGTCTGACGATCAATATGAAACAAATATTCACTTAGCAGATAATTGTATTTCATGCGCTTGTGCGGCTTTATGCTGTGCAGGCGCTTTTCTTTTATTTCGGCCGCACTTCGAGACAAAGTGTCCCGAGGTGCAAGTCGGTTCCCCAGGGTGCCGCTCCCCACCGGGCCCTGTTTCGGTCATTCGTCCACCCAACACCGAAACGGAGGTTTACTTATGACTACGATCAATCTGAAAGATTTTTATTATTGGTACACCCAGGATCAGCTCATCGAGGTTTCTGACGAAGTGGCGGAGGTCTTTCTTGCGGATGCCCGTTATGAAATGGCCTATCAGCGGCGGCTCTCCCGGCACAAGGCGCAGTATTCCCTGGACTGCGAGGACGGGATCGAATACTCGGCCTGCCTGTATGAGCCAACGCCCCAGGAGCTCTTGGAACGGATGGAACTTTTTATCCGTCTGTGGAACGCGCTTAACTCTCTGCCCGAAGCCCAGGGCCGCCGTGTGGATGCCTGCGTCATTCTTGGTAAGACCTATTCTGAAGTGGCCGAAGCGGAATGCGTTGACGAAAGCGCAGTGCGGCGGGCTGTGGAGCGCGGTTTGGAGAACATGAAAAAATATTTGAAAAAATCCCGCTGAACCAGTCCGAATATCATCCAAAAATGTCTCGGTTTATGAGAGGAGGTTTTCTTTTCTCCGCAGATGAACAAGGGCGGCCCCGAACGCAATCCGGGGAGCTAGGCGGCGGGTGCGCGGTGACTTTTCCTAAAGGAAAATGAGCGAACAACACCAGCGCCGCAAGTGGGCCCGGCCAACCTACGGCCACGATCCGGCAGTGGACAGGCTGGCCGCCTGTCCCTCCGGGCCGCCCTCTCGTCTGCGTGGGAGCGCCGCGCCGAGTATAGTTGTCTTTGGACAGGTCAAGAAAATGGGCGCGGCGTTCCCTAAATTTTATCAAAGGGGGAATTAGAAAATGAAATACGATCCCGTATTGGCCGCTATGCTGGCCGAGCCGTGGAGCAACAACGCCTGCCGGGGATATGTGATCTATGCGATGGAAAACTGTGGTTTTTCCCCCGAGGACATCCGGCGCGTTGTCGGTGAGCTCCACTATGTATTTGATTTCAAAACGCTGGACGAAGCCCAGCACCATTACGAAAACGGCCCCTATTAACTTCGAGACATTGTGTCCCGATGTGAGGACAGGCCAAAGGGCGGCACTTGTGCAGTGCCGCCTTTTCGCGTTTCCCCACAGGACAACCGGGAGGCGTTTATCAATCTGAACAAAGGAGGTTTTACCGTGAGATTAACCGCACAGGAACTGGAACGAATGAAAAGCGTTGACATTGGCTCAGTCTCCCCCGAGTCTCTGCCCGATGTGAGCGGTATGACCTTTGATAATGCCCTTTCCCGAAAAGAGCGAGTCATAAGGTTTTTGCAAGTTGCCCAAAATCCGTACTGCTTCAGCATCGGCGGTATCGGCGTGAAAATGGAATTTACAGAAAACGGGCCATCCCTCCAGGATATTTTGACGGACTTTTTGATCCGTCAAAAAAGCGGGCTGTAACTTCGGTTACGGCCCGCGCCTACTTCGAGACAAAATGTCCCGAGACGGAGCCATCCTTGTTGTCCCTACGGAACAGAGGTATAATACAAGTGTAATGTGATAGGGAAGGAGGAACAATGCCACGAACGAAAAACAGAGGGGTTCAACAGAGTTTCTCCCCCTCTTATACAATCCGGCGCTGGCGGCTGGGCGAATATATCCGGCTTTCCAAAGAAGATTTGAAAAAAGGAAAAGACGATAGCAACAGCGTTAAAAACCAGCGCGACCTGCTGAATGACTTTTATCAAAAGCACATCGAGGAATTTGAAAGCGTTTCCGAATATGTGGACGATGGACACACGGGAACAGATGCCAACCGCGAAGATTTCCAACGGCTCCTGGCCGATGTAATGAGCGGGAAAATCAACTGTGTTGTGGTAAAAGACCTTTCCCGTTTTGCCCGGAATTACAGCGATGCGGGAAGTCTGATTGACAACCTGTTTGTACAAATGGGTGTCCGGTTTATCAGTCTTGCTGAAAATGTGGATAGCTTTGCAAACCCGGATAGCGTTTCTAATATTATCGTTCCGATAACAAATGTAATGAATGATAACTATTGCTATCAGACTTCAAAGAAAATCCGCCAGGTATTTGACTATAAGCGGCGCAACGGTCAATACATCGGAGCTTTCGCTCCTTATGGGTACATTAAACACCCAAAAGACAAACACAAACTGATTGTTGATCCGGATGCTGCTGAAACGGTCAAACTCATTTTCTCGCTATTCTTGCAAGGAACATCGAAACGGGCCATCGCTCTGCATTTGAATGAGCATGGCGTACCGAGTCCCTCTGCGTATAAGCTACTCAAAGGCTTGCCTGTTTCTACAAGAGGCTATGACGAGCCTATGTGGGGCGGCAGGATGATCCATGCAATACTTACCAATCCCACCTATACCGGGGATTTGGCACAAGGCCGTAGCCGGGTAAAAAGTTATAAGGTACACCAGATTGAAACGGTTCCCCGTGAAGAATGGGTAGAGGTGGCTGGAACGCATGAAGCCATTATCGACTATGAAACCTTTGACAAGGTGCAGGCTCTGTTAAAGCGTGACACCCGAACTTCTCCCGAAGGCCGGAAAGTCCATTTGTTCAGCGGCTTTCTGAAATGTGCCGATTGTGGCCGGGCAATCACTCGTTGCGTTAGTAAAAACAATCATGTGTATTATGCCTGCTCCACTTACAAAAACCGTTCCCGGACAGCCTGCACCATGCACTCAATCAAGCATGAACGGCTGGAGGCCGCTGTTCTATTCGGTATTCAGTACCAGGTACATTTAGCTGTTTCTTATTCTGAGGCGATTGCTCGTATCAATTCGGCTCCAACGAAAAAAAGCCAGTCTTTCAGACTGGACGAACTGATTACAACAAAGGAAAAGGAACTGGCGAAAATTACCCGTTACAAGCAATCTCTTTATCAAGACTGGAAAGACGGGGAAATTACCCAGCAGGACTATCGAAGCATGAAAGCCGACTATGAACGGCAGGTAGAAGCCCTCTCTGATGTGCTGGAACGGTTGACCGCCGAACGGGCAGAACTGGCAAACGGTGTTGACAATGAGCACCCGGCGCTGGTGGCCTTTATGAAATACCAGAACATCGACAAACTAACCCGGGAGGCGCTCATTGATCTTGTAGACCATATCAAGGTTTACGAAAATGGTAATATCAGCGTTAAATGCAAATTCGCTGATGAATTTCGTAAGATAGCAGAATACATCGAAATCAACACTTCTGAAATTCCCGCCGTGGCGGGCTGAGTCCCGCTACATCCTTTCTGGCAGTGTGTTTTCCTAATAAGATCTAATCATATGCAGCTGAGTCTGCACTCAAGATGGGGGCCCGCTTTGTGTGGATGCCCACCCGAGACGCCGCCAACAGCCTGGCTGAGGGCGGCAACATGCCGGGGGATTTTTTCACCCGCCCCGGGATTTCCATTCTGGATGAAAGGGGAAAACTCCTCCCGGCCGTCTATGAAATCATGGAAGTGGTAAAGAAATACGGCGGCGTCTTGGCTACCGGCCACATCAGTCCGCGGGAGTCCGTGCTGCTGTGCCGGGCCGGCCGTGCCTTTGGGATCAAAATGGTGCTGACTCACCCGGAGTTTGACCGCACCCTGATCGACTCTGACACGCAGAAGGACCTGGCCTCCCTTGGCGTCGCGGTGGAAAAATGCTGGTTCAACCTTGCGGTGGGCACGGTAACCCCCCAGGAGATGGCGGCCCATATCCGGTCCTGTGGTCCGGAAAACTGCTTCCTCACCACCGACCGCGGGCAGGCTGGTCAGGAGCCTCCGGCGGTGGCAATGGAGCGCTTTCTTCAAACCTTATTGGACGAGGGGTTCTCCCAGGAGGAACTCCGCACGATGGTCTCCCGGGTTCCCGCCCAATTAGTCCGTTCATAGCCGTTCATTTGCCGCCCCAAGATCTCCCAATGATTTCCTCCGCCTATTGACTTTTCTACCCGTTATGTTTAATATCAACTTAAAATCACTCTTTGAAAAGGAAGCGGATGGAAATGAGTGGGACCATTGTCGACCACATTATTGAGATTAAGGATTCACTTCCCAAAAAACAAAGGCAGCTGTGCAACTACATTGTTCTCCACAGCGGGGAAGCTGGCATGATGACGGTTGCCGAGCTGGCCCAGCACGCCGGAGTCGGGACCACAACCGTCATGCGTCTTGTCCAGGATTTAGGGTATGACTCCTATAATCGTCTGAAACGGGACATTATGAGCGCCTCCATGCGTCAGCTCGGCTCCAGCTATGGAAATCGGATGCAGACCCTCTCGTTTGACTCCAAGTCCGGGAAAGAGCATACCTTGGAACACGTGCTGACCGATTTTCGACAAGTATCTGTCAATTTTCTTACCCAAAACAATCAGGAGCAATTCAATAAAGCGGTGGATCTTCTGCTGAAGGCCAGCTGGATCAATGTGCTGGGGCTGCGCTCCTCTCAAGTTGCCGCGCTGTACTTTGAGTATGCCGTGGGACTTTTTTATCCCAAAGTGCGGCAGTTAAGCACCGAACAGGAGTATCTGTTTGACCGCCTGCTTCTGCTCCATTCGGACGACGTGCTCCTGGTCATCTCTCAGTGGCCCTGCACCAAAAAGACTATCGACGCCGCTCTGGTATGCCATCGGCGGAACATCCCTATCATTCTGGTGACCAACACCCGGATCAACCCCATTGCGGAGTATGCCTCGGCTGTAATTGACACAGATTCTGTCAGCAGCAGTTCAGACATTCTCCCGGTCATGGCGGTCATGGAGGCACTTTCCTATGAGATCGGCAAACGAACCGCCCCACAATCTACCGAAAACATGACCGCACTGGAGGAGATGCTGCGGGAGAATCACTTGATTCTCTGGGACTCGGTGTGAGCAGCTATCTTTCGCTGCATCCTCGTCCACTGCAAAGAGATGCAGCTATATCCAGTTCTCTCATATACGCATAGAGGAAATACGCCCGCAAATGGGGGGCCGCAGCAACAGGCAGGCCGGAGGAGCAGCACTCCTCCGGCCTGCCTGTTTGCATTGCCCGAGACATAGAACCGGCAGCCGCTGTCTTACACATCGGCTCCGTCCGGGCAGGCAGTTCGATGCAGCATACCGGTATTTCCCCGTTTACAGCAGGTTTGATTTAAAATCCGGCTGCAAGAAGAGATCCAGCAGCTGCCCAAAACACATCAGATTATAGTCTCCGGCAGAGCGGCGGGCGGAATCGCCGATGCCTACCGTGACCATTCCAGCCGCCCGGCCCGCCTGGATGCCGGCCACCGCGTCGTCCACGGCGGCACATGCCTGGGGTGGGAGATCCAACATCTTGGCGGCGGTCAAAAAGATTTCCGGGTCGGGCTTCGAGCGGGTGATACATTTTCCGTCTGCTGCCGCATCCAGATACCTCCCCAGCCCAGTGCGCGCCAAAATCAGCCCGGCGTTCTTGCTGCCCGAGGCCAGGGCCAGGCGGTACCCTCTCCGCCGCAGCTCCCGCAGCGTAGGCAGCACATCAGCCGGAAGGTCTGACGGAGAGAGCCGGGCGAGCATGGCCCGATAGGCCTCGTTTTTTTCCTGGGCAAACCGCTCCTTCTCCTCTGCGGAATAGATATGATCGGTGTGCTCCAGCACAATTTCCAGGCTCTCCATCCGGGAGATTCCCCGGCAGCGGTCTCCCTGCGCCCGGTCAAAAGGGATTCCCAGCCGGTCGGCCAGCCCTTTCCAGGCCAGGTAGTGCAGGTTGTCCGTTTGAACCAATACGCCATCCAGATCAAAGCAAATTCCCTGTATCATCCTCTATGTACTCCTTTGTTCGCGGGCAAGTGTCCTGATATTCCGAGGGAGAGATCCCCACCACCTTTTTAAACGTGGCGGAAAAATAGGTCACGTCCCGATAGCCCACCTGCTCCGCCACCTCATAAACCTTCAAACGGCAGTCCCGCAGCAGCTCCATAGACTTGTGGATGCGGTACCGGGTCAGATAGCTCAGGAGGGTGTAATCCGTTTCTTTCTTGAACATGTGACTCAGATGCCCCTCGCTGATACCCAGGCTCTGTGCGATACTCCCCACGGTGATGCCAGGATCATTGTAATGTGCGCCGATATAATCCATGGCCTCCAGGACATATTTGCTCTTATCTCCTTTTTTCAGTCCTGGGATTCCATGGACGGCCTCTTTCTGCTGCATCCGGCTCTGGAGATTCCGCACCGCCTGTTCCAGCTCCCCGTCGTGGAAGGGCTTCAGGAGGAAGTCCACCGCCCCCAGCCGCAGGGCGCTCTGGGCGTAAGTGAAGCTGTCATAGGCGGTGAGGATGATGACGTACACCGGGTTGCCCGCCTCCCGCAGGCGGCGGAGCATCTCAATGCCGTCCATCCGGGGCATCTTCAGATCGGTGATGATGAGGGAGGGGGAGAGGCGCTCCACGGCGTCCAGGGCCTCCTCGCCGTTGGAGGCCTCCCCCACCACGACGCAGTCCAGGGCGGCCCAGTCCACCGCCAGGACAATGCCCTTGCGGATGAGCTCCTCGTCCTCCACAACCAGAACCTTCAGCATGACGATGCATCCTCCTTATAGCGCAGGGGCAGGGTGGCGGTGACCATGGTGCCCGTGCCGTCCGGCCGTTTTTCCAGGCAGAGCCCGAACTGCTCCCCGTAGTGTTTGCGCAGAATTGTGTCCACATTGTATAGGCCCAGATGGCCCCGGGTCTCCTCCTGGTCCCGGCAGGCGTAGGGGCCCTCCAGCTCCGGGGGCAGGCCCACGCCGTTGTCCAAGACGGTGAGCCGCAGCACCGCCCCCTCCCGCCGGGCCCGCACCTCAACGGCACCGTCCGGCTGGCCGGACAGCCCGTGGAGCAGGGCGTTCTCCACGATAGGCTGGAGCATCATCTTGGGGACCAGGGCCTCCTCCAGTTCCGGCGGGATGTCCAGCACAAAGGCGAAGGAGCCGGACAGGCGGATGCGCTGGATCTCCACATAGCGCGCCACAATCTCCGTCTCCCGGCGGAGGGGGACAAACTCCTCCGGCGAGATGCAGAAGCGCAGGATATCTGCCAAATTGGTGGACATGTCCGCCACCTGGGGCACATGGTGGATCTTGCTGATCCACTTCATGGTGTCCAGGGTGTTGCAGAGGAAGTGGGGGTTGAGCTGGGCCTGAAGCATGCGGATCTGGGCCTCGTTCCGCTCCCGCTGGTTCTCCAGCAGCTGCTCTTGGTTGCGCTTCAGGGCCACCAGCATGTCGTTGAAGCGGTCGGCCAGCTGACCCAGCTCGTCGTTGTGCTCGTGGGGGACGTACACGTCCAGATTGTTGTGGGCCACTTCGCGGATGGCCTTGTGGAGGCGCTGGATGGGCTGAAACAGCTGGCGGCTCAGGGCCAGGCTCAGCACCACCGCCAGGGCGAGGCATACCAGGGCGCTGGACAGGCTGATGGTGTACAGGATGTTCATGGTCCCCCGGTCAAAGACCTGGGGCTGGCGGAGAATCACGTACAGGCCGGTGGCCTCGTCCTGGACCACGGGATAGGAGAATTCCTCCCCCGCGCCGCTGAGGGGCTCCCCGTCCAGCAGCCGCCGGCGCAGGTCGTCCGCCAGGGAATCGGCCAGGGCGGGCTGGGAGCAGTAGACCGCCCGCCAGTAGGGACTCAACAGCAGCAGGTCGCAGCTGTCCCCCACCGCCCCGTCCAGCAGCCGGTGCAGGTCAGACTGGTAGAAGCTGACCAGCAGAAATCCCAGGGCCGCGCCGTCCGGGCCGGCCAGGGGGGCGGCCCCCACCAGCACCGGCGAGTTGGAGGTCCCGGGGTCCTCGGGGGCCACAAAGGTCAGGGCCGCCCGTTCCCGGGCCTGGTACAGCACCCCCCACTGGGGGGACAGGCTCCGTCCGGCGGCGCTGCGGGTGGAGCAGTACCAGTTCCCCTGGCTGTCGTACAGATCCAGGCGGGCCAGGGTCTGGGCGGACTGGACGTCCTCCAGGAACAGGCGGTAGACCTCTCCCTGGGAGGGGCTGCCCTGGAGGAGGGCCTGGGAGAGCACCCCGTCCCGCTCCAGGGCGGCCGCGGCGGAGGAAAAGGACCAGCAGGCCTGGTCCAGGGTCTGGCCCACGCTGTCCAGATAGCCGTCCGCCTCCCCCTGGGCCCGGTCCTCCATCCGCAGGCGGAAGATCTGCAGCAGCAGGGCGGAGCACAGCAGCAGGGGGATCAGGGAGGCGGCCAGCAAGGCGGCGAACAGCCGGTTGCGGAAGGAGGCGGACAGCAGTCGTCTCATGGCTCCTCCTCCCCGCCCTGGTAGAAGGCCCAGGACATTAAGATGGCGTCGTGGTTTTCACTGGCCCAGGCCAGGTCGTAATCCACCAGAACCACCTCGGAGAGGCCGGGCAGGGCGGGATTGGTCCCCACATCCTCCCGCACCGGGCGGCGGTACTGGTCGGAGAGCAGCTGCTGCACCTCCTGGCTGACGGTAAAATCCAAAAACCGCTTGGCGTTGTCTGGGTGGACGGCGCCCCGGATGAGGGCGCTGCCGTCGGGTACCGAGCTGGTCCCGTCCCGGGGGTAGACCACCGCGATGCTGTCCCCCGCCTGCACCCGTTTCCAGGCGCTCTCCTCCAGCGTGACCCCCACCCAGCAGCTGCCGCTGGACACGGCGGCGAGGATGTCCCCCGAGCTGTCCAGCTCCCGGCCCTCCAACTGGCGGGCAAACTGCCGCAGAGTCTCGTCCCGGTCCCCACCCACCGCTTGGAGCAGAGTGACCAGGCCGGTGAAGCAGGAGCCGGACACACCGGGGTCGGTGAAAGCGATCTTGCCCTGAAATTCCGGCTGGAGCAGGTCCGCCCAGTCGGCTACCTCTCCGGGGGAGAGGAGCTTGGTGTTGTAGATGAGCACCACCGGCAGGGCGGAGAAGGGGGTCCACAGCCCGTCCTCGGAGCGATAGCGCTCCGCGATGGCCTCCTGCTGGACGCACACATAGGGCTCGAAGCAGTCTCCATAGACCTCCAGACTGTCCACACCGCCCCCGAACATCACGTCGGCGGCGGGAGCCTCTGCCTCCTGGGCGATGCGGCTGAGCAGCTCGTTGGTTCCGCCGGTGACCACATCGACCCAGATTCCAGTCCGCTCCTCAAACTCCCGGACAATGGGCCACCACACCTCCTCCTTGTGGGAGGTATAGACCACCAGGCGGTCCCGCTCCTCCGGCGCGAAGGGGGAGGGGCCGGAGTCCCCGCCCCCCGCTCCGCAGCCGGAGAGCAGCACCCCCGCAGCCAGCCCCAGCGCCAGCCCGCGTATCTTTTTCATATATTCCACTCCTCCGCCGGCAGTTCCTCTTCCGTTTTGCCCAATTATAGCACATTTTCTTTTCTCTTTTCATTGTGTTTGACGAAAAAAGCAGAGAACAACAAAAAAGCGCAGATTTGTCCCCTACTCTTTTGCCGGAAAGCCAGATACAATAAATTTACCAGCGGACCTCCTGTCCGCAGACTCTATTTTATGCAGAATACCGAAGGAGGAACCATTATGAAACGCGCACTTGCACTGCTGCTCTCCGCGTCCCTTACCCTCTCTCTGGCCGCCTGCGGCGGCGGAGGAGGTGGAACCTCTCAGGCGGGAGGCAGCTCCGGCCCCGCATCTTCTGGCGGCACCGGAGAATTGACCGCCACACAGCAGATCATCCAGGAAGCCCAGGGCATGACCCTGGAGGAGCTGGCTCAGAAGGCCATTGAAGAGTCCAACGGCCAGAAGTTCTACGGCGTGGGCAACTCCAGCCGCGGCGCCACCGCTCTGCCTCTGTTCGTGGAGTACCTGCAGTCCATCGATCCCAGCTACACCCTGGAGTTTGAATGGCAGCAGCCCAAGAACAACAAAATCTTCGATCAGCTGACCTCCGATTCTCTGAAGGACACCGGCACCTTTGCCATGACCCTCATCCAGGACGGCAACCAGATCGAATCCAAGATGGTCCAGACCGGTATTCTGGACACCTTCATCCCCAAGGACTGGGCGG
>ENA-UOIV01002202-UOIV01002202.1-human-gut-metagenome-genome-assembly--contig:-C59-NODE-2202-length-14027-cov-14.683796_pt1 | contig 14027 bp, 10 predicted proteins | sample MGYA00242333_ERZ723880 | MGnify/ENA metagenome assembly ERZ723880 | reverse complement strand
TGCTTCCCACCGGGCAAGGTGGTGGCGCCAGCCACCAAAGGGGGGATGCATTTCCTCGCCCGCAGGGCGGTTGTAAAGGTTTTTCATAAGAGGGCGCCTTCTATATATGAAAGGCGCCTTTATGGGCGCCTTCGAGAATACAATAAAGCGCCGCCAGTGACACAAAAAACTCCACCGCCAGGGTGGAGTTTTTCTTATTCTGCTACAACCGATACGTGGACAGTGCTGGTCACCTGCTGGTGTACCCATACTTCCACATCATATTCGCCCAGGGTCTTGATGGGGCTCTTCAGGCGGATATTTTTCTTTTCCAGCTTGAACTTATACTGCTTTTCCAGAGCTTCGCTGATGTCCTTGCCGGTGACGGAGCCGAAAATTCTTCCGTCCTCACCGCACTGGACCTTGATGACCACTTTCACTTTTTTCAGCTGGGCTGCCATGATGACTGCCTCATCAGCGGCTACCTGGTCCTTGAATACCTTGGATTCCTGACGCTGGGCAGCGGTATTGAGGTTGGCCTTGGTCCCTTCTACGCCCAGACCTTTGCGGATGAGCACGTTGCGGCCGTAGCCGTCGGAGACTTCTACTACGTCTCCTTTTTTACCCATTTTTTTGACATCCTGTAAGAGTACAACTTTCATTCTTTTTCCTCCTTTATTTGTTTGCGGACCTGTGCAATAATCACTTTCTCCGCATTTTCTTTATTTCCCTCTTTCCCCAGCTGGGCGCCGGCAACGGTCAGGTGACCGCCGCCGCCCAGGGCTTCCATGACAACCTGTACATTGACAGAGCCGTCGGAGCGGGCGGAAAGACAGAGTCCCTTATCGGTATGGTAAAACAGGAAGCTGGCCCGGATTTCCTTGATGGTGACCAGGTAGTCTGCCACCTGGCCTGCCAGAATCTGGGCTTCTTCCACATGATCCGGGCAGGAGGCAATGGCAATGGTGCCGTCTACGAGCTGCATGCCTGCCAGGATTTCCGCCTTGCACTTGATGCTGCTGATATCTTCTTCAAAGAGGCGGTGTACCAGCTTCGTGTCAGCGCCGCAGCGGCGCAGGAAGCTGGCTGCGTCGAAGGTACGGACGCTGGTCTGTACGGCGAAGTTCTTGGTATCCACCACAATGCCTGCATAAAGGCAGGACGCTTCCAGTTCATTCATTTCCTCTTCGCCGCCGTAGTACTGCACCAGTTCGCTCACCAGTTCAGAAGCTGACGAAGCAGAAGGTTCCATATAGGTGAGAAGGGTGCCTGTAATCATGGAGCTGGCTCTCCGATGGTGATCGATGACCACCTTTTTCTTGGCCTTTTTCAGCACTTCCGGCGCTGCCGCCAGTTCCGGCACATGGGTATCCACCACGATGACCACCGTTTTGTCTGTCACCATGCCTTTGGCCTGACTTTCGTCGATAAGGAGCCCTTCCGCCACGCCGCTTCCCTCGATGGCTTCCACCATTTTGCGGCAGGTATCCCTTTCTTTCGAAAGGACGATATGGGTTTCCTTATGGGAAGACCGGGCCAGATGGGAGACGCCCACGGCAGCGCCCAGGGCATCGAAGTCTTCGTGGGCATGGCCCATGATGAGCACCATATCGGCGCCGTCGATGATTTCCTTCAGCGCCTGGGCCACCACCCTCACCCTGACACGGGTGGAGCTGACAGCCGTAGGCGACTTTCCGCCGAAGGCCCTGACATCCTTGCCGATGCGGACAATGGCCTGGTCACCGCCCCGGCCCAGAGCCAGGTCCAGAGATACCTGGGCTTCCTCAAACTGCCTTGCGAAGCTGTCTTCGCTCTGCACCACGCCGATGGACAGGGTGACAGGGATGCGGTTCACCGTATGGATTTCCCGGACCCTGTCGAGGATATCAAAATTTTCCTCCATCATGTCTGCCAGAGCCTTCTGGGAAATACAGGTCACAAAGTCTGTGGTGGAGTACTGTTTGATAAATCCGTCACGGCTGGAGAAATAGGAAAGCACCCTTTCCGTCACATCGGAGAGAAGGGCCGACTTTTCCATATCCGTCATATCCGCCGTCACTTCCGACACGTTATCGATGCGGATAATGCCGAATACCGGCCGGGCTTCGGTACATTCCTTCACCGCCACTTCCACATCCGTGCGGTCCATGAAGTAGAAAACCATGAAAGGCGACTGGGTGCCGCCGCCGATATCCACGTCGATAAATTTGTGAAATACCCGGAAGAACGTGCCTCCCGCATGGCAGTCAAACCAGCCGGTTTTCCCCCATATTTTGGAAATCTTCTGGCCAGTCACCAGGTTCTGGAAACGCACCCCCTCCTGGGCATCCTTCCCTATCCAGTTCTTAAATACATTATTGGCCCACACAAGCTCCTTTTTTTCATCCATCATGGCAATGCCCACAGGCAGATTCTTCACGGCATACACCGTGCCTGCCGATACGCCGGCGGACAAATCGTCCAGGTACCGGGACAGTTTTTTCTCCTGATAGAAATCGCAGCGCTTGATGTACACGATGCAGCCTGCAATGATGATGAAAAGAAGAAGTCCCAGCTGCCAGTTCTGGGTAGAGAGCATAACCACTGCAATCAGCAGCAGCGCCAGCATAATACGGGATGTCTTTTTATACACCCAGATATCATTCAGCATTTTCTTCTTGTAACCTCGATTTCTGAAAACCGGTTCTATGGCGCCGGCTTTTGCCGGCCTACTCTAATCCTACTCGAAATAGGGAATGAATGCAAATGTATGTGTATGGACGCACCTTCGGTGTGAGGGTTCATTGGACACACCTTCGGTGTGAAGGTTCTTAAGATGGACCGGCCTGACGGCCGGAGGGTTCTTAAGTTTGACGGGGCCTTTGGCCCCGAGGGTTGTGGTATCGCCCTCTTGGGCGATGAGTATAAAGTCAGCGTTACGGGATTGGCTTTCTGTGTCGTATGGCTTGGTAAACAGTCTGCTGAATGATCTGCCTGCGGCAGATATACCCTCTATCCGGCTGCGCCAGCCGCCCCCCTTTTTTTATAATCTGCGGCGTCAGCCGCCACCGCCACCCTCTGAACCCTTTGAACCTTCTGAACCTTTTGAACCCGGGCCACAGAGTGGCCCATACAGCCGCCGCTCCTGTCTCTACTGGTAATTCCGCTTCTTCCTGTAGCTGGCAGCCATGTCCGCAATGCCCAGGAACACCACAAACATCTGGATAACGCCGATGAAGGCAGAAAGAATCATAATGAAAAGCCGGAGCGGTTTCATGAAGGGATAGCGGTGAGGCATCCACCAGAGTACCGACAGCCCCTGGAGCCAGAAAATGGAAACGCAGAGGGTGCCCAGATTGTAGGCCACATAGGACACCTGCTCCTGATCCTTGAAGAAATACTGGGCTGCCAGCACCAGAAGGTAAAGAGCCAGGGTGGCCTTTGGAAATTCCCACCGTTCAAAAGGAGGAAGATGGGGAATATCGGTAATGCCCATTTTCTTAAACACATGAGACCCCAGAGCCATGGAAGCCCAGGAGTAGAAAAAAGAAACAGCCACCAGCGTATAGGGCACCGATTTTTCCATGGCATCCATGAGGAACTCCACCTTTTCCTTCGCCTGGTCCAGGGCCTCGCCGCTGTAGAAGGAAGGCAGCGTTTCCAGCATGCTGTCCCTGATCTGGGAAAGGCCTTCACTGCCAAAAATCAGGCTGGGGAGCCCCAGGAGATAGAGGGTAGCCATACCTTCCGCCACCAGGGCCAGAAGAACCACCACGGCACCCGCAATCAGCGTCTTGGCGGCAGACACCTTAAACCGGTAGCATATCCCCATGGTGACCCCCAGAAGGCCGAAGATGGCACACACAAAGGCAGCGGACACCACGCCGAAAAAGGTGGAGTCCAGCACCAGCACGCCGGTAGTTACCACAATGGACCATTTCACACCTTCCTTCATGCCCAGATAGGCAATGGGAAGGGGAATCAGAAGAAAAACTACCGTAGAAAGAAGGGGCATGTAAAACCCCAGAAGGGAAAGCACCACCACCAGTGCCGTACACATACCGGCCAGCACAATGGCGTGATTGTCTCCGGAAATCCGATCGTTCATATAAAACTCCTTCATAAATATGATGATATAGATATTATATTTTACCACATTTAGATAAGTTCATGCAGAATCCCCAAGCCCCGGGCTTGGGGGCCTCCTCTTCTCCTGAGGCAAAGGGGATGGAAAAGCGTCATGGCCTTAGAAAAGGATGCTCCATATGTCCCGTTCCCACTAAAAAAGACGCCGGAAAGGCGTCCTTTGACGGTCCCACGGGCGCAGCGCAGGCCCCTCTTTTCCCCATGTCCCTTCTTTCGCAGCATAGCTGCCACGGATTGGATTTCTTCTGCTCCTTTCTTTCCATGCCCGCTCAGGAAATCCTGTAAAATCCCGCTTCTTTCTCTACCGCTGCCTTCTTCACTTATCTCTGGAAGTCTGTTTTGTCCTTTCCCTCGGCCCTCGCTGTATCGGCCGGTTTCTTCTTCTCTTTTCTTCCGATTTCCTCATCGGTATAGGAAATGGGAAGCAGCTGTGCTTCCTCAGCAGCGCAGGTAAAATGATGTTCGCTCCAGTCTCCCAGTCCAATAAGCAGCAGCACCAGCAGCAGTATGATTTTCGTTTTCATGTCATCTTCCTCTCCTTTCAGATGTCTTGTCATAAGGCTTTATGAAACAAGGACGCCCAAAAGCAGCAGGCCGCCATCGGTGCCCCGATCCGCCCTATCATGATGGAAAGCTGCCGTCATGGATTACCTGTCTGCCAGCGCTTCCTTACAGAAACGAAGGAACGCCTTCACCGCCGGCGTGCGGGGTACATTCCTCTTCCAGGCAATGGCGGTCTGGATGCGCCGCTCCGGATATAAAGGAATAAACTTCAGTTTCTTCTCGTCATACATAGGCACGGCCCCTTCGGAAGACACGGCACAGAAGCCTGATGCTTCCACGAAGAGTCCCGCATTGCCGCCCAGATTCTCTGTCACCGGGACGGTCATACTCTGGAACTCCTCCCCCAGCCAGCTGATGATTTCATTTTTCAGCTTTTTTCTGCTGGGAAGAATCAGCGCCCGCCCTTGAAGATCAGAAGGCTGGATATGGTCTTTGGATGAGAGCACATCATCAGCCCGCAGATAGACTCCCCACCGGGCATCCGGCCCCAGCGATATATAATCGAAGTTTTCTGTATCAAAAGGGCAGACCAGAATGGCCGCATCAATCAGGCCATGATTCATCCGTTCATCAATTTCATCGGTAGTCCCGGTGAAATAGTTGAACCGGACAAAGGGATGCTGTTTTTGAAATGCAAAAATGAGAGAGGCAAAACGCTCCGTCACCATCAGCTCTCCGCCGCCCACCATGATGCAGCCTCTCAGCTTTTTTTCGCTGGAAGAAAGTTCTTCTTCCGTCTTTTCCATGAGTTCCATCATTTCCTCCGCCCTTCTCCGAAGAAGATGACCCTCCTCTGTCAGAACGAGCCGGCGGTTTCCCCTTTCAAAAAGGTGAACGCCCGTCTCTTCTTCCAGCTCTGCGATCTGCCTTGACAGGGTGGGCTGGGTGATGTGGAGGCTTTGGGCCGCTTTGGTCATACTTCCCAGCCGGGCTGTCATCAGGAAATATTTCAATACACGAAATTCCATTTTCTATATCTCTCCTTTTATGATGTACCCAGAGCCGGTCTGCCGCTTCTCCATGCTTCGTTAATCACGGCCGCCATGTCCTGCTTGGCCCGCCAGTCGCCATGCAGGCCGTCTAATGCCAGGGATGGAGGCATCACCTCCATTCCCTCAAAGGGAGCCGCCGTATCAATATGCTTCCTGGTTCTGATAAAATCATTCACCCTGCGGAAAGAGGCCTGCCAGTCTTCTGCCGTAGGTTCCTGAAAGGCTCTGGCAATGGAGGCGGGATTGATGGGAGGCAGCGTGAGAAATACAGGGGTTATGCCGTGAGCATAGCTCATCATTTCCAGCGTTTCCAGGTCATGAATCACCTCTTCCGCCGGAACACCGGCGCGAAGGCTGTTGGCCCCTCCCATGATGAGCACTGTGCGCAGATGAAAGGGAACTACATCCTTTTCAAACCGTTCCACCATCATGGCACTGGTGTCGCCGCTTTGAGACAGATTCACCACTGGAAAAGACAGATAGGATTCATAGCTGTAGGCCCTGTCCGCCGGACTGAAGGAAAGGTGGCCTCCGCCATGGCTGATACTGTCGCCAAAGACTCCCACTGTCCAGCCATGTACATCCAGTGTCCTTTTCTGGGGAAGGCTCCAGATACCTACCGGATGCCCCTCCCGATCCAGTCCCCGCACCCTCCAGTAATACGTTCCTTTTCTGGGTGCCGGATCATAGAGATCAGTGAGCGTAGTAACCCCTGCATAAACGCGATACCGGGAAGGGGCATATCCATCTTCATTTTCCGGATACCGGCTGGTCACTTCCACTTCGTAGGAGTCTGCTCCAGGAATACCGATGTAGGAATATACGGGATACAGAAGGGCTGCTCCCTTCTCCCCTTCGTCATAGGGACGGGGAAGCGGCGCATAGCGATGGATGGGGACCAGGGAACCTTCCAGCCGGCGAGGCGCTGAAAAAGGCCCTGCCGGCTTCCCGTCCAAATCAAAGGGCCTTACCCTCCAGTACAGATGATCCCTTGTCTCTGCCTTCAAGGGAAGAGAGGAAGATGAAATCATAATGCCCGGCACATACACCTTCGGCACATGGTACACCACCTTTCCGGAAGGCTGCTCCCCATCCCAGGCCCCCTCTTCTTCTGCAATCTCCAGCTCATAACCGACAGCATCGACATTTTCATCCCAGGAAAGGAAATACATATCCCCTTCCTGCATTCCGGAATTTTCTTCCTGATGATACACCGATGCATCCAGCTCCCGGGAATGTCCATAGTAAAAAGGAGCTTTCTCTGCATTCATAACCAGTGGAAGAGCTGCCAGCAGCAGTCCGGCAATCAAACAAATTCCTGTCCTCTTCATAGCAGATTCCTCCTTTGCCTCTTTCTTCCTATGCCATCCAGAGGGGCCCTTTCGTCCCTCTCATCCTTTCTGCCCATATTCTAATATAGAAAGATTCGAATATCCAATAGTTATAGGCAATGTTCTCCTATGCCTTGTAAGCATTGGATGCTTCCCCTGTTTCTGATAAAAGCGTCCTGTTATCAGGCCATTGAATCCTTGGACCCAAAGGCCCGATGATCTTTGCCACAGGGCTTCGCCTCTCCATAAAATATTTCCCACTCCCCCTTCCCCCTTGTGCTATAATATGAGAAGCGACTATGGAACGGCTTTTTTATTTTTTACATACATAATATTTACCATTATTATATTTACCATTATTTTTCTGCTTATTTCAAAAACATAGGCACCAAACAATTGAATAGGAGGATTTGAATCTTGGCAAAAGCTAGATTACAGATTATTCCCCTGGGAGGTCTGGGGGAAATCGGAAAGAACATGACTGTCTTCCGTTACGGCGACGAAATTATCGTAATTGATGCAGGCATGGCCTTTCCGGAAGAAGATATGCTGGGAATTGATATTGTCATTCCCGATTTCAGTTATTTAATCGAAAACAAGGATAAGATCAAAGCCATTCTGATTACCCATGGTCACGAAGATCACATCGGCTCTCTGTCTTACCTTTTAAGGGATGTATCGGCGCCGGTCTATGCCACCCGCCTCACCTGCGGCCTCATTGAAGGCAAGCTGAAGGAAGCCCATATTTCCAATTATGATTTACACGTAGTCAAATCAGGAGATGAATTCAAAGCCGGTTCATTTAAATTCGGATTCTTCCATGTCTGCCATTCCATTCCTGATTCCTGCGGCATTTACCTGCGCACCCCCATCGGCACCATCGTCCACACCGGCGACTTCAAATTCGATCACTCCCCGGTAGACGGCGAACAGACCGATATGTACAAGCTGGCCGAACTGGGCCACCGGGGCGTGCTGGTGCTCTGCGCCGACTCCACCAATGCCCAGAACCCCGGCTACACACCGTCGGAAGCCGTGGTCACCCGTTCTCTCATGGAAGCCTACGGCGAAGCAAGGGGCCGTATCATTCTAGCCACCTTTGCTTCCAATGTATCCCGTATCCAGATGGCTGTGGATGCCGCCGTCCATTACAAGCGCAAAGTCTGCGTCTTCGGCCGCTCCATGGTGAATGTAGTGAATATCGCCCTGGAAATGGGCTATCTCACAGCGCCGGAAGGCACCTTCATCGAGCCGGAAGAAATCAACCGGTACCGGGATGACCGTCTCTGCATTCTCACCACCGGCAGCCAGGGCGAACCTATGGCAGGGCTGTCCCGCATGGCTGACGGCAGCCACCGGCAGGTCACCATTCATGCCGGCGATACGGTCATTATCTCCGCTTCCCCGATTCCCGGTAATGAAACAAGCGTGGGACGCACCATCGACAGCCTGATGAAACTGGGTGCCCATGTGGTGACCAGTGCCACCACCAGGGTCCACGTATCAGGCCACGGCTCCCAGGAAGATCTGAAAACCATGCTTTCCCTGGTACACCCGAAATTCTTCATTCCTGTGCACGGCGAATACCGCATGCTCTGCAGCCATGCAGAACTGGCTGAAAGCCTGGGGGTCAAGAAGCAGAACATCCTCATCGGCGAAAACGGCTCTGTTTTCGAATTCACCAACCGCAGCGCCAAGATCAATGGCAAAGTACAGGCAGGCCCTGTATTCGTTGACGGCCTGGGCGTAGGGGATGTAGGAAATATCGTCATCCGCGACCGCCAGCAGCTGGCTCAGGACGGCGTAGTCATCGTAGTCATTGCACTGGAAAAAGGAAGCAACCAGGTCCTGGCAGGCCCGGATATCGTTTCCCGCGGTTTCGTCTATGTACGGGACAGCGAAGCCCTGCTTACGGAAGCCCGGGACCGCATCGAATCGGTACTGGACCGTTGCGAAGCCGGCAACGTGACCGAATGGAATGCCATCAAGACCCAGATCCGCGATACCCTGGGCAAATATTTCTACGACCGCACCAAACGGCGCCCCATGATTCTTCCCATTATCCAGGAAGTGAAATAACCATCACCACTCCCCGCCCTGCCATGGGCGGGGATTTTTGTCGAAATCAGTTTCCTGCCTCTTTGCGCTGCCATCCTATCCCGCCGGGCAGGAAACCCATTTACTCCTAAGGAGCTTTCCTATGATTACCATTTTCCCTACCTTCTTCCCTTCCTTTGCCTGTAAGGCGGACAAATGCCGCCACACCTGCTGCCAGAAATGGGAAATCGATATTGATGAAGACACTGCCCGCAAATACAGACATACCCCCGGTCCTCTGGGCGATGAACTCCGCGCATGGATCACCACCGGCGACGAAGGCAGCGCCTGCTTCCGGCTGAACGATCAGGGATACTGCCATTTTCTGAATGAAAAAGGGCTCTGCCGGCTCATTCTGGAAATGGGACCTTCCAGTCTCTGCCAGATCTGCCGGGACCATCCCCGGTTCTACAAATTTACCTATGACAGCCAAAGGGAAGAAGACGTAACCCTTGCCGGTACAGGGCTGGCCTGCGAAGAAACGGTGGAACAGCTTCTGGCGGAAGAAGGAGAAATGGTTTTTGCGGTGAAGGGAGAAAAAGGACTCCTTTCCTTTGAAGACCTGCTGAGCCGCCTCTCCCTCTCCCTGCCCCGCCGCCTTCTTTCCTTTCATCCATCTTTTTCAAAAGACCAGGTGCACCAGGTGCTGCAGCTTTTGGAGGAGACAAATCCCATTGACCGGGAGTGGACAGAATCCCTGTCCTTCATGGAAAACCATGAAGAAGAACTCAGCCGGAAAGCAGAACGTCTCGCAGAAAACCTGCCGCCCCATTTCCTTACCAATCTGTACCGGTACATTTTCTACCGCCAGCTGGATGAATGCGAGGCCTACGACATAGAAGATGCCGCCTGCTACAGCAGCGAAAGCGTGACTTTCATCCTTCTGGAATATGCCAGAACAGGAAACCTCATCCGCTCCGTCACCCGATGGTCTGAACAGGTGGAATATGATACGGAAAATGTGTACATCCTCCTGGACAACATTTGGACACACCTGCGGAGTGAGGGTTCATAGGGCTCAAAAGGGAAGGTTCTTAAGATTGACCGGCCCTAAGGCCGGAGGGTTCTTAAGTTTGACGGGGCCTTTGGCCCCGAGGGTTGTGGTATCGCCCTAACGGGCGATTGCTTATAAGGTCAGCGTTACGGGATTGGCTTTATGGATCATATGGCATGATACGCATGCTGGTGATTGGCTCACTGCGTTCACCACCAAAGGGGGAAACTGCGGAATGGTACATGAAATATACGCCTCTCTGTTTTTCCTCTCCACGTTTCCCCTTGAGGGGAACGCCTCGAAGAGGCAAAGGGTGTACAAGGCAGAGCGCCGATTTGACACCCCATCGCTATCCTGACCGCCAATCGACGGCCTGTGTCATTTTTGTTTCTTACCCTTGGACACACCTTCGGTGTGAGAGTTCACCTGGTTCAGAAGGTTCCGAGGGTTGTGGTGGCGGCTTCGCCGCAGATTTAAAAAAAGGATAGAAAAAAGACTGTGAAAAATGATTTACATGTTTCACAGTCTTTTTTGCTGCCTTTTTCAGGTCAAGCGGATTCTATTATTCTCCCATTTCCTGGAGTACATGGGCGCAGCGGGCGCAGACATGGGGATGAGCGGCATCGCTTCCCACATCGGGGGTCCGTTTCCAGCAGCGTTCGCATTTTTCCAGGGTGCATACGGCTACGGAGCACTTCACGGTGCCTTCTTCATTGGAAGATGCGCCTTCCGGTGCTTTTTCGGTGCCTTCTTCAATCTTTGCCTGGGATACGAGGCAGAAGTCGGCCAGTTCTTTTTCCATGTCCTTCAGAACCTGGAATTCATCGCCGTCGGCGTAGACGGTGACTTCGGCATCCAGCGGATGGCCGATGGTCTTGGCCTGTCTGGCTTCTTCCAGGGCTTTGGTGACTACGCTTCTGACAGCCAGCCGTTTCTTCCACTTTTCGTCCAGTGCTTCATCCAGATATTTCTCATTGGCTTTCGGCATGTCTGCCATATGGACGGACCATTCTCTTTCTTCCTTATTCGGGAGAGCCTGCCATACTTCTTCGGAGGTGAAGCAGAGAACCGGTGCCACCAGGCGTACCAGGGTGGTAAGGATTTCATACATGGCGGTCTGGGCGCTTCTTCTCAGTTTGCCGTCCGCCTTTTCGGTGTAGAGGCGGTCTTTCAGGATATCCAGATAAATGGAGGACAGGTCGACGGTGCAGAAATTGTGCACTGCATGGTACATCACATGGAACTGGTAGTCGTCATAGGCTTTGAGAACCGTTTCCTTCACCTGTTCCAGGCGGAGCAGTGCCCAGCGGTCCAGTTCTTCCATATCTTCATAGGCTACGCTGTCTTTCTTCGGATCGAAGTCATAGAGGTTGCCCAGGAGGTAGCGGAAGGTATTTCTGATTTTCCGGTATACGTCGCTCATGGCCTTGATGATCTTGTCGGAGAGGCGTACATCGCCCTGGTAGTCCACGGAGGAAATCCAGAGGCGCATCACGTCGGCGCCGTACTTGTTAATCACATCCTGGGGAGCTACTACGTTGCCAACAGATTTACTCATCTTGCGGCCTTCGCCGTCCATGGTGAAGCCGTGGGTGAGGACTGCCTTGTAGGGGGCATAGCCGTTGACGGCAACGGAGCAGAGGAGGGAGGAGTGGAACCAGCCGCGGTGCTGGTCGGAGCCTTCCAGATAGAGGTCGCAGGGATATTTCACGCCTTCCCATTCCTTGTGGGGATAGCGGAGGACGCCGTTCCAGGTGGAACCGGAATCAAACCATACGTCCATAATGTCCTTTTCCTTGTGGAAATGGGTGCCGCCGCAGTGGGGGCATTTGAAACCTTCCGGCAGCAGTTCTTCTGCGCTGTGGGCCCACCATGCATCGGTGCCTTCTTTTTCCACGATTTCTTCCACTTTCTTCATGGTTTCCGGTGTGATCACCCATTTGCCGCAGTCATCGCAGTAGAAAGCAGGAATCGGCACGCCCCAGGAACGCTGACGGGAAATGCACCAGTCCTGACGGTCGCGAATCATGTTGTACAGACGGTCATGGCCCCAGGAAGGAATGAAACGGGTATCATCTACGGCTTTCAGTGCTTTGTCTCTGAAATCATTGATGGATGCAAACCACTGTTCCGTAGCTCTGTAGATAATGGGGTTCTTGCAACGCCAGCAGTGTGCATACTGATGGTGGATGGATTTCTTGCCCAGCAGCATGCCTGCATGAGCGAGAGCGGAAATGACAGGGCCTTCTGCTTCCCAGATGGTCTTGCCTTCCAGGCCCAGACCTGCTTCAGCGGTCATATGGCCCTTTTCATCCACCGGGCAGATAATGGGCAGATCCAGCTTGCCCTTATTTCTGTAGTCCTGGCACACTTCAAAGTCGTCCACGCCATGTCCCGGAGCGGTATGAACGCAGCCGGTGCCGGCATCCAGGGTGACATGGTTGCCTTCCAGAACATAAGCCAGACGGTCCAGCAGGGGATGATGGAAGGTGGCCAGTTCCCATTCAGCGCCGGTCATTTCACGGCCCACAAATTCATAATCTTCTACCTTGCATTCTTCCAGCGCCTTCGGTGCCAGTTCCTTGTTCATGAGGTAGTATTCATCGGCCGCCTTGTTGTGTACCCATACATAGGTGAACTTCGGGTTCACGCAGATGGCTTCATTGGCAGGAATGGTCCAGGGAGTGGTGGTCCAGATGACGGCAAAGAGCTTGTCCTTCGGCACCCCTTCAGGAGCAAGGCCCTTCAGGTCCACCGCCGGGAATTTGACATAAATGGAAGGAGACTTTCTGTCTTTATATTCGATTTCTGCTTCGGCCAGAGCGGTTTCGCAGTGGGGGCACCAGTACACAGCCTTCTTACCTTTGTAAATGTAGCCCTTGTTGGCCATTTCACCGAAAACTTCCAGTTCCTTGGCTTCCAGATGAGGATCAAAGGTGACATAGGGATTGGCAAAATCGCCAACTACGCCCATGCGGATGAAATCGGCCTTCTGGATGGCAATCCATTTCTTGGCATAGGCCAGGCATTTTCTGCGAAGTTCCAGAGGAGTCATGTTGGCCCGGTCTTCGCCGGAATCCTTCAGTACCGCATATTCGATAGGAAGTCCGTGGGTATCCCAGCCGGGGATATAGTTGACTTCGTAGCCGGCCATATGCTTGTAGCGGACAATGATATCCTTCAGTGTCTTGTTCAGTGCATGGCCGATATGAATCTTGCCATTGGCATAAGGAGGTCCATCATGAAGAACAAAGGTCGGTGCGCCGTCCTTTCTTCTCTTTTCCTGTCTGGCATGATAGAGGTCATGTTCCTGCCAGAAATCCACAAAGCCCGGTTCCTTCTTCGGCAGATTGCCGCGCATGGGGAAATCCGTCTGCGGCAGATGTAAAGTCTTGCTGTAATCCATTTCAATTCCTCCTATGGAAATCAGAAATTTCCAAAATAAAAAATTCCCGCCCGCAAGGGGCGAGAATTCATTTCCCGTGGTACCACCCTCATGACCTTCCGGCCACTTGGTACAGTTAACGATGTCCCGTCAGGGCTTTTCTTCCCTGAAGCTCCGAAGTGATCCTCTCGCAGGCTGAACGCTCCCTTTCACCAGACGGAAGCTCTCTTTGGAATCAATCCATGCGAAACGTCTTCATCCACGCTTGTCAGTATTTTTATATTTTACTTATCATAAAGCTATAAGTCAAGGGGATTTTAAAAAAGACGCGCCTTTGGCGCGAGGGTTCAGAGGGTTCAGAAGGTTCAGAGGATTCAAAGGGTGGCGGATTGCCCTTCGGGCGTGAAGGTTCTTAGGATTGACCGGCCTGAGGGCCGGAGGGTTCTTAAGTTTGACGGCCTTTCAGGCCGAGGGTTGTGGTATCGCCCTTACGGGCGATGAATAAAAAATCAGCGTTATGAGGGAGGGTTCTTAAGATGGACCGGCCCTATGGGCCGGAG
>ENA-UOIV01002196-UOIV01002196.1-human-gut-metagenome-genome-assembly--contig:-C59-NODE-2196-length-14065-cov-7.266167_pt1 | contig 14065 bp, 9 predicted proteins | sample MGYA00242333_ERZ723880 | MGnify/ENA metagenome assembly ERZ723880 | reverse complement strand
GAAACTGTAACCCACAGGAACGCCCCCGGACAAAAGTCCGGGGGGCCTTCGACTCTTCCGGTGCTGGCGGCGAAGGAACGGCTCATTCACCAGTTCGTTTCCTCTGCCAGCTGGGCCAAAGTCTGTGCAAATCCTCGCAAGCCATGTATCCGTGCAGGGAGAAGCTATCAGAGGGCGTGCCGACCGGCTTTGACTATGCCTGACACATAAAAAGGATTCCCGGACAGAAGTCCGGGAATCCTTTTTGTCTTAGTGCATCAGCACGTTGACACAGTTCCTTAGGCAGTGAACGTTGCGTTCTGACCGCCGCAGGAGACCATGTAGATACCGCGGCTGGCAGCGATGCTGGCCAGAGTGCCCACGGACAGGACAGCGGTGGTGCTGGTAGCGCCGGTGGCGCCGGTGACCGTGTAGGTGCCCAGCTCAGTGGTCACACCGGCAACGATCATCTTCAGGGTGACCTTGTAGTTCTGGCCGGCGTTGGTGCCGTTCAGAGTCAGGGTCAGGTTGGGAGCAGAATAGGTCACACCAGTGATGCTGGTCAGCTCCTGTCTGCCGCCGGAAGAGGACTGGTCGTTATCCTCGAAGTACTGCTGGACGAACAGATAGCTGATCTGGCCATCCTCCAGGACGTAGGTCACGACATCCTCGTCGGAGCGGCGGATGTTGCTCACCGCACCCTCGGTAATGGTGCCGTCATCGTCGATGAAGAAGATCTTCGCATCGTCGGCGACCACATAGGTGGACTCAGAGCTGCTGCCGTAGCCAAGCACGACGTTCTCATTGTTCACCTTGTTGATGCCGGTGACGGTGCCGGAGTTGCCCAGAGAATCCAGGCCGGTGATCACACCGTCGTCATAATCGGCGCCAGTGAAGACCACGTTGCTGCTGAAGGAGCCGTTGGAGGTGCGGTTGTCGATCTTCACGCTGGCATCGACCTTGACGCCCTCAACGATCTTGCCATCCACAACTGCGTTGTAGGTGTAGTACTCGTTGTCGGAGTCCTCGATCTTCTTGCTGCCGGACTCGAAGGCGAAGAAGATCACGTCGTTGTTGCCGCCGGTGACCTTGTAGTCATCCTCGTTCACGCTCAGGTACACGATGGTGGCAACGCCGTTGTTGCGGCAGTAGTAGCTCATGTTGATGGCATCGGAAGCAACACTGCCATCATCCACGATGGTGGGAGCGTTGTTGATGCCGGTGTAGGCACGGTAATTGGCGTTCTGCCAATCATTGGCGCCGCTTCCGGTATAAGTTCCCACCACGAACACCGTCTTGCTGTCGGCATAGATGTAGTCGGTGCCCTGCTTGGCATCGGAGGCGTTGGTCACGCCCTTGTTAGTCAGGTTGATCCGGGCCACGCCGTTCCGCAGCTCGAAGGAGTCCTCGGCCTTAGCAATGCTGGGATTCTTGGTGTCGAGATCCTTCAGGCGATACTCGCCGTTGGAGGTCTCCTTCACCAGGACAATCTCAGAGTTGGCATTACCAATCTGCAGCTCAGAACCATAGCCAGCGAAGTCGTTGGTGTAGTCCTCCTTGGTGTCGACGGTCTTCATCTTGCCGTCATAGGTGATCAGAGCGGCCTTGTCAGAGGCGAAAGCAACGCTGGAACCCTGCAGAGCGCGCAGATAGGCGTAGTCAGCGATGTTGTACTCAGTCTCCTCGACGTAGATGGCATAGCCGTTGGCATCCAGGTACACGACATACTCGCTGTCGATGCCCAGGCTGCTCTCGCCGCCGTCCACAGAATACATCTTGGAGAAGTCATACTTGGTCTCACCCAGGTTGATGGACTTGCCGGAAACCTTTCTGGTCAGAGTGCCCTCAGCGGACTCAGCAGCCTTGACAGACTGGATCTCGTTGTTGGCATAGGTGAAGAGGACGATCTGGTCGTTCTCGAAACCAGTGGTCTCGAACTCGTCGTTGGCACGCAGGCCGGAGGAGGCGCCGTTCTCAGCAGCCAGCTCGGACAGGGTGATGTAAGCATCCTTGGAGTTGGTCTTGGCCACAACCTTGTTGACCTCAGCCACGTAGGTGTTGATAGCCACGATGGTGACATCGTTGGTATCCTCATCCAGATAGGCCTCGACCAGAGTGCCGTTGCCGACGTTGCACTTCGCAACGGGAGAGTTGGTGAACTTCAGCTCGCTGACCTTCAGGTCGTTGCCCTTGGAGACCTTGGCGGACTCGCTGGCCTCAACGCCGTCCACGAAGACGGGAGCAGCCTCATCCTTGTCGGACATGCCCAGGTCAGAGTAGATCTGGCCCAGCTTCACGTCGGCGGTGTAGGTGGCGTCAGCGGTCTTGGCGAAGGTGCCAACCTCAACGCCCTTGAAGCGCCAGGTGTTGGCGGGACGGCCGAAGTCATCGGTGGTGTCGGTGGTCAGGCGCAGGTCGGTGAAGTATCTCTCAGCGAACTGCATCTTGTTGTCGTCGTCGATGTAGCCGTCGGTACGAGAGGTGTTCTCGACTTCCTTGGCCTTGTCGCCGGCGATGGTCACGGTAGCGCCGTTGATGTCAACAGAGGTCTTGGCGTCGTACTCGACCATGGTGGCCTGCAGCATGTTGAAGGCGTACAGGGCAGCCTCCTCACGGGTCACGGCCTTGGAGCCGACGAACTCGTCGTTGCCGTCGTCCAGGCCGATACCGGCGGCCTGCTTGATGACGGCCACGGACCAGTTGGGACCAGTGTAGCCCTCGACAGCGCTGTCATAGCCCAGGGCGCCCAGCAGCATCTTCATGAACGCGTTGCCGCTCAGGGTAGCGGTGGGACGGAAGGTGCCGTCGGAGTAGCCGTTGATGATCTTCTCCTGGGCGCAGTAGGTGATGTAGCCTGCGAAGGTGTTGCTCACGGGCACATCCTTAAAGGGAGCGCTGCTGGCGCTCAGAGCGGAAGCGGTGGTGGGCCCCAGGATCAGGTTGCAGATGATCTTGGCGGCGGCACCGCGGGTCAGGACATCAGTGGGCTTGAAGTCGCCGCCGGTGTAACCGTCGACAACACCAATCTCGGAGATGACGTCAACAGCTTCCTGATAGGTGATGCTGTCGTCATCACTGAAGTCCTTAGCACCGGCGCTGACGGTGACCAGAGACATGGTCATCACCAGAGCCAGTACCAGAGAAAGGAACTTCTTCATTGGGTGTTTACCTCCTTTAAATTTCCGCCGTTCCCTCATTTTGGCAAATTGGAGAGATACACTCCTCGCACAACGGCTTGCGGCCCTTGTGGGCCAGCGGTTTTCCGAACAACTTCGGTAGCATTTTGAGTTTTCATGCTACCAAACGGCTGCAAAGCTTGGAAACCCTGGAAAGTCTGGTAGCAAAATTAAAGATTTGGTAGCAGCCAATTATGGAAATTTTTTGATGCATCAGATCAGCAGAGGATTGTGATGACATCCAATGCGCTTTCCGGTACCGCTCTTTCTCTGAATGATTTGGTCTGAAAGGCGGGCCCGCGCTTTCTTGAAACGGATGTCACATCGTTGAAAAATAAAAATACACAGGCATTCCGCCCCTCGCAGAGGTGGATTCCCTTTGTCCGGACTGCGGACTGAAAAGCGAAGGATGATTAAAAATGAGTGACAAATATAATCTGCTAATTTGATACATAAATGAAACCATTGGAATAGACAATGAACAAGAAATCTGATATAATTTTGCGCGGTAAAAGACTATTCTCGCGAGAGGAGCAATTTCATGAAGCGAAAAAAAACCGTGCCGGCAGAGGTGGTTCCAAAACCGGTGAATGATGCGGCGCCTGTGCCGGAGAAAGACCATCCGCTGTATGACCGCCTGTTTGTTGTGGGATTTGCGGTGCTGCTGTTTTTTGCCATGACGGTGCAGACGGTTCCCATGAGCCTGATTCTGGCGGCTGTGGCATTGGCGCTGTCCTTTGGCAGGGGGGGCTTTGCAGGGTTTCGAGGCCGGCTGCGAATCCCGGTCCTGGGGTTTCTGGGCTTTTTGATCCTCTGCGTGGCCGCCAGACTGTATACGAGCTTCGGCGCCTACGCTTACGGAGAATATGCCAAGCTGCTGGCGTCCGGAGCCCTGGGCCTGCTGCTGTTGGCACGCGGACGGGAACAGAACGCCGGCGGACTCCTGTTCAGCTTCTCTGCCGTGTGCGGAGTGATTGGGCTTCTATGTATCGATGCCGGGTGCCGGGGACCGCTCTTTCGCGGCTTTGCCTCTTTTATGGAGGGGCTTGGGGATGCAGCTTATCAGAGCCTGGATCAAGCGACCTATACGGGCGCCCGGTTTGACGGCATCTATAACGACGCAAACCTGACCGGCAGCCTGATGGCGCTGGCGGTCTTGGTGGGACTCTACCTGATCCGTACAGGACGGAAACCGTGGGAGCGATTTGCGGCCTGCTTTCTGACCGGACTGTCCGCAGTGGCCTTTTTTACCGCGATGAGCCGTGGTGCCATTCTCTGCTTTGGCGCGACAGTCCTCTGCTATCTGTTGTTTGTGGGAAAAGGGCAGCGGGGCCAGCTGTTCCTGCTCCTGTTTTTCACGGCGTTATCCATGGGCGCATTCGGTCTGCTGTCTATGACGCTGCTCTCCTCCGGCTCTGTTCTTGGGACATTGGCCGCGTTGCCATGCGGACTTGTGCTCTGGGGCCTGTATGAAGGTTTGGGCCAGAAGGCGGCAGAGGTTCTCAATGGACACCCCCGCCTGATCGCGGGGATTGCTACCGGTCTGGTGGTGCTCTGCGCTGCGGGAACGGTGGCCGCTTTTACGCTGACGGAGCCCTTCGTCTGCACGGAGGAAAATGTTCTTTACCGGGGCGCGGACGTCACCTCCGGGGAGACCTATACCATCACCGGCGACTGGGACAACGGCGATGAGATCACTCTGATGGCCTATGGCTCCACCCAGGCGCAGGAGATGGAAAACCGGACGGAGACTTATTACAGCGGACCGCTGTCCGAGGCCTCCTTTACCGTGCCGGAGGGGATTACCCGGGTACTCTTCCAGTTCCGGGGACCGGAGGGGACTCAGATCCGCTCTCTGTCCCTCTCCGACGGTACGAAGATCCCCACATCCTATACGCTGCTGCCGGAAAACCTGGTGAGCCGGTTCCAGAAGAATCTGTTTCAGGACCGCAGCTTCCTGCTGCGGGTGCAGTATCTCAAGGACGGCTGGACCCTGTTTACGCAATCACCGTTGACGGGGCACGGCCTGGGCGCTACGGAGGGTCTGCTGACCTCGGTGCAGCCCTTCTTCTACCAGTCCCTCTATCTGCATAACCATATCCTGCAGGTGATGGACGAGACGGGTCTGCTGGGTCTTGCGGCGTTCCTGGCACTGATGCTGGGTGCGGCATGGCTGCTGGTGCGGCGGCTGCGGACACAGCAGGATGGTATGGCTGCGGTATTGCTTGCCTGCTGGGTGATGATGAATCTCCACGGGTTGATGGAGATCTCCTTCTCCGTGCGGATGTTCCAGTGTGCCGCGTTTTTCCTGGTCCTTATGAGTGTTGTCTCCTGTGGGGAGCCCGCGGAGGGGAGAAGCGGCGTGCGGATCCTCCGGGTCGTAGGGACCCTGGCCGCCGCACTCTGGCTGGTCGTTTCCTTTGCGATGCTTTTGGGCAGCCAGATGGCACAGGCGCAATTCAGGGACTTCGATACGACGGATATGACCCGGTCGGAATTCCTGGACAGCATGGAAAAGCTGGATCGGATGGACGCCTATACCGATCAGGATTATAAGGTCAACCGGATGGTCAATGCACTGCAGGAGGGGGGCAGCCTCAATCTGGGTGTGGCGTCCCGCTGTGCCCGGGAACTGCGGGAGACCGGGGACTTTGACGCTTGTTATAAAGTCGCCGCTTACTATTATCTGCCCCTGCAGGATCTCTCCGGCTTCTTTGAGATCATGCAGGAGGGACTGGCTCAGGAGCGGTCTAATGCCGATGCGTGGAACAGTGCCTTTGATCTGTACGGACAGGCCTTTGCGCAACTGGACGAGTCGCAGATGGATGCGTTTGTGGCAGGCGTCTTGGCAACCATGGAACAGATGGAGCAGGCCAACGAGTATTTGCTGGTTCCGGTGGCGCTGGATGAGGCCAATCAGGCTCTCGCGGATAGTGTGACCACCGTGGAGACGGAGGACCTGGATGCCTCTGCCGCGTATGCGCTGCTCTCTGCGGTATTTGCCGGGCAGCAGGAATAAGTGGAAAAGAAAACAGAATGGTCCTGAATCCATCGGAACTATCCTGCTTTTACAGAATTATGGCAAAAAGGAAAAAGAATAAGCCGGAAAACTTATCAAAAGTTACCCAAAAACTTGAGCTGCGTCGAAAAATGTGCTAAAATATAAGCTGATTAACTAGGAAAAATGACGAGAAGATGTTTTCTCATTCAGAAGTTTATCTGTGGGTAGCATCTAGAATCTGGGAAGTACCGCCGGACTGGCGTGCGATACGGACCCAGCCGGTCAAATCAAAAGCAGGATGTGTTGTTTATATGGAAAAGATCCCGTTTTCCCCGCCGGATATTACCCAGGCGGAGATCGATGAAGTGGTGGATACCTTGCGGTCCGGCTGGATCACCACCGGTCCCAAGAGCAAACAGTTTGAGCGGGAGATCGCGGCCTATTGCGGAACGGATACCGCGGTGTGTCTCAACTCCGCTACCGCCAGCCTGGAGCTGACGCTGCGTGTACTGGGGATCGGCCCCGGGGACGAGGTGATCGTACCGGCTTATACGTATACAGCCACAGCCAGCCCGGTATGTCATGTAGGCGCCACGCTGGTGATGGTGGACAGCCAGCCGGACTGTTATGAGATGGATTATGCACAGCTTGAAAAAGCCATTACGCCGCGCACCAAGGCCATCATCCCGGTGGATGTGGGGGGGATCCTGTGTGATTACACCCGTATTTTTTCCATCGTGGAAGATCGCCGGGGAGACTTTTCACCGGCATCTCCTCTGCAGGCGCAGCTGGGGCGGATCGCGGTGATCGCGGATGGCGCGCACAGCTTCGGTGCGGTCCGCGGCGGCATCCGCAGCGGTGCATGGGCGGATTTCACCACCTTTTCTTTCCATGCGGTGAAGAATCTCACCACCGCAGAGGGCGGCGCAGTGACCTGGCGCAGGGATCTGGGTCTGGATGATGCGGCGCTCTATCGTCGCTATATGCTGCTGAGCCTTCACGGCCAGGACAAGGATGCCCTGGCTAAGACCAAGGCCGGCGCGTGGGAATATGACATTGTGGCGCCTCTTTACAAGTGCAACATGACGGACATCATGGCCGCCATTGGCCTGGCCCAGCTGCACCGGTATGAGGAACTGCTGGCCAAGCGGTATGCCCTGGTGGAGCAGTATCATGAGCTGCTGGCGAGTACGGCCATTCGCCCCGCCCGGCACCTGACGGAGGATGGCCGCTCCAGCTGCCACCTGTATCTGACGGAGCTGGAGGGGAAGACCCTTTCCCAGCGCAATGCCGTCATTGATGCTCTGGCCCAGCAGGGAATCGCCTCTAATGTCCACTATAAACCACTGCCTCTGCTGACGGCATACCGGGATCTGGGATTCCGGATGGAGGATTATCCCAACGCCTATGGCTTGTATGAGCGGGAGCTGACGCTGCCGCTGTATTCCACACTGACCCAGGCCCAGGCAGAGCGGATCTGCGGGGCACTGCGGGAGATCCTGTAGGAGGAATCATGGCAAATACCCAAACGTTCCAGCGCCTTGCCCCGCCCGGACGGGGTGCAATGGCCGCCAAGCGGCTCTTTGATATCGTCTGTGCGGCCTGCGGGCTGGTGGTCCTCAGTCCGTTGTTCCTGATCACGGCGTTGGCTGTAGGACTGACGTCTCCGGGCGGTATCCTGTTCTGTCAGGAACGGATCGGGCTGGGAGGCAAACCGTTTATCATCTATAAGTTCCGTACCATGCGGAAGGAAAATTCCGGATTGAAGATCACGGCTTCCGGGGATGACCGGATCACACCGGTGGGCCGAATCCTGCGCAAGACCAAGCTGGACGAGTTGCCCCAGCTGTTCAACGTGCTGCGGGGGGATATGAGTTTTGTAGGCCCCCGGCCGGAGGTACAGGAGTATACCGATTTGTACACAGAGGAGCAGAGGCAGGTGTTTCTGGTCCGTCCGGGGATCACGGGGGTGGCATCCATCCGCTATCGTAATGAAAACGACCTGCTTGCCGCCAGCGACGATCCCAACCGTACGTATATTCAGGAGATCCTGCCGGAAAAGCTGCGTCTGGATCTCTCGTACATCCCTCGGGCCGGTGTTGTTCAGGATATCGCCCTGATTTTTGAAACATTGGCGGTTGTGATCCGGGGATAAGCAAAAGAAAGGACAATCGTTGCTCCATGGATATTTGGCTCATCAACCACTACGCGGTGCCTCCGAAATATTATCCCCTGGCCCGGCAGACCTGCTTTGCCAGGTATCTGATGGCCATGGGCCACACGGTGACGATCTTCGCCGCCAGTACCGTTCACAACTCCAACATGAATCTCATTACCGACGGAGCTCCCTGGCGGGATGAGGTAGTGGACGGCGTGCACTATGTCTACATCCGGTGCATGGATTACCAGGGCAACGGGCTCAAGCGGATTTACAACATCTGCGAGTTCGCCTGGAAGCTGCCCGGTGTGTGCCGGAAGTTCCCCAGACCCGATGCCATTGTGGCCACCTCTATGCCCCCCACGTCCTGTGCCATGGGGATTCATCTGGCCCGGAAATACGGCTGCCGGGGCGTGGCGGAGATCGCAGATCTCTGGCCGGAGTCCATTGTGGCCTATGGGATCGCCGGACCCCGGAATCCCGCGGTGCTGGCCCTTCGGCGGCTGGAGAAGTGGATCTATGAAAAGGCGGATGACGTGGTGTTCACCTGCGAGGGCGGATATGACTATATCGTCGAGCAGGGCTGGGAGGGGAGGATCCCCCGTGCCAAGATCCACTATATCAATAACGGCGTGGATCTGGCAGTCTTTGATGAGAACCGGGCGCGCTATACGGTGCAGGACCCGGACCTGGAGGATCCCTCCGTGTTCAAGGTCGTCTACACCGGCTCCATCCGGAAGGTAAATCATCTGGGTCTGCTGCTGGACGCCGCCAAAGAGGTTACAGACCCCAGGGTAAAATTTTTGATCTGGGGAGACGGAGATCAGCGGGCAGCGCTGGAGCAGCGGGTCCGGGAGGAAGAGATCTCAAATGTGGTGTTCAAGGGAAAGGTGGAGAAGAAGTATATCCCCAGCATCGTCAGCCGGGCCGATATCAACTTGATCCATGGCGGAGATCAGGGAAAGGAATTGTTCCGGTTTGGTATTAGCCCCAACAAGATGTTCGACTGCTTTGCGGCCGGGCGGCCCATCCTGATGGATCTCCCTGCAAAATATAATCCAGTGGAGCAATTTCAAGCCGGGATTTGTCTTTCGAGTGTATCGGAGATTCCTGCCGCCATCCGGCAGATTCAGGTGCTTTCGCCCCAGGCCTATGAGAGCCTTTGCGGCAATGCCAGGAAAGCTGCCGCACGGTTTGATTTCCGAGTTTTAACACAGGAACTGATGGAGATTTTGGAAAAAAGGGGATGAGCCGTGTGGAATTTACCTATTCGGCATACAAAAACCTGATACACCTGCTTCAGACGGGCGGATATCGGGTCTGTTCCTATCACAACTGGCAGGATACAGCTCGCTGTGTGATCCTGCGGCATGATATTGACAGCAGCTTGGGCCAAGCGATGGCACTAGCCCGGGTGGAGCGGGAGCTGGGTGTGAGCAGTACTTATTTCGTGCTGCTTACAAGCGATTTCTATAACCCGGCCTCCAAAGGGAGCGTGGAAAAGCTCCGGTCCATCCAATCCATGGGGCACGAAGTTGGGCTGCACTTTGACGAAAAGGCCTATCTGGAAGGGACACCGGAGGAGACAGTGTCCCGCATCCTCCATGAGCGTGATATCCTGGCTTCCATTCTGGAGACGCCGGTGACTACCGTCTCTATGCACCGGCCTTCCCAAGCCACGCTGGAGTCGGACCTTCAGATTCCCGGCATGATCAATTCCTATGGGCAGACGTTTTTCCATGATTTCAAATACCTCTCGGACAGCCGCCGGAGATGGCGGGAACCAGTGGAGGAAATCATCCGTTCCGGAACATATGACCGCCTGCACATTCTGACCCATGCCTTCTGGTACCACAAAGCAGACGAATCCATCACAGAAACCGTGAGTGCGTTTATCCGTTCCGCAAATGCGGAACGCTATGGACAGATGCAGGAAAATATCACAGACTTGGCGAGCATTGTGATGAGGGATCGGTGTTTATGAAAATTAAGGAAATTCTGGATTTTCTGCAGACGGCCCGGATCCCGTTTTCTTTTACAGGTGACCCGGAGAGGGAAGTGGACCGATTTTCTTCTCTCTCCCACTACCGGGAGGGGTCCTTCACCTGGATCAAAAAGCAGGAGAACATCCCGCTGGGAATGGATCTGACGGGTCTGGCTCTGGTATTCGTTGCGGAGGATGTCGATGGCGGTAACGCTCCCAATGTGATCCGGACACCGGAAAGCAAGCACGCATTTTTTTCTTCGATTGAGCATTTTTATGCCCAACCAGAGGAGCGGCCCGCCGTGGGGCAGTTTACCTATATCGGTCCGCGGGTCAAGCTGGGAAGAAACGTCCGGATCGGCCACAACTGCACGCTGGATGGGGACATCACCATCGGGGATGATACGGTCATCTGGAATAGTGTGGTGCTGTTGAACCGGGTGACGGTGGGAAGCCGGTGTGATATTCACTCCGGTGCTGTGATTGGTCACGATGGATATGCCTATACCGAGGATGCCGGGCATCACAAGGTCATGGTGAAGCATTTTGGCGGCGTCAGTATCGGCAACGATGTTCTGATCGGTGAAAACGTCTGTATCAGCCGTGGAACCATTGATGACACCGTTCTGGAGGACGGAGTCAAGATCGATGCGCTGGGGCATATCGCGCATAATTGCTGGTTTGGAAGAAATGCGGCAATGCCAGTTCCGTGCAGTGTCAGCGGCAGCGTGCATGTGGGAGAGAATGCCTATCTCGCCGGCGATATTATCCGCAATCAGTGCACCATCGGAGAGAATGCGTTTGTAGGCTTGGGTGCCGTTGTTGTGAAAGATGTTGCCCCCGGTCAGACCGTGGTGGGAAACCCTGCAAAGCCCTTTATCAAAAAGAAAGCGTGAAGAATATGCAATTTATTGATCTAAAAGCACAGTATCGTGCACTAAAAGATGAGATTGATGCCAATATCCGGGGCGTGCTGGACTCTGCCCAGTTTATCGGCGGCCCTTATGTGAAGGAGCTGGAGGCGCAGCTGGCGGCCTTCACCGACCGGAAGCACTGCATCACCTGCGCCAACGGTACGGATGCCCTACAGATCGCCTATATGGTGGCAGGTGTGGGTGCCGGGGACGCGGTGTTTTGCCCGGACATGACCTTCATCTCCTCCACGGAGCCGGCCAAAATGTTTGGGGCCACTGCTGTATTCTGTGACATCACGCCGGACACCTACTGCCTGAGCCCGGCGGGCCTGGAGCGGCAGATCCAGGCCGTGCTGACGGAGGGAAAGCTGACCCCCAAGGCTGCGGTGGCAGTGGATATTTTGGGAAATCCCTGTGACTATGATGCCATCGGGGCCATCTGCGAGAAATACGGTCTGTTCCTCATCGAGGACGCGGCCCAGAGTTTCGGCGCCTCCTACCATGGGAAAAAGGCCTGCGCCTTCGGCCATATCGCCACCACGTCCTTCTTCCCGGCAAAGCCTTTGGGCTGCTATGGTGACGGCGGCGCTATCTTTACGGATGACGACGCGGTGGATCAGCTGTGCCGGTCTTTGTGCGTCCACGGCAAGGGCCCCGGCGGCAAGTACGACAATGTGCGGGTAGGCATGAACTCCCGGCTGGATGCTATGCAGGCCGCCGTGCTGCTGCCCAAACTCAGGGCCCTGGGCACCTATGAGATGGACGCCCGACAGATGGTGGCCCACCGGTACAACGAGGCGTTTGCCGGCCGGTTTGTGACGCCCTTTGTGGCGGAGGGCTGCGTCAGCGCCTGGGCCCAGTATGCCCTGCTGGCGAAGGACACCGCCCAGCGAGACGCCATCGTGGCCTACCTGAAGGAGGCCGGGATCCCCAATATGATCTACTATCCCACGCCCCAGCACGCGCTGCCGGTGTTCCGGGACGAGCCTCATTACGGAGAGACCTTCCACAACGCGGACGACTACTGTGCCCGGACCTTCTCCCTGCCCATGCATCCCTATCTGGAAGAGGCGGAGCAGCGCAAGGTTATCGACGCGGTTTTGGAGGGTCTGTGATGAAATTATCTGAAGCTGTCCGGGGCGTTTCCGGTACGCTGGCTGCAGATGGGGAGTTCAGCTGCATCGCATTTGCCACGGAACAGGAGCAGTCCCAGTTTCTGACGTTTCTGGAAAAGGAAAAATTCCTCCCGGCTCTGGATAATTCCAAGATTTCCTGTGTGCTGACCACCTCCGCATTGGCGGAAAAGATCCCGCCCCATATCAAAGGTGTGTTCCTCTGTGACCGGCCCAAGGCTGCACTCTTTGAGATTCACAACCGCTTGGCTCGCCATCCGGATTATGTGGGCGCTTCTGCGGCTACTGTGGTGGGGGAGGGGTGCTCCATCAGTCCCCTGGCAGCCATTGACCGTGAAAACGTCGTCATCGGAGACCGCGTGACAATTGAACCCTTTGTGGTCATCAAGGGACGCGTGATCATCGGAAATGATGTGACCATCCGCAGCGGTGCGGTGATCGGTTGCAAGGGATTCTCTTTTTCAAAGGATACACAGGGTCAAAATGTCTCTGTGGAGGATACTGCCCGGATCATCATCGAAGACCATGTGGAAATTTTTGAACAGGTAGCCATCAGTACCGGGATTTTTCCCTGGGAAGAGACCCGGATTGGAGAAAATACAAAAGTGGATGCCCAGTGTTTCATTGCGCACGGCTCCCATATCGGTCGGAATTGCCTGCTGGCGAATGGCAGCCGCTGCTGCGGGAACAGCCGGGTGGGAGATCACGTCTGGGTCGGCGTCGGGGCGATTGTGTCCAACCGCGTGCGCGTGGGCGACGGCGCCCGGGTATCCCTCGGGTCTGTCGTGACGAAAGAAGTTCCCGCCGGGCAGACAGTCTCCGGCAACTTTGCAATTGATCATCAGAAATTTTTATCCAACTTGAAAAAGTCTTTGGAGGAATAATTGATATGTCCATGAAAGAAGAACTGATCGAAAAGATCCAAAACAAGACCCTGTGTATGGGTGTCTGCGGTCTGGGATACGTGGGACTGCCCCTGGCGGTGGATAAGGCGAAACACGGGTTCCGCACCATCGGCTTTGATGTCCAACAGGAAAAGGTGGACATGGTGAACGCCGGGAAAAACTACATCGGCGACGTGGTGGACGCGGATCTGGAAAAGCTGGTGAAGGCCGGAATGCTCAGCGCCACCACGGATTTCTCCCGGGTGTGTGATGTGGATTTCATCGCCATCTGCGTGCCCACGCCGCTGGACAAGCACCAGCAGCCGGACATCAGCTACGTCCGGGATTCCACCATCGCCATCTCCAAGCACCTCAGACGGGGATCCATGGTAGTGCTGGAGTCCACCACTTATCCCGGCACCACGGAGGAGCTGATTCGCCCCATCCTGGAGGAGGGCAGCGGCCTCAAGTGCGGGGAGGACTTTTACCTGGGTTTCTCCCCGGAGCGGGTGGATCCGGGCAACCTCATCTATAAGACCAGCAACACCCCCAAGGTTGTGGGTGCCATCGGTGCTGACGCCACGGAGGTGATCTCCATGGTGTACCGCTCCATTCTGGATGGGGACGTGACCACCGTATCCTCTCCCGCCGTGGCAGAGATGGAGAAGATCCTGGAGAACACCTATCGAAACGTCAACATCGGTCTGATCAATGAGCTGGCCATTTTGTGCAATAAAATGGGCATTGACATCTGGGAAGTGGTGGACGCCGCCAAAACCAAGCCTTACGGCTTCCAGGCATTCTATCCCGGTCCCGGCCTGGGCGGCCACTGCATC